>Ga0302191_10001504_pt1 | contig 14827 bp, 6 predicted proteins | sample II_Bog_E3_1_FD_198775 | JGI IMG/M metagenome (GOLD analysis project Ga0302191, IMG submission 198775) | Peat permafrost microbial communities from Stordalen Mire near Abisko, Sweden - II_Bog_E3_1 | ecosystem: Environmental > Terrestrial > Soil > Wetlands > Peat | place: Sweden: Abisko, Stordalen...
AGTTTGTTTCGAATAATTTTATCAAGAGTGGCGACAGTTAGAGAATGCCCATCAAGCTCGACAACTTATTTATTTGTGATTGACATTTACATTTATGCTAATTATATGATAATAAATTTATGAACAAACCCCATCAGCTACTTCATGTTTTAAAGTTAAGCTCATTAGATATCCTAAAAATTACTTTAAATTTTTAATAAAATATTTAATAAACTTATTATATGACATTATGCTACTTACAGAATCTATCTGAGATGACTGTGCAAGTATCCAATAACAATTCAATGATTAAAAAAATTTCTTTAATTATTAAAAACAAAATTGTTAAGACTATATGCTCTATTTTTTAATCATCAGAACAGGAAGGGGAACATGGCTTTTCTACCTTTAGGATATTTATCTTTAAATTATTTTTGATATCGCCTATGCTTATCCTTTGCCCACTGTGCCATCTGAACAATTGAGAAAATAGTAAACAAGTATGCTGTATAGTTTCGTGTCAGCAAAGAGTAAGCAATCCATCCGAGGGCCTCCCAAAAGTAATTAGCACATGAAACGGTATCAAAGCCACATCCATGAGGGATCTGCCTTTCCTTTGCAAGATTAACATATTCCTCATCATCTTTATTTTTTGGTGATTTTCTGAAATTTCCTAAAATAGTATGGCATTTAAAATTCATAAACTCAAAGAAAGCCCAAGCACCTACTAAGCCAGCAATAACAGGAGGAGAATATGTGTGCCCTGAAGGGAAGAAATAGAGCTCAGTCGCATTGAAGAGAGCAAATAGAATCCAATAATGGAAGCTATTTATCATAACTCTTTTGAAAGGCATGGATTATCGACTAAAAACATGAACATAGGCAGTTTAGTATTATCGTTTTAAATAATGAATAATAGCCATTACTAAGGCTACGGTTTGGATAGAAGTGTATTCTTCTCTTTTTCCTAATAGATAGAAGAGAGGCAAGATTAGGATTGGGCCCAAATATTCCACATAAAAAACATGATGCCATCTAATTTGCTTTCCCAAATTCTTTAAAGTGAGATCATTCGTTGATAATTTTGCAAATTTAAGAGGAATTTCATTATCAGTTAGAACAACTTTAGTTTATCCATTCTTATATGATAATTCCTGTTGAATGAGAGGCACTTTTGTCTTGGCTTAAAGTTGTTCCTTGACCCATCTGATGGTCTTTTCTTAATCTGCTTTAATAGTTATTTTGTCCTTGTATGTGATTGTAAGATCGACTGACATATCTTTAGTTGATATCAAAAAATAATTAAAATCAACTTCGGATCATAATAAATAAATTAAGTCAGTCAGCTGGTCATAAAAAAGAATTGGCTTAATTTCACATATTTTGTTATTATGAACTCAATCAATTATTTACAATTTATAATTGAATAATTAATGACGAACAAGCGCGCTGATGACCTTTTCGATCTTTCAAAACTCAGTTAATCCTCAATCCGAAAATATCAAGTAAGACTGCTTCTAGATAGAGTTATTTCAGAATCAATTGCAGTGATAGCGAACTTAAAACCAAAATTAAAGAACATTTTTGTAATGATCTCAAAGTTGATTCAAATGATGTCCTTGAAAAATTTTTGGAGCTAAAACGAGAAGAAAAAGGAGGCAAGATAAGAGGGACTCGACCCGCAAGGATTCCGAATTGATCATAGATTAGTCTGTGCTTATTAATTTAATTAATTTAGAGATGAATTCAAGAAGTATTAATGACCTTTAATTCTATTGTGAATCAATAACTTGCATGGTTTTATTGTAAGAAGATCATAAATTTTTGTTAATCAATTTATAACTAATATTAATCCTAACAGTTAATTAAAATGAATGCATTGCTAAGCAATCTCACTAAATTCGTCAGTGCCGTTATGGAGCTCTACTCTCCTCTTCCTTTCGATATGATGTCTGATTTCGATACACTCAATGCGTATCTACGTTCTTATTCTTAAAACTAATAAAAGATGCTTTAAGGATTCGTGAATCGAGTTGTGGAGAAATCAGAAGCAAAGATGAGGAGCATTGTCGGAAAATAGACTGATAACTGCATCACTACTGATCATTATGATCATATCCTTAAGTATTATGACAGCTGCACCTTCAAAAATCCAGATTTGAAATTGGATTTGCAGGCGAATGAAAATGTGAAACTATATAACGTCCCTGAAAGACATCATTTTGAGAAAGATTACAGTCAAGTTTCAACTCAACGCAGCAAAAGGATGATGGATCAAGAGGGAATAAAATCAGATAGAAGTAAATTTGGAAGCAAACAACGAAGCAAAATCAGCAAGGACGCCAATAAGGAGAACACAAGTTTCGATTTTAACTTCAAAATTGATAAGGATGCACTCTAGAATTAAGAAAAGTATTTGAAATTGATTAAATCAGAAGCGGAATTTCTCCCAATTGTCAAGGAGTAGATGGTCAGGAAAAAAAGTACGGATATTTCTTTTAAGGACAAGAGATAGGATAAATTAAGTAAAAATAAGGTCAGATATGAATCAAATGAAAATAAAAGCAATCTCGTTCATATTTCTTCTCTGAAAATAAAATTAAAGCCAAGACCTACTTTGGACATCCCCAAACTAAAATAGGGTATTAATGAGCTTTATTAACTTTATGTAAGTCAATAAAAGGAAGTTAATAAATTGCACAGGGACATTTGGAGCTATGAAGATATTAGAAAAGATTTAATTAACGATAAATTGTGATTCGATTCAATTTATATCATTCCTTAAAGATAAGGCTCATTAGTTTTAATATAATTTTATCAGATTTTGAATAAATATATAATGAGCATTCACCCCGCTAAGGCTGTAAAGAATATCGAGCCATAAATCAATCAGATAGACAGTCAGCAAGCAAATTAGTATCCCTCTGTATCTGATAGAAAAAAAAGTAATTAAATGAAATAAAGGAAGAAAAGTTTGCTAAAAACAAAATAATAATAAAAATAACAACAACAAAGGGTCCAACAAGTTAATGGAGAGGAAATTCTTTAATTCAATAAAAAATAGCTTTTAGCATCATTTCAGCCAAATAAAGTTGATCAATACACAAAACACTCAATCAAATAAGGAGAAACCCGCAAAGACAGATTAAAAAACAAACTTTCATTTATCATCAATACGATCAATTAATCTAACTAAGTAGCCTCAGTCAGCTACTGTGATAAAGAGTCAATCAAAGATAAAAGTTCAGAGTCATCATCATAAGAATTGTCAAATGATTGGCGGCCGTCCAATAATAACATGAGTAATAATGATAAAAGAATCCATAATGAAAGTGACATTAAAAATTAAAAAAAGATTGAGCATAAAAAAAACATGGAGGAATCTGTCAAAAGATAAGATGAGTAAGAATTTCTCTAATAAAAAAAGATAAAGAAAAAAATTGGGTATAAGTATTTGTTTTATTCTTAAATAAAGGAAGAAAAAGAAGAGGCAGAACCAACGATGGTAAAGCATCAAGTTTAAAGGAAATAAAAAATAGTCTAGCTACCTTAATCTAACATCAACAATATTAATGTTTATGAATATGAAAAATCAAAGCATAAAAAAGATGAATCGCCTCATAGTCGATTAAAAAATAAGCTTGGATTTTTAATCAATCTCATCAATGATAATGATGAGGTAGGTTCAGTTAGTTATTATACTGATTCTGTGAGAAATACTGAAAAATAATTAGTAGAGCAAAAATAAAATAAAATTGAAAATGACTAACAACAAAATATTATACCGAATGCATAGGAAAAAGTCATATTTAATTAATTTTAAAGATTTAACTCCTCAAAGGTGCATACTGAAAATAATAATAATGAGATTCAATAATTTGTCTAGCAAAAAGAGGCCAAAAGAGTCATTAAAAGTTAAAAAGAAATATAAGAAGGCAACAAAGCAGAATTAAAAAAATCAATTTTAGCTATTAATAAATCTCAGCTCATGAAATCCAAATCGATTAATTATGAAAAGAAGAAAGAAAATTCAATAAAATAATATGATTCATAAAAGATACAAATATAAAAACTATCTAAAGCATCCAATGGCAATCACCTATCAGATTCTTTTTAAAAAATAGATCATTTTCTTAAAGATAAACATTTAGCTATGCCTACTGCTTTGAACAGAGAAAGCAAAACTGTGAATAATTAATTTTCTGCTGGAAGATATTAATAGAAAGACGCTTCAGCCTAAAAGGTTAGCAACAACAAAATTATTTCAGCTTTAAATGCGAAGTCCAGAGAGTAAAAATCAAGCTAAAATAAGGGAAAGGAACAATAATAAAACCAGAATAATTAAATGCCCATCAACTCAAAGAATAATGCATCGAGCCAAGATTCTAATTTTTCTATTAAACTTCATTAAATCTAATTGGTAAGACTATAAAAATAAATCCCTATCCAATAGGCCCAAGCTAAAGGATAATCAGTTTAAATTGATCAGCCAACCATAAAAGAGAATGCAAACTTTGAAAATTCATTAGGACAAGAAACTTCAAAGGAGATGTAAAAAAATAATTATAAAACACTAGATTTGCATCGCAATAAATCATCCTATTTAGAGGAAGATCTTTCACATTTTAAGGATGGTAAAAGTTAAAAAAGAAAAACCAGCCAACATGAATAAGTTATTTCCAATAAAATCAATCAAAATCAAAAAGCTGAAGATTTTGACATTGACCAAAACAACAAATATCTAATTCCAAAAAATAAAATTTAATTTAGACTCGAATCTAAAAGAAAATTATAAACTTAAATCAAGTAGAAATTATCTGATCTCCGAGGTTTAACAGACCAGCAAAAGAGAATTGCAACTCTCTTCAAGAAAAGATAAGAAAATTTGGCAAAACGAGTTAAAGAACAATTCTTTCCAAATAATGCCTTGTTCCCTTCAGAATCATCCAATTCAACGAAAAAATAAAGACCTTTCTTAGGATAAACTGATGCCTTAGATAACATCATGGATCAACCGCCTCGCTTTCATACAACACTGTCAAATTAAAAACAAGGAAGCCACCATAAAAAAAGAAGTTTACATGGTTAGGAGCCTGTTAAATATTAATAATTGAGAGATCGACCTCATTTTCCGACTTTGAGTTTGTCTCCAAATATAAAACGATCCTAAAAGATGTTTGAAACTTTCAACCATAAAAAGGCTTCAAATGATTATACAAAATTGAATTTTATCAGCAAAATGAAAAGGCGCGGTTTAAACGATAATCTATAAAGCAATTCAGAACGAGATATTTCTGGAGGATCAGAACATAATAATTCAATGCGAATATTTCACAAATAGACTGTGAGCAAACTCCAATTTTACAATATAAATAAACTCCACAAAGATTATAGTAATCAGTCCAAACTCAATCTAAACGCTAAATAAAAATATGAACGGCTAAAATAGCTACTGGAGCAAATATGATTCCTTATCCCTACAATAATATTCATCAAGTATCTATTTTAAAGGCCGCCAATTCTGCCTTATTTGATTATTAATTTTATTCGTCATTAGTTATAATAAAATAATGATAAATCTAATCGGACGATGCTCGAAGTTATAATCAATGGCTGATAAGATATTTTGTTTGATAGGAAAATTATTGTATCGAATATTGGATTATTATTCTTTTGGGATTAAATTTATAATTTTGTTTAGTCAAATAAAACAAATCATCTGAGGTAAAATAAAAAGCTTAATTTATGATCTTATTTATATTTTCTAACGACGCCCGATGAATTGATCCTATTTCTCGAGTTATCCCATTCGAATACTCGAATTATGAGTTTTATTTTTAATATGCGAAAATGCTGCTATTATATCTTTTTATTGTTGATGCAAAAATATAAAGAAAAGTCATTTTATGATTTTTTCAAGGCTAATGGTAAAGGATCAAGAAGAAAGATATCATTCGTGACTTATGAAGCTTGAAATTATCTCAATTTTATTTTTCCATTCAACTTTCAAAAATTAGTCTTATTTTGAAGAAATTCTAGCGGGAGTCGAGTTGAGATCACTTATATCTTCATCTTTCCTTGAATTAAAGTGAAAGTCTGAGTTTTCACTGGTAATTTATTGAAAACCACATCTAATCTTGGATTTTTCTGATGTGTGTTGAGATTAAGATTCGTCTGGATAGAGATTTAAATCAATTTTAATTTGTTAATACTTATATTGCCTGATGAGTGTCTTTGCAGTTGAGTACTTGATGTTGAGTTCTTATGAAATCTACGTTAATTTTAACTTTACCTTTCTAATCGGCATTCCTCTCTACAAAACTTGCTTAAATAATCTGATTTTTGATTTCAGAGGAATTTTAGCATATCTGAGCCTTTAGGTTGAACCTTGCACCATTTTTGTTTGAATTTTCATTTGCTTTATAAATAATAAGGAGAAAAGGGAATTAATGAAATGCTGATCATTACTGGTGTTTTTAATTTTATTCATTAAAATGATGAATTGGTGCACACAGTTAGCAGGCAAAAATAATATCAATGTGATTAGTGTTGAAAAATAGAGATGGAAGGAAGATCGTCTAGAGATCTTCCAACCATTTCATAAATCATCGAAGCTCTCAAAATTTTTGGGCTTCTTTTTGGCCTTAAGGTCAAGATCGCTTTTTTAGCAATGCACTATATTTTCGCATTTATCTTTAATTGCTGGAGCAGCCGATTGCTTTTCGTTTACATCATTTGTTGGAACCTATTCTTTATCTTTGCTAATAGATATGGGAGAGGCCTCTTTCCTGTAAAATACATTCTTTGATTAAGTTTACTTCCTTTATTCATGGACGATCTCATTAAAGGGTTTTGATTTTCTTGGTGATTGTTCATCACTGATTTCCTTTGTTGGAGATGTCGATTTACTGGAGGAAAAAGATTATCTTAATTTCCCAGTTATATTTTAAATTTCCCCTCCTTCAAAAATAAAATTCAGAACGAAGTTAATTCTATTCAATATCTTGGTTTTGCTATTATTTGACAGATCAAGCTCTTTTTTGACCACTACATTATTTAATTGTTGCTCGGCTACTTGTTGCATTTTCTTTGAAAAATCTGCAGATGCTGAACCCGATGGAACTTTTTAGATAGTAAAAGTGATTGGATTACTCTATTGCAATTAATTTTGCTCCTGCAGTCCACTAAAAATAAGCTCCTCTTCCGTTCTTGTTCGATAGTTTTCGTTGATTCCATATCTCACAGACATACTGCTTTTGGACTAGCGGCTTTGACTAGCCTTTGTGACAATTTAATTAAGATTCATATCAGGTTATTCATGTTTATTTACTACTATGGATTGCTATTCTGCTTTTAGTGTCACATTTTCAAGATTTACAGACTTATTCTGCAATTTATCGCTGAGCAATTTCTTAAAGTCGTCAGCATTGAAATCTTTTTATTTTTGGGAAGGAGAAAAAGAGAGAGGCCGAGGATCTGGAATGATTGATTTTAGCTCAGCAGGAAAATTCCTTGAAATTTCACCAACAGTTGGCCTACGCTATTTTGGTGGATCTTCTAATCCTGTTTTGATGACTCCACTTTTTTAATACTTTTACCTCAGCTGTTTTACGTTCATTTTTAATCTTCAAAAGTATCAAATTAATATATGTAAATCTTGCTAATGAATCAAAATATAATGCTTCTAATTACGAATCATGATCCTTCTAGCCAATATCCGACGCCCATAGTTAAAAAATCATATTTTTAATCAAAAGTATATTTTATCCCATCACTGCAAGGACAATTTTATGAAACGGGTCCGTTATTCTTAAAATAAAGTTTTTTTTTTTTTTTAATGTTTTCTATCGACCAAATTCTTCATATCTAATAAAATTTAATGAGTATGATCCAATAGACTGAAATATAGAGCTCAGTCTACTTATGCACATTCGAATGCATCATACGCCAAGCAAATATCTCAATGAAATTTCCTTGCTCGTACTTTGCTACTTGGAGCACTCCGAATGGAAAAGTAATTGTAAAGACAGAGAAGCATAATCCTAAACAAAATCTCGTGACTTTTTAAGAAAAGATTATACTAACGACTGAGCTCATTTATGATAACTCAAAAGTGTAGTTTCTTAAGAGATAAACTCTGGTCTAACTATTTCTGGTTAGCAAAAGCAGACCTGACCAAAATAAACTTGTTGGAAGAGTAACCATTGATTTAGCTAAAGTAATCAACGTGAATATGTATGCCGAACCGACAGAGTTTAGACTTAATTTTTGTTCTGTTGAGGGTAGTGTTATTATGCAATTTAAAGCTCATGATAGAAAATTAACTACACTTTCGGTTCAAAGTTTGGATCGATCCTCATTTATGGAGTATATTTCCAGATCAGCTTTGAGAGGTTAATCCAAACATCAAGGTGTGAGAAACGTGGGAAACAGTGTTTAAAAATAAAATCAATAAATAATATTGACAACAACTGATTATCAAGCTGCTACGCCTACATTAGCGAGCCATAAACTTGCCTTTTTGAATGATAACGAAAGATAGAAACCCAAATTAAATAAGATTTCCCTTGACAACGATATCGGATAACTAAAGAAAAATATAGATTCCCTAAAAAACTCATAAACAATTCGATAAAGTGCAGGATTGAACAAAGTAAAATAAAATAAGATATCGTCATAAGGACCAGCATTATTTGAAAAAAACGCATTAAATTTGAGCAACTAATTTAATGATTCCTTAATTTATTCAAAATAAAGGTTCCCAAGTCGAAAGGAATAATCAGTCTAACCACCAAAAAGATAAAATAAATTTTTAAAATCTGATAAGAGTAAGGAAATAATATTGATTTCACCTGTCCCTTAGATTAAAAAATAAACTAAAGACGGATAAAATCAAGATTTTTAATTTTTAATCAACAAAGAAAACACTATAGAAAATTCATTTTTTGATGGACGATGCAAAATGCTAGAGGAAGAACTCAATTAATCACAAAGAAAAATTGAAGAATTAGAATAGAGGTATAAAATGGCAGAAAAAGATAAAAAACGATTCGGAGAAGCAAATGCCTAATTGGCTGAGAGAATTAACGAATTAATGGAAGAAGAAAAACGAATGACTGAGGAAAAGAAAAATGTGTATCAAACTCTCACCAATAAGGATAAAATATTAAATTAAATGACTGACCAAATTACTCAAAAATCAGAGGCTATTTTCAAGATGGAACTTTAACGATCTTCTTTAAAAACTAAAATATAAAATTACGTTCATGAGGTTTAGTATCTTCGAAAAGTAAATGAAAGGATCCAATCTTTAGAGCTTAAAAACATATAGCTTTTGAATCGTTCATTGGAAGATAAAAAAAAGATAGAAGAGTCTGAAGAGAAGACTGCAAAATTATAAAATATCATTAAAGATCTAAAAGAATCGAATTTGAAGTTCAGTTAAGAAGTTATTAAAGAGCAATAAGCTAAAAATACCATTGTAAATAAATTGTCATAAGTATAAAATTAAAATATGGCTCTGAAAACAGCAATATAATCATTGAAATAAAACGGTGACTCAAGTGTAAAAATTTATTAAAAATAACGAGAAAATTAAATCTTACAACTTCAGGAAGATATTGGCAAAAGGAATGAGGAGATTTACTCGCTGAAACTGATTGAATCTTATTTGAGGAGTCAGAATGACACCATTTTAGCTGAATTTCAATAGTAGCAGTCGAAGTGCGGTGAATTATAATTCATTGTCCTGCAATAAAAATAAAAAAATCAATAATTAACCTTGAAATTGGAGTTATTTGATCAAAAAAGAATGGTATAAAATAAATCCTCAAAAAATTTAGATGCATAAAATGCAAGGCAAAATTAATAAATCTCATCTTTGAAGGCAATCATTTTAAATCATGAACTATAAAAATCATAAATCCAAAATGTGCACAGCACTAAACTTAGAGATGCCTAATAGATAATTTAAAATTTAAGCCGACGACTCTAATCGGCTGAATAAAAGAATAAAGACACTTCCTTAGTCGAAGAGAATAGTCAATTACATCAAAGAATTGAAGTATTATAAAACTAAATTATTGAACTTTCCAACAACGAGCAAATATTTTAGCTCAATTAGGAAATAGCAAAATTAAAAGATAAAATTTCTATCCTTCACGACAACATTTCACATTTAGAAAAGGAAAAATCATTGCCAGCAGCATAGCCTAGAAATAATAATTATGGGGGATAGACAATCAACGAAGGCTAAGACAATTGGCAAAACCGATGTCTATAAAATGAAATGATGATAAACAAACTCAACATGCATTTATAAGATCAGATTAATCAAAATAATGAACTTGAAGAGGCAGTGATACGCTATATGGACAAAGAAGTAAAAATGAAAGAAACCCTTACAGTTCTATAGCGATAATCAAAGGAGATATATGGACTTGTCCAAGAGAAATAACAAAATTAAATCATGTACCAAAAGATGATCACATAACTTCAGAGATAAGTTGATCAATTAAAAAATATGATCAATAATGGATCAAATATCTCCCCTTTGAAACATGAGTTCTAATATGAACACTTTTAGAGTAGTTTTCCCTCCTCTGAAAGTAAAGATGTCGAAAATCAATAAATCATTAAATTTAGGGAACATTTGACTGTGGCCAATGAAGAACTTTGTTAATAAAATAAAAAGCTTCAACAAATCAATGATCAACTAAATGAGGAGATCATCACAATGAATATTTTTCATAACTAAAGCATCAACAAATTTTAAACAGAAATATCTCGACTTACATCTTACTCCATGCAGCTTGAATCATCCCTCTAATAATCAAAGCAAATAGTGTCTGTAAAATACAGATAATTCGAGTAATCTTTAAATAAAAAAAACATATAAATTGAAATCTGGAAATCAAAGAGCAAAAATAAATAAAATTAGGCACTAGCCTTCGAAGAGGAGGTCGGGCATCTAAAAAATGCATTGGATGAAATTGAATAAGAGAAGTTTGGACTTGAATCAATCAATAATGAAAAAGATATTCGAATCATGGAATTATAATAATCCAATCAAATTTTGTTAACCCAAATGTAAGTGAATAAAATGACTCCAAAGCAAGAATCATTGATTGAAGTGCTTGCCGAACTAAAATAAAAGATTGTTCAAAACAGGAGCAATATTCACAACCATTGGTAATCTCTTCTCTAAAACTGTCTCGACAAGAGTATGGTTGGAGAGGAGGCGACTAAAATGTTTAATCTAGAGTAAAAGAGTAGACTTTTATCAAAAGAATTGCATAAACTGAAATCACAGATGCTGAAAACAGATTGGCGTAACCAACACGAGAAAATAACTTTTATGGGACTTTTCAAGAAATGCTAGACAATAGTGAGCGAACTGATCATTGTAGTTGAATCAATGAACACGAACCAAAGTTCCTTTTTGTGATTTATAATTAATCATTCCAAACATGTAGTTAATTTAGTATTATATTTATCATTCAACAATGAAATAATTTGTGACTAAAGAACATACCAAAGAAGCCAAGAGCCAAAAGATTAAAAAGGAGGAGCATTAACCAGAAGAAAAAGAACCTGAAAAGAAACCTAAACTGTCAAAGAAACAAAGAATTGAAGAAAAAAAGAGATTTAAGATCGGTAAACTCAGAGAATCTAAAGCAGAAGTCGAACAAAACTTAGCAGCAGCCCAGTCGTCTACTAAATCGTTGGGTCTATTTGATCGCAAAGCCCACACATAAGAAAGAGAACATAAGGTTAAAAGAAGAAAAGAGTACGCCAATTTTGCATCGATTAACGATGAATTAATTAGAAATCAGTAGATCTTCGACATCGTCAAGAAGCAAGGCCTCAAAAAATTACAGCATTCTTTATGAGGAGTGATCATCAAAAGTTTATTGACTTTAATTATCCTAAGTAATTCATATAAATTAACGCATATCATTATCTCCAATTTAAATCTGTATTTGCAGTGCAAACCTTTATATTTTGAGCGTATTGCTTCATATAAGGCTTTGTCCATCCCCCAAAAGCCTTAAAATCACTGAAATTTGGTTTATTGTCATAGTGAGCATACCATAACAGTGCTTCCCCTGCTTTTACGCAAGCTTTAGAGCTTCCAAATATTTCTCCCCAGTAATAAGCATTAGTGTACACTCCAACTGTTTTATTTTTATCTTTAATTGCAGAAAATAGTTCCAATAAAAAATCGCAATTAGTGGCAGTATTGTAATAAGTCCATGAGCAAACAGCATTATTAGTTAATTAAACGTCAATCCAAACGATTTCATATAATTATTTCACCTATTTGAGAGAATTTATGAAAGTATACATTTGGTCAGTAGCATTCTTTCCTCGGCAGGGAAACATATACACCCCAGTTTAAAGACCTGATTTGTTGGCGTTTTTAAGATTAGTTATAGCATTATTGTCGAGTAAACCATTGGAACGAGAAGCTCTGACAATCACAAAGTTATTTTATTTTTTAAGACATGCATAATTCTTGATTGAATATACCTCAGAAACATCAACTCCATTTAGAGCAGATACATAGAGACATAATCCGAGCAATTCTATTATCTTCTTGATATTGAGCAGATTCATTATTAATTTAAATTAATTAGCAGTTAAACATTGAAAAATGGATTAAACAATAATTTAGGTATCTATTAATAACCAGTCTACGATAGCTTCTTTCTTATAATAATTAATTTTGATCGTGATTTTGATTCCATTAATTATTATAAATTAAAATTGAGATGAGCATGATTAACTGTCTGCCTCCAACACAGAATATCTCTTCGAGCTACGGATATTTCAAAATTACACCAACTGCCATCACCTTCTTTAAAAATAATATCGAGAATGCTGTGATCAAGGTCGAATTTTGGGGAAGCTCTTAACCCGTCTATATTCCCATCTCATCATCGGAAATCTATACGATTTCAGCACCTTTGCTTAAATTTAAACAGTATCTAGTCGATTGTAAGGCCACAAACATATCAATTGTGGACAATCGAAACTATAAATCCATTGCCACCACATTTGTACATTGGCTGGCTTATCTTAGACCAATTTCAGATAAGCAAATCTACCCCCATTCTGTTGAAAACGATATATCAATATCCAATTTGCCGAATAGTTACTATTTACCTTTTTATGACTAGATCATAGAGGTCAATCTACCATTATACTCATTCAATGCAGCAAAACATAAAGCTAATTAAAAAATAGGAGAATTAATGTTGAAGTGGTAATGCCGAGTGTGGACTTAGGATATCATTAAAACCAACTTAAATTTAGCATCAGGCAATAACTTTAACAACCTTCGAGTCAGTAATCCAACAAATGTAAATAACCCAATCAGTATTTGCAACATCGACTTGGGCATTGAGGAAGCAAGCAGTTTCATAAACCAATAAGATTTGAGAACCAACAAATCAATTAAATAAAATCTCAAAGCCTCAAATCAAAGGTTATTTGCTACTGATTATCCACCAATTAGAAAAACCAATACTCACGCCAATTTTCGCGATCCTGTCGTTCAATTATAAAATGTGAGATAATAAACTTAAATTGATCGAAAGTCCTAACAGACAAATATTAATCAAAGAAAGAAAGATAGTCCCTCTTAGCTATAAATGTAGTTATAATTGCTAAGACTGAGGTTGGACGTGCAATAGCTTATCAAAGTGGATAGAAAGTAAGAGAAAGTACTCCTGTATATTCTGTATTTCTAAAGTGTAAATCGACTGGTGCCTTCGAAAGAAATAGTCAGCATTGATGTTGAGTGCAAGCATGGCAAAACCACAGCCCACACCCGCATCTTCTCCCAGTCTCTCTAAAAATAAAAAAACTACTTCTATTCCTCAATGATTACTGAAATCAACTCTTCACTGACTTTTTCCACCAGTTTCAAAAGAGATAAAAAGACGTTAGCACTTGCAGGCTCCCTTGAAATTAATTGTATTGGAGATTCAGCCGATGTGAATATGCTCTCTCCGCAGGGCGTTATCATTGGATTTCTGAGAGTCAAGGTGGAGAGGAAAAGGCAGATTGATCAAAAAAATTAATAGAACAAATCTCCTATTATTGAGGAATTCAAAATAGGGCAATAAAAAAAGAGAATTAGAGAAAAAGCATTGCCAACTATTGAGTTCACAAGCTAACTTTCTCATCAATAGTAAATTAAGTTACCTAAAATAAATAAATAATAAAAAGGACTAAAGTCATAATCCAACGCTGCTGATGGTTCTTTTTTTTTAGCAGTGATTAAATAGATTAAATAAACTAACAAATATGACGATTTGGACTATAACATCTTTAATATGAATATTAGTCACTTCAATCAGCATAAGTTTGTTTTTGTATCACAATCATAAATGGTCAATAAGCCCTTTCAAGTGTTAGTTTTTCAGAAGGAACAGTTGGTTTATCATCAAAAGATTATCGATCAGTTAAAACTTATTCCATCTTTCAAACAAAGTCTAACCTGCTCCCTTTTATATGAACACACTATACCCAATTTAGATGTTATCTGCCAATTATACGCTGGCAATTTACAACAAATTAATTATCTTCTCCAACAACTAACTCAGCCATCTTTTGCCATCAATATAAAACAATCATAAGAGACTCATCGTTAAAATACTTCGCGCCTTGAATAAAATTTAACAAAGGGAGCAAAGATAATAAGTGATCCCTAGCGTAAACTTAAAACAGAGGGAATAGTTGGCGCATAAGATAAAATACGAAGAATGACCGAATAAAAAAACTCAGGGGAAGGTTAAAGTATGGTCGCGATGGAGAAACTATCAATGAATGAGGGTATTCA
>Ga0302191_10001506_pt1 | contig 14824 bp, 10 predicted proteins | sample II_Bog_E3_1_FD_198775 | JGI IMG/M metagenome (GOLD analysis project Ga0302191, IMG submission 198775) | Peat permafrost microbial communities from Stordalen Mire near Abisko, Sweden - II_Bog_E3_1 | ecosystem: Environmental > Terrestrial > Soil > Wetlands > Peat | place: Sweden: Abisko...
AGACTGGAATAATGTACCAAGACGTGTTACGGTTTCTTCCTTTTATATGGATGAAACAGAAGTAACCAATACAGATTATAGGGAATACTTATATTGGACCAATAAAGTATTTGGCCCTAACTACCCACAGATATATGTGAAAGCCTTGCCGGATACATTGGTTTGGAGAAATAAGCTAGCTTATATGGACGATATGGTAAAATATTATTTCCGCCATCCATCTTATCAAGATTATCCTGTTGTGGGTATAGATTGGTTGCAAGCAAGTGATTATTGCAAATGGCGCACAGACAGAGTAAACGAATATATACTAGTACGTGAAGGTATTATTGACTGGAGCCCTTCTCCTTCCGATCAAGATTACTTTAATACAGAAGAGTACCTGGCCGGAAAATGGCAAGGCAAAACAAAAGTTCCCCTTCCTGATTATAACCCTGCTAACAGTAGCAATGGAAATAATGCGGGCAGAAACGTGAAGATAGAAGATGGTATCTTTTTACCTGACTATCGTCTTCCTACCGAAGCAGAATGGGAGTTTGCAGCATTAGGTTTAATCGGAAATACCGATAATGAACTTATTTCCCAACGTAGAATTTATCCCTGGAACGGTCACGCAACGCGTAATCCAGATGAAAAATATATTGGACAAGAACTTGCTAACTTCAAAAAATCAAGCGGTGATTATATGGGTGTTGCAGGTAATTTAAATGATGATGCTGATATTACATCACCTGTATTCTCATATTGGCCCAATGATTATGGCCTATACGGAATGGCCGGTAACGTGAGCGAATGGGTTATGGATGTTTACAGGCCAATGATGCCCTATGATGGTAATGATTTAAGGGCATTTAGAGGTAACCAATACAGCACACAGGTTAAAGATCAGGACGGTATTGTAGTTGAAGATTCTGTCCAGTATCAAGCTGTTACCGATCCATCCGGAGTTGTAGACAGTGACATTGTTAACATTCCAGGTCAGGTTAAAAGCAGGCCTGTTGACAATCAGCACAAAGAAGATAATCTTGCTTTCAGAAGAAACTACCATGAATCTGATGAAATAGATTACTTGGATGGAGACCCTAATTCCAGCGAAGCTAACGATCAATGGAATCAAGTAGGTACAGGTACAAAGCAAAGCAAAACACTCATGTATGAAACCGGAAGTACTACCCTTATCAGCGATGTTACAAGGGTTTATAAAGGTGGTTCATGGAAAGACATTGCCTTTTGGATGAGCCCTGGTACCAGAAGATATTTAGATGAACATCAGGCTACTGATTATATTGGATTCCGTTGCGCAATGTCAAGACTTGGAAGTCCTGTAGGAGTTGCTAAATCCGGCGGACGATATTAATCATATTTCATTTTAAGAAAAATCCCTGGCTCTGCTGGGGATTTTTTATTTATAAAATGGCTTTAATAATTTACATTTGGCAAATAATTCGCACCGATGCTTCTTGAAAAAATAAAATCATTAGCTGCAGCAAACTCTGAAACTATAATAGGTTACCGCAGACATATTCATGAAAATCCCGAATTATCTTATCAAGAAAATAATACCGCTGATTTTATTTCTTCTGTGCTTGAGAAAATAGGTATTCCATATGACCGCATGGCAGGCACAGGTGTCATTGGTATCATAAAAGGGAGAAAATCCGGTAAAATCATAGCCCTTCGCGCCGACATAGATGCATTGCCGATTGAAGAAAAAAACAACGTTTCATATAAGTCGAAAAATAAAGGAGTAATGCATGCCTGCGGACACGATGTGCACACTTCCTCTCTACTTGGAACAGCTATTATACTTCATAAACTCTCCAACGAATGGGATGGGACCATTAAACTCATCTTTCAACCCGGAGAAGAAAAACTACCCGGCGGAGCATCCATTCTTATAAAAGAAGGCGTGCTTGAAAACCCCTCTCCAGAGTATATTCTTGCGCAACATGTATTTCCATCTCTTGAGTCTGGAAAAGCCGGCTTTGCGGCGGGAAACTATATGGCAGCATGCGATGAAATTTATCTCACGGTGAAAGGCAAAGGTGGACACGCTGCTCTTCCAAAATCAACTATCAGCCCGCTTTTAATTACCTCAGAGATATTATTAAAACTCCAGGAAACTTTCATGAACGATAAAAACTGCAAAGCACCATTAGTGCTTGCATTCGGTAAAATGATTGCAAACGGGGCCACCAATATTATCCCCAATGAAGTACAACTGGAAGGCACATTCCGCACAATGGATGAAAGTATTAGAAACAACGGTCATAAAACAATTACAGAAATTATTTCATCCATTGCACATAAATGGGGAGGCGATTATGACTTACGAATAGAAAAGGGGTACCCTGTCCTTGTTAACAATGAAGAATTAACACAAAAGGCAAAAGCCTCTGCAGAAGCCTATTTGGGTAAAGAAAATGTAATTACGCTTGAACCAAGAATGACATCTGAAGATTTTGCATATTACACCCGTTTAAAACCATGTTGCTTTTACAGGCTTGGTACTGGAAATATATCAAAAGGCATTACGTCCGGTTTACATACACCCACCTTTAATATAGATGAAAAATCGATTGAAACGGGAATGGGCCTTATGGCATGGATTGCTATAAATGAACTGCAACAATAGTGTCCTCTATAGTATAATAAAACATCCCACAGAAATGCGGGATGTTTTATTTAACTAAATCAGTATTTCGCTTATTGTATTTTGCTAATCTTTTGATAAAATACCCCTGTTGAAGTAAGCACTTTAACAATATATATACCCGGGCTGGTTTTGCTCATGTCAAAACTTGTAACAGTATTGTTCATGCCTGAAACATAGCTGGCAGAGATAATCGCCCTGCCTGTCATATCATATACATCAACACTTTCCACTGAGCCTGTATATCCTTCTGTATTAAGATTGAAGGAATTAGTAATAGGGTTAGGATATATTTTTATTCCTTCTACTACTGATATCTCTTCGACACCAAGGTCAGCAGCTTGTTGTGATTTAAAGAAGGCATTGTCCACCTTAAGTGTAGATCCTATATCAGCAACAGGAGGATTGAATGAATTAGAAGATACGAATGTTATAATAACTGAATCCGGCACATTAGAAACCCCAATATTAAAACCAAGCTTAGCAAGCGTATAGGTTGCCGCAGCTTTTAATTTCATTCCTGTATTCCCGATATCAGCACCCGATTTCTTAAAAGTAAGCGCCATTTGTGCAGTGTCCGTAGCTACAGCAGGTGCATATTTATAATAAAACTCGAATGTATCGGTGGTATTTGTGTAAGGATAGCCACCTTGTCCAAAGTTCTGGATGCTTCCGGTAGAAAGAAAACCGGGTACAGTGCCACCTCCACCTGGTGAAGGAGGTGTAGTTGATATTTGGGCAGCATAAGCTCCGGCATGAAAATCAATTGTTTGGAAAGAACCGGGATACAAGCAGTTCCAACCGGTAGGTTGGTATAATGTATCTGATTTCCAGTTTTCAAAATCTCCGTTAAAACCAACCGGTTGAGTAATACCTAAACCTGTAAAATTGACGCTATCAATGGTAATTGTGTTACCCGGGTAGCAACCTTTATTGTAATTATTATCAAATATTGCAGCTGCACTAGAAATTACTGCAAAAATAACCGTATCAGGGGTTATAGACAATGCCGGAGTAAGTGCTTTTGTATAAAGTGTATATGAACCTTGGCTAACAAAAATAGGAAACAGGTAAGCCCCGATTACTACACCTGATTTTTTAAAAACCGCTGCAACGCCAGCAGTATCACCGGCTACTATATTACAAGTATAATGAAAACTAATTCCGGTAGGTTTTTGTGCGTAAGGTATGCCTCCTTGTCCTTGAAGAGGATTGCCGCCATTGGTAACATAACCTGGTAATGTATCCGCGCCAATTTTTAAGGTGGTTACCTGAAGAGCGTAGGTTCCATGAAACGCAGAAGTTGACCTTATTGCATTAACTCCTGCTAATCCTAAATCATTTTGAATATCCTGGTCGTTGGAATTTAGGTAACCTGTCAAGTCATTAAATGCTATATTGCTCCAATTTTCAAAGCTTCCGTTCGGAACGGCTTGGGCAGCAATAAAACCGGCAAATAAGATTCCGGCGCTTAAAAAAAGTAGTTTTTTCATAATTTGATTTTTAAATTAATTATGCAAAAATAGAAAGAAGATGGAAATAATACCTTAATTCCTTTTATTAAATTATTATAATCATCGGAAATACTATTTACAAAACTATTAAATAGCTTTTGTTATGGTAGTAAAAACATCAAAATACATTGCATAAGGGAGTTTGCATCCTTTAACAATAAAGATAACTAGCATCTTGTGATTGCCAAAGAAGCTTCGTATTAATTAGAAGCCAATTTTATCTTAGTGCCGGGAGAAAGTTTTGCACTTTCAGGTATATGGTTAAGTTTTTTCAGCGTTGCGATAGGTATTCCTGTGCTTTGCGAAATATGCCATAAAGTATCTCCATGCTGCACTATATAATAATCTTTTTTTGAGGCTGCTTTACCGTTCTTTTTGCCGGTTTCTTCTTTGTATCCCCTTCGGTTTATGTATACCATCAAATGTTGTCCGGGATGGATATCAGAACTTGCAAGTCCGTTCCATTCCTTCAATTCACGTACAGTACAGTGGTATCTATTGGCAACGTTACTAAGGTGTTCACCTCTCCTAACCCGATGATACTCCACCTGGGGCATATTTTGTTGCAGCGTAAGTATTTGTTCGCTTGAAGTAGTATCTTTCTTTGCGAGATTATATATGGCCTTTTCATTGGTAACGAAAGTACCCACTTTTGAAACAGGAAGGCACACAGTATAGCAACCTTCCTCGGAATAAGGCACAACCCCTAGTTTGTAACAGGGATTTAAATAAGCAATTTCGTTGTAAGGTACATTTAGGTATGTAGCAAGTTGAGAAAATGATAATTGGGCATGAACGCACACAGTATCAATGTCGAAAAAGGTAGCATTGGGTATTCCAGGATATATATTGTGTGAAGTAGCATAATTCATTACGTAGCTAACCGCTATAAATGCAGGTACATATCCCTGAGTTTCTTTAGGCAGGTAAGGACGGATTTCCCAAAAACTCATTTTACCACCTGAACGGCGGATAGCTTTGCTCACCTCCATTGGCCCGCAGTTGTATGCAGCAAGGGCAAGTTGCCAGTCATTAAACATGCCGTGAAGAAATCTCAGGTATTCGCAAGCTGCAATGGTTGATTTAACAGGGTCATTACGTTCATCTACATAAGAAGTAACTTGCAAGTTGTATAATTTACCGGTGGTGTACATAAACTGCCACAACCCCCTTGCACCTGCTCTGGAGCAAGCAGTAGGGCTCATGGCCGATTCTACCACAGCAAGATACTTTAATTCCAATGGCATTTTATAACGGTCAAGTATTTGTTCCATCATTGGGAAATATAATTTTGAAAGAGCGAGTACTCTGGAAGTCAATGCCCTTTTCCTTACGGCATACATTTCTATATATTCCTTTACTACATCATTATAAACGAAGCCAAAGGGAGATTGAGCATCCATTTTTGCCATACGGTCGCTAAATACTTTATCACTATACCAAGGAATGGAATCGGGAGCAAAATGATATGGTGACTTTACAAAATCATACCCTTTTTCAAAAAAAGTGAGGTGCGCAAGACTGTCAAGATTTGCTGCAATTGGGTCATCTGCAAATGGGGCTGAATCTTTCTTTGCAAGGGTATCATGAGGCATTGCTATACCCTCTCCCGCAACAAATAGGGTAATAAATAATAACAGGATATGGGCTTTTTTTATATGCATTTTGTTGTATACGGGTAAATAAATAATAAGTTTCCAAGTTTGCAAAGTTACGAAGAACTATTTATATTACAAAACATATAAGGCAATGATATTCACGAATGTGTGTTCATTAACTCTTTAGAAAAGGTTAATAAAGTCATTTCATTATATTTACGAGCCATAAGCTGCACGCCGAAAGGCAGGCCATTGGAATGCTTACCCAGGGGCAAAGATATGGCAGGCAAGCCAGTAATATTGGCCTGTACAGTAAAGATATCTTCCAAGTACATTTTAACCGGATCAAGGTCATTTTGCCCAAATGAGAATGCCGTTCCAGGAGTAGTCGGCAACAATATAAGGTCAAAATTTTTAAATATTTCATTGGTTTTCTCAACAAATATCCTTCTAACCTTTTGCCCCCGTGCATAATAAGCATCATAGTAGCCTGTGCTTAACACAAAAGTACCCAGCATAATGCGTCTCTTCACTTCTTTTCCAAAACCCTTTGAGCGCGACTTTTTATAAACCATATCGGGATCTTTTGCTTCCGGGGCTCTGTATCCATAATTTATTCCGCTGTAACGGGAAAGATTGGAGGAAGCTTCAGCAGTAGTTAATACATAGTAAGTAGGTACTGCATAATCAATAAAGGGAAATGCAACCGGTTCTACAATATGTCCTTTCGCCTTAAGCGATACTATGGTTTTCTCTAAGTGCAATTTTATTTCCGGGTCAAGCCCCTCATGTTCAATACAATCCTTTATATAAGCTATGCGAAGTCTACCTATATCTGTTTTAGAAAGCCTTTCATGATAATTCGGGACTTCATTCTGAGAAACAGTGCTGTCATATGCGTCCTTACCGGCCATTATTTCCAATAATAATGCTGCATCTTCTATAGTATTGGTTAGCGGGCCTATCTGGTCAAATGAAGAAGCATATGCAAGCAGTCCGTAACGGGATATTCTACCATAGCTTGGCTTTAAGCCTACCACTCCGCAAAAAGATGCCGGCTGGCGAATAGACCCGCCCGTATCGCTGCCCAGTGCTGCCGTGCAAAGGCCCGCCGCTACTGCAACTGCAGAGCCTCCGGATGAACCACCCGAAACCCTCCTATTATCATGGGGATTAAGCACCTTTCCATATGCCGACTTTTCGTTGGAACTACCCATAGCAAACTCATCGCAATTGCAACGGCCAATAATAATAGCATCTTCAGCAAGCAGCCTTTCTACTACCGTAGCATGATAAAGTGACACAAATCCTTCCAATATTTTGGATGCTGCCGATACGCGATGGCCTTTATAGCAAATATTATCTTTTAAAGCTATTACCATGCCGGCAAGCCTGCCACTTTTTCCTTTCCTTATTTTTTCGTCTATCTCTTCCGCACGCAACAAAGCTTCATCTCCAAACACTTCCAAAAAAGCATTTAGATGTTTGTTTGCTTCAATACGTTTTAAATAAAAGTCGATAAGCTCTCGGCAATTTAATTTGCCGGCGCTCATCTCTTTTTTTATTTCTCCAAATGACTTATTCATATGTATAATACCGCCTTAGCTTTTCATACCTATTTTATCTATGGCCTTTGCAAGTTTATGATCTTTTTCCGTAACAATATCGCCTGCACTATGGGTATTGAGCCATATTTCAAGTTCATTGTATGTATTTTTCCATTCCGGATGATGATCCATTTTTTCGGCAATCAAAGCAACGTGTGTCATGAATGCGAATGTTTCCTTAAAATCACCAAATGTGAATTTTTTATAGAGTTTATTGCCTGTTTCTTTCCACATATTTTTATTTTTTATGGCGCTAGCCGTTCAATTTTCCATTTATTTTTTTCAAAAGTATATAGAATCCTGTCATGGAGTCTACTTGATCTGCCTTGCCAGAATTCAATACGGGTGGGGATAATACAAAATCCGCCCCAAAAAGGCGGACGGGTAATTTCATTATTCCCATGCTCCATTATAAAATCATGGTGCTTTTGCTCCAATTCACTTCTACCCGAAATTACAGAGCTTTGAGGTGAAACCCATGCTCCGGCTTTACTTCCCAAAGGCCTTATTTTAAAATATTCATCCGATTCGGAAGCACTTACTTTCTGAACCTTGCCCTCTACTCTAATTTGCTTTTCAAGAGACGACCAGAAAAAAGTCATGGCTGCAAAAGAATTTTCAAGCAATTCTTTTCCCTTGCGGCTGTCATAATTGGTATAGAAAACAAAACTTTCATTTTCCACACCTTTTAAAAGCACCACTCTTGCAGAAGGTTTGGCATCTTTCGTTGCAGTAGAAAGCACAAAGGCATTAGCATCTTTGGGATGCTTTTTTATTGCCTCTGCAAACCATTTTTCAAATTGAACAAAAGGATTATCCGCAACATCTGACTCACTCAAATTTTTGTCTTCTGAATTATACTGTATGTCTAATATTTCCTTACTTAAATTACTCATGGTTCAACAATAGGAAACACAAAAGTAAGAAAGAATAGGAGGATTAATTATGCTATTGGAATTATATTATTCCTTCCGCCCCACTTTCAGAATAATGTCCCATTTAATTTCTTTCATGTTTTTTGCATCGCCCCAGGCATTTTCCAACACTTCTTTTACCGGCCCAATAGGGTCTTTACCATTAATCCTAATATATTTCTGTGTGCTTGACCAACTATAAAAATATCCAATTAAAAAATCCATATTTGCTTTTAAAGAAATTTCAAATGAAGGTGTTTCAATCGCCTTAAATGGAAAAGGTATAGTATTGTAATTATTAGTAATGTGTGCTCTTTCGGGCGGCCAATATTCTCCCAAAACATCTTTTACCAAATATTTTACAATAGGGTCAATAGAATCGTCAATATGGCTTTTATAATAGGCCCATGCTGCGAATACTCCGCCCGGTTTAAGCACCCGGTTAACCTCTTTAAAAAACTTGTCAAAATCCATCCAATGCAATGCAGAGGCTATAGTAACCATATCTACAAGACCGTCATGTATACCGCTATTATCTGCCAATGCAACAGAATATACAACTTTTTCATCCGGAATTGCATTGCTAATTTGTTGAATACTGCCATCGGTTGCTATTACTTTTTCAAAATACCTTGCAAGTGAAGTAGCAGCCTGTCCATTGCCAGTGGCGCAATCCCATACCAAATTATGCGCAGGCGCTAACGATGCTAAAAACCGAAAAAGTTCATCGGGATAGTTAGGCCTAGACTTTAAATAAATTTCAGATTGCAATGAAAAATGATCTTTGAATTGCATAAAACCTAAAAATATTCCAAGACAAACAAAAATACAAAAATATGGGTCATTTAACTTTTAAAATTTCTTATTCCAATTATTTTGTAGTTTTATCTCTTCATAAAATACGACCCATGAAAAAAAACATCCTTTTATCCCTCTTATTTCTTGCATTTGCAGGACTTCAATTATCGAATGCTCAAAAGAAAACAATGGCGCAGCACCCTGCTCACCATGATAGTTTGGTGCCCGATAAAAACGACAGTGTTCCACCCCCGGTTGTAACACATCACCATATAACCATTGACGGAAAAACTATCAACTATACTGCTACTACAGGTTATATGCCCCTAAAAGATCAGGATGGAACAATGAAGGCCAAGATATTTTATATTGCTTATGTAGCCGATAACGAAGATGCCGACAAACGCCCTGTAACATATACTTTTAATGGTGGGCCCGGTTCGTCATCCATTTGGTTGCACATGGGCGCTATCGGCCCGGTTAGGGTGCATTTTGCCGATGAAAAAGGAGATTCCCCATCACCTCCTTATACATACAGTGATAATGAAAATTCATGGCTGGGCTTTACCGATCTTGTTTTTATTGATCCTGTTTCTACAGGCTATAGCCGCACTGTAAAGGGGGTTGAAGCCTCTAAATATCATGGATATAGTGTAGATATTTCATCGGTAGGTGATTTTATACGATTATACACCACACGTAACGGACGTTGGGGAAGCCCTAAATTTTTAACGGGGGAAAGCTATGGCACAACTCGTGCATCAGGCCTTTCCGGCTATTTGCAAGATGCTTATGGCATGTACCTTAATGGAATAACACTTGTTTCCTCTGTATTGAATTTTGAATATATTGATATGACCAGAGGCAACGACTTACCTTATGCTTTATTTCTGCCTACCTATGCTACAACTGCACAATATCATAAAAAACTGCCTTCGGAACTGGAAAGCATAAGCGTTTCGGAACTGGCAAAAAAAACCGAAATTTTTGCATCTGGAACATATACTTACTTTTTAATGAAAGGGGATCAAGCTTCTGCTGATCTTACTAATAAGGTAATCGACTCCTTAAACTATTTTACCGGCATACCGAAAAACTACATTAAAAGTTGTAACGAACGCATTAATGATTCCCGATTTTTCAAAGAACTTTTACGAGACGATGGTAAAACAATTGGCAGATACGATTCGCGTTATATGGGTGAAGATGCAGATGATGATGGGGAAATCCCTTCTTATGACCCAAGTTATTCTGCAGTATACGGGCTTTTCAATGGGGCGCTTAATGAATATATGCATAAAGACTTAAATTATAAAAGTGATCTGCCTTACGAAGCCCTTACCAATGTTTGGCCCTGGCCATCCACCGATAACAGTTATCTGGATGTTTCGGAAACATTAAGAAGAGCCATGACCCAAAATCCTGCTTTAAAAGTAATGGTATGTTGCGGTTATTATGATTTGGCAACACCCTTTTATAATGCAGAATATGCTGTCGGCCATATGGGTCTGCGCAATGATGTTAGGAATAATATTATACTCAACTACTACAATGCAGGGCACATGATGTATGCCAACAGTGAAGATGATGCCAAATTAAAAACTGATGCTGAAAAGTTTTATCAAAGTGCTGTGAAATAAAATTCGATATATCTATTTGCAGCAAGTAAAAAAATATTGCCCGCCAGAGGATTTATTAGAAGGAATAGCTCCAATCCGTTTTAATCTGTTTTTCTGAAAAACGACTCATCTACCTGCAGATCGCCCTTAGATACTTCCAATGCGCTTTCTAAAGCATTCTTTTGTTCACCTAAGCAACTATTTATATTACATACTTGATCTAAAAAATGTAAAACGTAATGTTTTTTTTGTATATTCGCATCATTAACCCTGAAATAGACCTGTTAGTTTATTCCAAAACTTATTAAATATGAAAAAACCTTTACTTATATTAGCAGCACTCTTGTGTACCTTTATTGGATGGGCACAGAATACCGCAATTTCATCGGGAGCTTGGGAAACAGGCGCTAATTGGTCGCTTGGGCATGCCCCTTTAGCTACGGAAAATGTAATAATACCTTCTCCATTTTCAATGACAGTAAATGCCAATGACGTATGTCTTAGCTTAACGATTAATAGCGGGGCAACGGTTACTATAATTGGCGCCCAAAATTTGAGTATAGCCGGCAACTTTGCCAATGCCGGTACATTTACCGCCTCTACTGCGGGTTCATCACTTACATTTAATGCAACGAGTAATTCCATACTATCCGGCGCAGGCACATACACTTTTGCGGGGACCGTTGTGTTAGCTATGGGAGCAAAAGCAACAAGTTTAGATGTTCAGTCTGCCAATTTTTGTAATGCTTTAACTGGCTCCTTTACACTAACACAGGGCACCTGGATAATGGATAATGGAGGCACCATAGTTAATATGTATACAAATAATACACCTACGCAGTTTATAATTCCTAACACTGTTGTAATGCAATCTAACGCCGGAGCAATGTACTTCGGTAATAATGCAACTGAAGGCAATCTTCTATTGGAAGGTACATTATTTATGAACGGAGGAATTGTAGCTACTGCATGCAATCAAGGCTATAACGCCGGAATAGATTTTGAATACCATGTTGTTGGGGGAATTTCACCTGCATTAATATTCACGAATGGGGTATTATATGTTTTTGCAGGGTTTAACTGGAACACGAATGCGGATTATATAAATTTTAACATGAGTGGTGGTACTATGTTTTGTGCCTACAGTCAAGGCTCTATTCATGGAGGATACTCTAATGACGCTACTTTTTGCTTGCAAAACGTTTTTGGCGGACAAACCGTTATGACCGGTGGAGCAATTGTTTTACAAGATGCTGATAATTCTCCTGTTGATAATGATCTTGACATGGGTGGGGCTAATGTTGCAGCAACGAATTATTCTGTTACCGGTGGCCAAGTTCAATTTGGATACATTAACACACAAGGTAGCAGTACTTTTTTTGGAATTCAGCCTTACCCAACAACTAACTACCCCAATTTAAATTTCCAATCGGGTACTGCAAAAGATGCTTCACCCTATTTCAGTTCAAATAGCATGAATATTATGTCCTTATTTATTAACCCCAATATGACCTGGTCTGCCACCCCTTATAATAATGGTGTTAATTTTACCTATATAGCAGCAGGATATACCTTAAATGATCAGGGAACATTTCAGCCTGGTGCCGGTACATATACGTTTGATGGACCTGTACCTCAAGTTATGACGGGTACTGTTACCATACCGTTTTATAATGTAGCAATAAATAACGCCAACGGAGTAACTATGACTACTCCTGCAACTGTTTCAGGTACGTTGACCCTTACCAATGGACTTTTGAATACCACCAATCCTGATATGCCTACCATTTTAGCAGGAGCCGCCGCTTCTGTAGGCTCACCAAGCACATATGTTAATGGGCCTATGGCCAAAACAGGCAATACTGCTTTTACATTTCCAATTGGCGCCAGCGGAAGATTTATGCCTTTGGGCATTAGCGCACCTGCGCATATTACTAATACCATCACCACTTATTACACCCGTGCTACACCAATTAATCCGACTTCTGTAAATGCACCACTTACCAATGTAAGTTTATTGGAATATTGGACAATTAGCGAAACCGTTAGTGGCGATGCTGTTGATGTTACGCTCTATTGGCAACATGGTCCCACCAGCGGAATATATGCATATAACAACACCTTACATGTAGCTGATTATACAGGCGCCGCATGGAATGACCTTGGGGAAAGTGCAGTGGCAGGGACATATCCGGGGGCGGGAGATGTTACAGCTAGTTCTACTATTACCAATTTTACGAATTTGCCCGTAACTTTTGGTTCACTAAATGGTAACATTAATCCACTACCAATAACCTTAACCTCTTTTACGGCTAATTATGCGGTTGAAACAAATTCGGTGCTGGCAAGTTGGACTGTAGCATCACAACTAAATAATAAGGAGTTTATTGTAGAAAAAACGCTTGATGGGACCAACTATCAGGAGGTAGCAACTGTTCAAGGTGCCGGAACAACTCCTTTTACAGAATCCTATTCTGCAGTTGACCCTAATCCAACACCGGGACTCTCCTATTACAGATTAAAACAAATTGATATGGACGGAACTCCAACGGTGTTTTCACCCGTTCCTATTTTTATCGAAACTCCGCAAAGTAATAATACCATTAACCTGTACCCAAATCCTGTTAGTTCCAATGCCACTTTAAACTATAACTCAACTGATAAAAACAAAATTTTAATTGATATTATTGATGCATCGGGAAAAACAGTAAGATCTTTTGCATTAGCAAATATTGAGGATGGGGAGAATAATTTCACGTTAAATACTGCCGGTCTAAGTTCCGGTATTTATCTTCTTCGCGCAACCGGGGCGCAAAAAGTAAATACGTTGAAATTTATAAAACAATAATGCAGGAGGATTAATAATCTTTTCTGTATATCACAATTTAAAATAAAAGACAAAAAACTTATTTGCATTGCATGTGAGAAACTTTCTTGCAGTATAGATAAGGTAGAGTCAAGATAACAATCCCTACCCATTAACTAATAGAGTATTAATAAAACTGGATTTACATGAAGAATAGAGAAGAATATGCTATTGTAGATACGGAAACAAGAATCCCTATTAAAAGCAACAGCGAAGAAATAAAGCAAAGCAAACTTAACCACTGTGACCAACAATGGGAGACGCGATTTTTTGAGTTGCGGGAATTCAAAAAATTACGCGGGCATTGCGATGTCCCTCGGAACTATAAGAATAAGCAATATCGTGTGCTGGCATATTGGTGCAACACTCAACGAAAGGAAAAAAAATTTAATCCCCTGAAATATTCTCCAGATAGAGAGAAGAAGCTTAATGAGCTTGGCTTTAGTTGGGGGTTACGTGATAAGCGGTTTGAATACAAGTTCCAGCAACTTAAACAATATAGTGAAAAATATGGGCATTGCAATGTGAGGTTAAATGAAAACAGGACTCTTGCCAATTGGTGCTATAGCCTAAGAGTTGATCGTAAGCGAAAAGCGAAAGAACTTACTAAGGCAAGAATACTACGCTTGACAGAATTAGGCTTTGAATGGTATGACATTAAAAAAAATGAATTGCGTTGGGAGGAGCAATTTGTCAAGTTAAAGGAATTCAAAAAAAAATACGGACATTGTAATGTATCCAGAATCCATAGTACCTATAGGTCTGAATATATCCTTTCTCAATGGATTATAAAACAAAGAGCATATTATCGAAATAAAAATAAGCTTCTAACAGCTAAAAGAATAGCGAAATTAAACAGCATCGGGTTTAACTGGATAAATCCAATAAAGATGGGGGATGCACGGAGAATCAGTAACGAAGACCTGTTTAATGAATTGAGGCGACTCTATATTCTGCATGGTAAACAGCCAGGTGTAACCTATATTGATAAATACGGGAAGTATAGCAGAAAACCATACTATACTCGCTTTGGAAGCATTGATAAAGCGTGCGAAAAAGCTGGCATAGATTCTGGGGTCAGTAAATAGTTGCAAGCATAATATGAATTTATCCATATATTCAGAATATAAAATGCACATAATAATATATGAATGTTATAATCTGAGGAATTCCCAAGCTTCATGGCTCTTTGTGCTTCGTTCCTCTTTTCTTTTATTAGTTTATTAGAACAGAACTTCATTTTAAAACTGAATCA
>Ga0302191_10001508_pt1 | contig 14815 bp, 10 predicted proteins | sample II_Bog_E3_1_FD_198775 | JGI IMG/M metagenome (GOLD analysis project Ga0302191, IMG submission 198775) | Peat permafrost microbial communities from Stordalen Mire near Abisko, Sweden - II_Bog_E3_1 | ecosystem: Environmental > Terrestrial > Soil > Wetlands > Peat | place: Sweden: Abisko...
GCCGCATATAATATTCCTGGATGACAAATGAAAACTACAAATAAAATAATGAAGTAAAAATCATCATTGGCATTTTTTAAAAGTGTGCTTGCCATTAGATAAAAAAGTAAAGCAGTACATACCGAGGAAGCAATAACGGGGGCAAACTGTGAAAGAAAACTGTTTAATGAAAAAATAACGGATGCGTAAAAAGGTATTATTGGAGCAGTTAGCCCCATTACTTTTAGTCTGTTACCCAACCCATCCAGGACAATTTTTGTTTTTTCAATATAAAATAATGATTCGAGGGTGATATAGCCCAGTTTGCTTAAATAAATACTGCAAATTAGATAATAAGCAGCAATTAGCAACGTAAAAACCCACAGATATTTTGATTGGTAATTCTTCATTTAACAACATTTGTGGGGCTATTAATTTTACTTAGTCCATGGTTTGTTTTTTCCCAATAAAAAGGTTTAACCACTAATTGGTACAATCCCATAAATGCTGCAACAGAATGCATTAACCAGTATACTGGGTTGGCTATCGCAAAAAGGATCAACTCATAGAAACGTCTTTTAAAAACAGCCATCATATTTACATAAATCATTAGTAAATTTCCGACCATCAAGTTAAAAATGGACATAAATAATACCCAGTCCGGAAAAAATGTTCTGATCGTGGAAAGATCCAAAAACAGGTAACAGATAAATATGATAAGTAAAAATGGATAAATTAAAAATGTAAGCGGTGTTGCACCAACAAAAAAGCTAAATCCTAAAAAGCCTTTCCAACCTATTTTTTTTATTAATGCCGCAGGATTACGCATATGTACCAGATAAGTTTGCATGTACCCTTTTATCCATCTTGAACGTTGCCGGATCCAATTAAAGGGTTCATTATTTGCCTCTTCATAAGTGGTTGAGTTAATAACACCAATCTTGTATCCTTTTGCGTATGACCTTACTCCGAGATCAGCATCTTCAGTTACATTAAAAGGGTCCCAACCACCTAATTCAAGTAAACTTTCTAGTTTAAAATGATTACTTGTGCCACCTAGGGGAATTGGAATATCCAAAGTGTCAAGTCCGGGCAACATATAATCAAACCAGTACGAATACTCGAGGGTAAACATTCTAGTTAAAAAATTTTCATTTCGGTTGAAATAGTTTAATGCGCATTGTAAACATGTGAAATTCGAAGGTAGTTTATTAAACATGCAAACCACTTTTTTTAGCTGATCGGTATCAGGTATATCTTCGGCATCATAAATTGTCAAAAATTTACCTCTCGAAAAATTCAAGGCATAATTACATGCTTTTGGCTTTGTTTTTGGCATGTGAAACGGAACGACGACAACTTCAAAAATGGCCGGAAAATCAAGATTTCGGACAGCGTTTAAAGTTTTATCATCGTCTTCTTCAATTACGAGTTTAATATCCAGCATTTCACGGGGATAGTCAATTGCCTGTAAGTTCCAAATCAGTTTTTTAATCAGTTTATCTTCTTTATAAACGGGCAAAAGAATAGTGTAAACCGGCAGTTCGTCATCTTTTATTTCTTTTAATTCTTCCCTTGTTACAGCCTGGTGTAATTCAAACCGGGACCCTACCAGGGCCAAAAATAATTTAAATAATATGGCCACCAGGAAAAAAGTACTTATCAGGACATTAATAATTATAGATACATTTTTAAACCATTCCACCAGGCCAATAGAAATTATTGCCACCGTGAGGAAAAACAATACAAGCTGGGGGGTGGTGAATGTAACTAATGCCGAACTTTCCGGATCCCGGTTTAGTAATCCGAAAACGGACGTCTTTACATATTTAATTCCTAAAAGCTTATGGCTTAACCAAACGATGTCCAGGTCGGAGGCAATGATTATTTCAGGCTCCATATCATAGGTAAACCTAATAAAATCAATAAATAGCTGATTGGATGGGTCTGCCATTATAGTTACGATCTTATTATCCTTAATGTACAAAGGCAGGGCAACGTGCTGATCAGCAAACTTCAACTCGATCTTTCCCAAAATTTCCTCGTCGTATGGAAGCTCTCTGATCGGCTGAAATTCATAGCCTGCATTGCCTAAAGACCGCTCATAATTTTTGCGTGATATATATCCAAAATTAAGTGCGATTTTTATAAATGATAAACCCGACCTGGCCGATAAATCGTCAATTTTTTCCCGGTCTTGTCCTGTAATAAAGCCATCATCAATCAAAATCTCAGGAATTGACCTATTCATTTAGTTTCTTTAAGATGTTATCAATTAGCTAAATACCGATATGTTTAATATAATAAGATATTTATCAAAAAATTTTGGTTTAAGTTCAGCAACTACTCGTTAAATAACTCCTGTGATCTCTGGACCTTTGAACGGACATAGAGAAAAGATAAGAATATCAATATCAGTATCAACAGCAATATATAAAGGTTATAACTATCCCAAAAACGGGTTAACCCACTTTTGGTATCAACGTATTCGAGATTTTCGCTCGATTTATTTATGTTGAATAAATATTTATTCGAGTTTACATCCGTAACACAAACATTACTCGAAAGCGTTGAGAGTTGCTCTGTTATTGATTTTGATGCAGCTATATATGCGTCGGTCATATGTATCCCTGTTCCGATAAGCACAAGAGTCGCATTGTTATTACGTCCATAAAATATCTGCGCCAGCCCTGATGATACTGTATCCGATAGCGCATAAACTTTTTTGTTATTTTCAGCATTGTACAACCGGAAATCTCTGTCGAATTTAATGGGTGCATCCGGAAATTCATTTAACAACGGGTCGTTCTTATCTAAGAGCGCAATAATATTATATTTTTTTAGGTCACTTGAAGGTACCTGGTCGGAATAAACAAAATCAGGAAAATTATTTGCGTTGATGTTATTATTCAATTCATAAATAATTTCGCCAATCGCCCCGGCGGTATTCTTCGCATATTTTCTGGATATTACAATTCTAGTAGTACCTGTGTTAAACGCTTCGGGGTATTGATAGAAGCTAAGATCACTGGTAATAAATGGATTTTTTGATTCGAGGTATGATTTATCAACATCAATCTCACCGAAAAAGTTTTTAAAACTATTTTTACACCCGCCAGAGTTAGGAAAGAACCTGAATTCAGCAACAAGGGTGTTATATTTATGATGCTGATACCGGCTAATCGTAATAGAGGAATTTAATTTTCCAGACGCGTCCAATCTTTCACTGCTAATTAGCAAACCGTTGAGGTAAATATTAAAATAACCGCGATCGCCTGCCATCAATCCACTATAAATTCCAACGAAACGTATTTCAACTTCCTTAGGCGTAAAACTAAAATCGCTGTTTTTAAAATTAAATCCACTTTTTAACGAACCAATCCCTGAAAGGAAATCGCTTTGGCCACCGACTTGTCGCAGAGACAATTTCGATCGGTTTTGATCAATATTCTTAAAGAGGGAATTTGTGGCCTGGTCTATCAGCAAATAATCTCCGTAAGTTGAATTTAAAATGTTAATGTTCCCAATTGCTGTAATCGACTTTTCATAGCCGGGATCATCACCACCAGTAACAAATAGTATTTCAGCAGGAATGGTCTCGTGGATAACGGTTTTATGCTCAACAGGCTTGTTTTTTTCGTTTACTATGTTGGTTACGGTGTCGGTTACCGAAACCATTGACTTACTAAGGTATAATAACCCCTGTCCGGGTTGTGGGGAAACCTTAATCAGATTGCGTTTATCCTCAGGCAATTCTGATAAATTGCCAACCATTATAAAGTTCTTTATGCTGTCAGGCACCTGGTCTGCTTCAAAAACCTTTATGTCATTATTTTCAGTTCTCTTAAGTCTTGCATACGCCCATGCCACAGCTTTCAAATCTTTAAGAGTTGGGTTAGCCGGGTAAACAATTGCCTTTTTTGAATCAAAGCAATTGCTAATGTTTACACCGTTTTCTAAATTTTTATTATTTACCATTAATGATAAATAGGAGTAATCTTTGAGTGTTATCCACATCCCGGGATTATCAAGGTCATCGCATATATCATCCGATATTGATAACAGGCTTTTTATCTGAACCTTTAAAAATCTGTCAGGTGTAATTTCATCAGGAGTTATATCCAGGGAAACTTTTTGAATAGAATCTTTTGAAAGACGGCTGCTATAAACAGGTTTATCGTTAATTATTACATTAAGAAACGAATGGTCTTTTATCAAAGCCTGAGAAATTCCAAAATACAATACCATTTTGCTCCCTTTTATATCAACTAAAGGAGAAATTTTAAAGTAAAATGAACTTGAACCGCTAATTCCGTATATAATAGACTCCTCATGCCCCAATGATTTAAATGTGAAGTTTGTTTGGGCTACTGATGCCTTACTGAAAAGAAGTACAAGGGCTAGGAAGGTAAAAAATTTATTCATTTGTCTTTAAATATTAGTTTATAACGTTAAATTCTACTCTAAAATAATTCCCATCGTCGTCGCTTCTGTAGGTTAGTATGCCCCCCATTTCCTGGGTCATAAGTTTTGCTATCGATAACCCTAACCCAAGCCGGCTCTCGAAGGATCCAGATGCTTCGTTTAACGTCTTTAATTTGTTAAACATCATATCAAGTTCTTCCTGTCCGATTGGAATACCTTCATCAATTATCTCGAAAACAAATTTTTGTCTTTGCAAGCTGGTTACTACGCGGATATTATTATTTGTTTGGGAAAATTTAATAGCGTTTGATAAAAGGTTTTGAAATACCTGCCCAACAAATACTTTGTCGAGCTTGACGTTTAAAGGCAGTTTTAGAATATTATTTATAACATGAATGTTTTTCATCTGCGCCGTTTCGGCTAACCCTTTAAATACATGCAAAACCTCTGCGTTTATATCAAATATCTCGAGGTTAAATTTCATTTCAGGAGACTCTATTTCTTTAACATCCATTAATTTATTTAATAAATATTGCATTTTTTCCGTCGCCTGCGAAATATAATCTATCAACTCCTTTTGGTCGGCACTTAAACGATATTCCTCATCCTTTAGCATGTTATTACTCATTATGATAGAACCCACGAGATTTTTGAGGTCGTGACCGGCTATGTTTATAAAACTGTTTTTTTGACTGTCAAGTTTTCTAAGCTGCTCATATTGCGAATCGATGATATTATTTTTCTCGTTTATTTCATGATTTTGACTTTTAAGCTGATCATTTGATTTCTCAATTAATATTTGCGACCGTACCTCTTTTACAATAATTTTATACCGGGCTGTTGGAACCAGGCACGAAATAAATGCCACTACAAAAAAGAATTGCCCACCATTGGTAATTACTAAGTCTAAAGTATACTGACTGAAGAAGTTATAAAAGATGGCAATTAACAAAAATGCCAGTAAGGTTATTATTACTGAGTTGAAAGCTTCCCAAAAAACCATCAGGTTAAAGAACAGGATAATAGCGGAAAAAAGTAAATAGTATATATTTAATTGCTGCAGATTTACTAAATTACATAATATGGCTGCATTTGCCGCAAGTACGAAAAAGGTTAAATGCAATAATATCCTGTAATCATATTTCTTGCTTTGAAAAAGACTGTATAAACCATAAATAATAATATCTGATATAATCCTGACTATAAAGAATTGGAGCCATATGTTATTTGCATAAATAAAATCGGCAATGCTAAATAACGGATAAATAAATATTATTGTCCAAATAATGTTGTTGGTTTGATACCATGCCTTTTTTGAGATTTCTCTTAAAAATTCTTCTTTTTTTATTTGAACAAACATTATTAATTTTTAAATTATGATGAGATCTTACCTAATTTGTAAATTTAATTTCTAAGTAAAATGAAAGCGCTTAAAGTTAATAATTTTTATGTAAAGGCTAACTATGAAAAATAAACACAATTTTACAAAAATATTGAATAAGTTTTGGTTTACATTAATTATAACTTTATGTATTGTTGTAGCAAAAAGCAATCCAACCGTGCCTGATGCCCGGTTAATTGCTTTTAAAAGGGCCAATAGTTTAGATAAAGGCATAAGTATATCCTGGCTTGAACAAACCTGGAATAAGAATATTTTAGAAAAAGATAGTTTAAAAAGTACTGATTTAGAACTTTTAAAAAAGCTTGGCTTTAAAAGTATCAGGCTCCCGGTCGCCTTCGCATTTTTTAAAACAGAACACATACCTGAATTGCAAATATTTTCCCGCATCGATAATGTTATCAGACAATGTAAATTATACGGATTTAAGTTAATTATAGATTACCAAAACGGCAATTTTAATGAAAAAAATTATTTTTCTGAAACTCAGGAAATCATTAATTTGTGGCTTAAATTATCAAAAAGATATACAAATGTAAACGATGATGACTTATTTTTTGAAGTGTATAATGAGCCACCGCATATGGATCCAGCCATTTGGAAAGATGCCGCATATAACATCGTAACCGCCATCAGGAAAAATGATAAGAATAGAACGCTGATTGTTGGGGCTTCGAATTATAATAGTATTTATGAATTGAGCCGTTTTGTGAGATTGGCTGATGAAAACATTATATATACTTTTCATTTTTATGAACCTTTTTTATTTACACACCAGGGAGCAGATTGGGTGGGGGAACAGGAAGCTACAACTGGGGTTCAGTTTCCTTACAATGCGGAAAATTTTCCAATGCTAAATGCGAAAGCCAGGAACACAGATGGCGAAAAAAATTATAATCAATACCCCCGCGATGGCAATGAACAATCAGTTAGGGATAAATTGCAGATAGTAAAAGATTGGTCTGACAAATATTTTGTACCTATTCTTTGTGGCGAATACGGCGTATACAATAAATATGCCGATTTACAAAGCCGCTGCAAATATATTAAGACTGTACGGCAGACATTGAAAACGTTACACATCCCAGGTTTATTGTGGGAATATGACGGCAATTTCTCCATTTTCGATGGAGAACCCTCCCTTGAAAATCTCCCGGATTGCATGAAAGATGCAATTAATTATGGGGTTAAAAAATGATAACAAATATATTGTCAATAAATAGTTACATTTACAAACTTATTATGAATTATGAGATTTTTTGAAGAAAAGCGAAGGGAAGTGATGGTGCACATTGAAAAATTTATGCTTGATAAAATGCATGAATATTTAAAACCCATTGACTCGATTTGGCAACCATCTGATTTTTTACCTGATTCTTCCCGGCCGACTTTTTTTGGAGAAATTAAAGAATTACAAGAAAGCGCCCAGGGACTATCCTATGATTTGATAGCAGTATTAATTGGTGACACCATTACGGAAGAAGCACTTCCTACATACGAATCGTGGCTGACCATGGTACAGGGTGTTTCAAAAAATGAAGATGGTGGCTGGATGACATGGACCAGGAACTGGACAGGTGAAGAAAACCGGCATGGCGATTTACTCAATAAGTATTTATACTTGTCTGGCCGTGTAAACATGCGTATGATGGAAGTCTCAACGCAATATCTTATTTCTGATGGCTTTGATATAGGTACCGGAAATGATCCGTACCGTAATTTTATTTACACATCGTTTCAGGAACTTGCGACAAATGTATCTCACAGGCGGGTTGCTTCACAAGCTAAAAAGGATGGAGATAGTTTATTATCAAAAATGTGTGGTGTTATAGCTGGTGATGAGGCAAGGCATGCTAAAGCTTACAAATATTTTATTGAGAAGATTTTTGAGGTAGACCCCAACGAAGCGATGCTGGCTTTCGAGGATATGATGCGAAAAAAAATTGTAATGCCGGCTCATTTCTTACGGGAAGTGGGGTTAAAAATTGGCCAAACTTTTGGGCATTTTACAGATGCTGCACAAAGACTTGGGGTTTATACTGCTATTGATTATGTTGATATTTTAAAAGAACTTATTGAAGACTGGCATATTGAAAGCGCGGTTGATTTAAGCGAAAGCGGCGAAATGGCCCGTGATTATATCATGAACCTGCCTAACCGTTTATTGCGCGTTGCCGATAGAATGAAAAATCCCATGCTTGAATATAAGTTTAGCTGGATTAATGGGTAGTTTCCCCGTGCCGCCAACAACTGGTACGGTTTATGTTTTTGGTTGGTGTTTTTAATCATCCTTCCAAAGAAAGTGAAACATTCGGATCATCGGCCAGTTCTTCAAACAGGATGTAGAGTATAGATTCAATTGAAAGCGCATTAACATCATCAATATAATCGGCTGAGCGGCTAATCAATAATTCAGTCCCTTTTATTTCTATCCGGAATAAAAATATCTCATAGAGCTCCGGCTGAGATATCTCAATATAATCACCCTTGTTTTCAATTATAAAGCTGACGTTGCTTTGCCTTTGCAGTTGAAAAAGAGGGTTTAACTTTTGCTGTAGTATATATAACAATTTATCAGCACTGGTTTCTGAATGGATATTTATTATCTTCATAAATTCAAAATACTCCCTTACTAACAAGCATTCAGTTATATTGTTTCGAATGCCAAATACTTTGAACATACAGTGTCGTCGCTCAAAATAAAACTGCAATCAAACGGTCGAATAATCAAATAATTTTTAACATTAATCTTTTCATCCTGCGTACTTTTAGCCATGAAATTGATTTCCAATCTTAGGAATTATCTTTTTATAATATCAGGCATATTATTTGCCGGCATGGGCATAAAAGGCTTTTTGCTTTTGAATAAATTAATTGATGGCGGTGTTACTGGTACTTCGATGCTTTTATCACGGATTACCGGTATGCCCGTTTCCATTTTGATCTTTGTAATTAATATTCCTTTTTTATTGCTGGGTTCCAAACATTTAGGGGTTTACTTTGCCATAAAAAGCGCTTTTGCTATTGGTTGCCTTTCAGTTTGTCTTGCATTTATTAACTTTCCTGATGTTACCCATGATAAGTCATTGGCATCGGTATTCGGCGGTATATTTTTGGGGACCGGGGTTGGCCTGGCAATAAGGGGAAACGTTGTACTTGACGGAACAGAAATTGTGGCGCTTTTGGTTAGCAAAAAAATGCAGTTGTTAAAAATTAGCGACGTAATATTATTGTCGAACCTGGTAATATTTCTCATGGCCGTATTTTTTCTCGGGGTTGAACCAGCCCTTTATTCTATACTTACCTACCTGAGTGCATCAAAAATGACTGATTTTATTATAAACGGAATTGAACAATATACCAGTATTACCGTTGTTTCGACAAAGGGGGACATCATAAGGGAAGCGATTACAAAAAGGGGGCGGGGGGTAACTGTTTATGAGGGGAAAAGAGGTTATGGAAAAGATGGACACATTAGCGCTCCCCGCGATATTGTATTTACAGTGGCTACCAGGCTGGAGATACCCTCCATAAAACAGGAGATATTAAAAATTGATCCATCGGCATTTATTGTTCAGCAAAGTATTGAAGATACAACCGGGGGGCTTGTTAAGAGGAAGCGTAAATATTAATTTAGTCATATTTTGAATTCCTGATTTTTTTATAAAAACTTATTTTTATTAACACCTGATACTATGAAATACAAATTATTAGGCACCTCGGGCCTTAAAGTTTCTGAATTGTGCCTGGGCACAATGGGTTTTGGTACGGAGGCCGGATGGGGTGCCGATAAAGAAACAAGCTTTGCCATCATAGACACTTTCGCGCAAGCCGGTGGGAATTTTTTGGATACTGCCAATATTTATAAACTAGGTACAAGTGAAAAGATAATTGGCGAGTATGTCAGCAATCATGACAGGGACTATTTTGTATTGGCGACTAAGTATACACTAAAAGATAACCTTACTAATCCTAATGCATCCGGTAATAATCGTAAAAATATGATGCGGAGTGTCGAAGAAAGTCTTAAGCGTCTGAAAACTGATTTTATCGATATACTGTACCTGCACATTTGGGACAATATTACACCAATTGACGAAGTGATGCGCGCGATGGACGACCTGATAAAGCAAGGTAAAGTAAATTATGCCGCCATTAGCGATACGCCTGCCTGGGTTGTAGCTAAAGGAAATACATTGGCCGAACTTATGGGCTGGAGCCGTTTTGTCGCTCTGCAGGTTGAGTATAGTCTGCTGGCCCGTACGCCCGAACGCGAACTGTTGCCCATGGCCAAACATTTTGGATTAACAGTTACACCCTGGGCACCACTTGGCGGCGGGGCCCTGACAGGAAAATATTTGCGTGGCGAACACGGTAGGTTAAAACCCGAAAGCAACCGACTGAATGACCGCAGCACAAATATCACGAAAGTTGTAGTCGGTATAGCTGAAGAATTAGGTGTTTCTGCAGGTAATGTGGCTTTAAAATGGACAACAGTGCAGGGAATTTCCTGCATCCCCATTGTTGGCGCAACCAAAGTAAATCAACTTGAAAATAACCTTAAAACTATTGATGTTAGCCTGAGCAAAGAACACCTGCAAAGATTAAATGAGGTAAGCGCCATCGAATTAGGTTTCCCGGGCGACTTTTTCAAAGAAGAAGCCGTTAAAACGAATACGTTTGGGGGCTTTTATGACTGTGTGGAAAAGAGGGTTTAACTTGAAAATTCGTCAATTTGAAAATGCCTGGAATTTTTAAAATTTCAAATCCTCAAACTGATTAGTTAAACGTAACCTGGTTGGGGCCGGATATTTTAGTTACATGGCAATTACAGCCGCCTGCTATTTTAAAAAGGGTAGTTATTGTTTGATTTGTTGCGGGGTCCGTTGCAGTAACCTGGATGTCGTCCCCCCCTGTTGATAGTTGACTAAGGTCGCTGTCGTCGGCGATACGGTAATATCCTAAAATATAAAATATCCCGTTTACTTCAAGGGGTAGACTTGCGCTGGTACGCAGGTCCAATACCTGCAAATTTTCGATAGCAATCGGGTTGCCTTTGTTATCTGTAAATGAAATACCAATGGTGGTAAAAACATCTGTGCATACTTTCAATGGGCAGGCGGGCTCTTCCTGGTGGCTTTTATTGCATGATGTGGAAATGATAATTATTAACAGTACAGCGATTTTATTCAACACAATAATAGTTTTTTTTCATTAATACGTTAAAGAGAGCTAATGCGCTACAAAAAAGTGAATTTTCTAATAAAACTAACATGCTGGGTTTAAGGATAACTTAAGTGGAAAACTATATTTAAATAAAATAGCGTTGAGTCATTATTTCTAACAGTAACTTATCACTGATTAGGATAAGTGATAAGGTTTAAGTACTGTAAAGATACCACCGGAAATTCAGTTTTTATACCGTGTTTTCACGGTATTTCATACGTAGTTTTACGTAATTTTCGTTGTATTTAAATCCGGCTTTCCCTTGGCACTATAAAGAAACAGCAATAATTAAATATTGATTGTAACGCACATTGAAAATATCCAGGACTTAATACTGCAACCTTACATGTTTAAAACAAAAAACCCCGATATGAATGTTCACATATCGGGGTTTTCATATTAACAAAACACTTATTTCTGTTCTTCTTCTTCCGGCTTTTTGTTTTCACCTTTGTTTTTGTCGACTATTCTTATCTCGCCCGATTCTTTATCGAAATCCACTTCCATCGTATCACCCTCGCTTAGTTCACCTTTTAATATTTCTTCGGCAATCGGGTCTTCCAGGTATTTTTGGATGGCGCGTTTTAACGGGCGCGCACCAAATTGTGAATCATAACCTTTTTCGGCAATAAATTCTTTGGCTTCCAGAGTAAGTTCAATTTTATAACCTAACATGTTAACCCGGTTAAACAGGTAGGCCAGTTCAATATCAATGATCTTGAATATTTCATCTTTACCAAGCGAGTTAAACACAATCACATCATCAATACGGTTTAAAAACTCCGGCGCAAAAGCGCGTTTGAGGGCATTTTCAATCACGCCTCTCGAATGCGAATCTGCTTGTGTCGATTTTGCAAGCGTTGTGAAACCAACACCCTGTCCAAAATCTTTTAGCTGACGTGCGCCGATATTCGAAGTCATGATGATGATCGTATTCCTGAAATCAACCTTACGGCCTAATGAATCAGTTAGCTGTCCCTCATCAAGCACCTGTAATAAAATGTTGAAAACATCTGGATGCGCCTTTTCAATTTCATCCAGCAATACAACCGCGTATGGTTTTCTCCGAACCTTCTCAGTTAATTGTCCACCTTCTTCGTACCCTACATATCCCGGCGGCGCGCCCACCAAACGTGATACAGCGAATTTTTCCATGTACTCGCTCATATCAATCTGTATCAGGGCATCCTCAGTATCAAACATGAACCTCGAAAGTTCCTTTGCAAGTTCAGTTTTACCAACGCCGGTTGGCCCCAGGAATATAAATGAACCTATTGGTTTTTTAGGGTCCTTTAAACCTGCGCGGGTCCTCTGTATTGCCCTTGTTAGTTTCTTTATCGCTTCATCCTGGCCGATAACTTTGCTACCTACTGTTTCGGCCATGTTCAGAAGTTTGTGACTATCAGCCTGTCCTACACGTTGAACAGGTATTCCGGTCATCATCGAAACTACTTCGGCAACATTATCTTCAGTAACGGTATACCGTTTTGATTTTGTTTCCGTTTCCCAAATTGCCTTGGCTTGTTCCAGTTCTTCCAGCAAATGTTTTTCTGTATCTCGGAGTTTAGCAGCCTCTTCGTATTTCTGGCTGCGGACTACCTTGTTCTTCTCAATCTTGATTTGCTCAATCTTTTGCTCAATATCCAAAATATTTTGTGGCACATGGATATTGGTCAAGTGAACACGTGACCCTGATTCGTCCAGTGCATCAATGGCCTTATCCGGTAAAAAACGATCGGTAATATAACGGGTAGTTAAGCTAACACAAGCATTTATAGCCTCCGGTGTATAAGTAACGCCATGGTGTTCTTCGTATTTTTCTTTAATCCGGTTAAGTATCTCTATAGTCTCATCCGGAGTAGCCGGTTCAACCATTACCTTTTGAAAACGCCGGTCTAAAGCGCCGTCTTTTTCTATATACTGACGGTACTCATCTAAAGTTGTGGCGCCAATGCATTGAATTTCCCCGCGAGCAAGAGCAGGTTTAAACATATTAGAGGCATCAAGCGAGCCTGAAGCGCCACCGGCGCCAACAATAGTATGTATTTCGTCTATAAATAAAATTACATCAGGAGATTTTTCAAGTTCGTTCATTACCGCTTTCATACGTTCTTCAAACTGCCCGCGGTATTTAGTACCGGCTACCAATGAAGCGAGGTCAAGCGTAACTACGCGTTTATTAAATAACACCCTGGAAACCTTGCGTTGTACTATCCGCAAGGCCAATCCTTCGGCGATAGCTGATTTACCAACTCCTGGTTCTCCGATTAAAATTGGGTTATTCTTTTTACGACGGGAAAGGATTTGCGATACCCGTTCAATTTCTTTTTCACGTCCTACTATAGGGTCTAACCTGCCGTCTTCGGCTGCTTTTGTTAAATCGCGGCCAAAATTATCCAATACAGGCGTTTTTGATTTAATGTCCGACACTTTTTTAGGCTGACTAAATGCTTCCTCCTCTTTAAAATCATCATCGCCACCGGTTGGTGAACCAGGCATTTCATCAGTTACATTATTTTTATGCGATTCTACCTCGCTTTTAAAAATCTCGTAATTAACATTAAACTGCATTAATATCTGTGATGCTATATTGTCTTCATCGCGAAGGATTGAAAGTAACAGGTGCTCTGTTCCTATCACATCGCTTTTAAAAATTTTAGCTTCCAGGTAAGTGATCTTTAATACTTTTTCAGCCTGTTTAGTTAAAGGGATACTTCCGATATGGACATTAGTACCAATAGTACCTTTCACAGCATCCTCAACAGACCGCCTTAATTTAGCAGTATCAACTGTTAATTCTTTTAATAATTTGATAGCGACGCCATCTCCATCGCGGATAAGTCCCAATAATAGATGCTCCGTACCAATATAATCATGGCCCAGGCGTAATGCCTCTTCCCTGCTGTATTGAATTACATCTTTAACCCGGGGCGAAAATTTAGCTTCCATATAATTCCTTCCAATTTATAACCGCCCTAATTTATTAATTTGTTTTAAAAATCAAAGCGGTATGTTATACACTTATCAACAATATTATTGCCAACTTTTAAGCTTGCATATAAACAGACATTTCTATGATATGCAATTTATTAAAGTTGAACTTTTTTTAGCAATTTTATAAATAAAACCCGCAAATGCAAGAATTTTTATAAAAAAATCCCTGATAATTTTATTTTGACATAATTTGTAAGCTATAGTTTAATGGTTTTATAGGATATTTCTATATAACGTGACAATAACGGACAAATTATTCAATTGTATGACATTACGGCACTAACCTGGTTGATTAAGTTGATTGAGTGAGTAGTTGATTTGTTACAAGAATCTCAAAAAACACCAACCCAAAATAAGTCGAACAACACTACAACTTCTATACGAAATATAAAAGCAAATTGATTTATAAATCTCAATTTTTCTCATATTTGTCACTCTTTACCAGTTTAAAACTAAATAATATGGCCGACGAAAAAATAATTTTTTCAATGGCGGGTGTTAGCAAAATCTATCCTCCGCAAAAACAGGTTCTAAAAAATATCTATCTATCCTTTTTTTATGGCGCAAAAATCGGCGTTATCGGCTTAAACGGCTCCGGTAAGTCGTCTTTATTAAAAATCATAGCCGGAATAGATAAATCAAATATAGGTGAAGTAGTTTTCTCCCCCGGATATACCGTAGGTTTTTTAAGCCAGGAGCCCGGACTTGACCCTCAAAAAACTGTAAAAGAAGTAGTGGAGGAAGGGGTGGCGGGAACTACAGCATTATTAAAGGAGTACGAAGATATTAACG
>Ga0302191_10001510_pt1 | contig 14810 bp, 10 predicted proteins | sample II_Bog_E3_1_FD_198775 | JGI IMG/M metagenome (GOLD analysis project Ga0302191, IMG submission 198775) | Peat permafrost microbial communities from Stordalen Mire near Abisko, Sweden - II_Bog_E3_1 | ecosystem: Environmental > Terrestrial > Soil > Wetlands > Peat | place: Sweden: Abisko...
GGCCTGCCGCTGGGAATGAAGCTCAAGCTGATCGAGCCTCTGCGCGACCTCTTCAAAGATGAAGTCCGGCGCATCGGCCGCGACCTTCAAATGCCTGAAGAAATTCTGGGCCGCCAGCCGTTTCCCGGTCCTGGCCTGGCCGTCCGCATCCTCGGCGAAGTGACGCCAGAGCGCGTGGCGCTGCTGCAGGAAGCCGATGAGATTGTCGTCGCCGAAATCAAGGCCGCTGGGCTCTATTCGTCCATCTGGCAGAGCTTTGCCGTTCTGCTTCCTGTGATGAGCGTAGGCGTAATGGGCGACCAGCGAACCTACGCCTACACCGCCGCAGTGCGCGCCGTGCATTCTGAAGACGGCATGACCGCCGACTGGACGCCGCTGCCCTACGAGGTGCTCAAGCGCATCAGCAGCCGCATCGTCAACGAGGTGCGCGGCATCAACCGCGTGGTCTACGACATTACGTCGAAGCCACCCGGCACGATCGAGTGGGAGTAGCGCTTTTCATTCACTCGCCGGCTGCGCGCGTAGTGCCGCAACCTCGCGGCTAAGCGTGTCGAGCCTCGCCAGCAATTCGGCGTGGCGCTTGTCGGCGGCCGAGGGGTCAAAGGCTTCCACATAGAAAGTGCCATTGGGCTCCAGTTCACAACTGCGCACTTGGTGAACGGCTTCAAAGCCCTGGCGATGGATCACCTCCAACAGCTCCTCGCGGGTAAGCGATTCGCGCGCCAACGCCTTTTGGTCGACCTGGCCGTTACGCACCAGCACAGCGGCGCGGCCCTCGAAGGCGCGGGTAAGCCGCTTGGAGCGGAAGAGCACGCGCACCACCAACCAGTTGATGGCCAGCAGGCTGCACGCACCTATGATGCCGCCGCCCACCGAGTTGTCGTCGCCGATGATGGCGTTCTGCACGGTATTCGAGAGCGAGAGCAGCACCACCAGGTCAAAGGGGTTGAGCTGGGCCAGTTCCCGCTTGCCGAAGACGCGCAGCAGCAGCACCAGCACCAGGTAAACAATCACGGGGCGGAGCAGCTTCTCCAAGATGGGAAGCGGCATCTGAAACATGTGGTCGAAGATCAGCGAGTTGGCCATGAAAACGAGGATAGCTGGCGTCAGTGCTTCTTTTCCAGGCGCAGCGAAACATCTACAGTGTGAGCATCATTGTCTCTGGTCAGCTTGTATATGCAGCTGGCGCTCGAAAAGGTTTGTCCCAGCGCGGAACGGGGGTCTTGCTTGCCGAAGTAGGAGCGCAGTGCGCTTTCATCGAAGACCGCGCTGGCGGGCAGCTTCCATGCAGCCAGCATCGCGGCGCGAAGATCGTCCGCGGTGTTCTCAATCGTCAGCTTGCCCATGGTATAAACCGGGCCCGGCCGAACCTCCAGGGTGTAATTCACGATGCCGGCAGCTTCGTCGTACTGAGGATGCGGCGTGACAACGCAGTCCATATAGCCTTTGGATTTGTACTGTCCCATAAGAAAAGACACAGCTGTTCGAAGAGTGAGTCCTTCCTTGACGGACAACGTCTCAGACAAATTCCCAGACTTATACGAGACGGCTCCGGCAGCATTGTTGATATCCGCCGCGGTCAGCGGCGCGCCAGATGGCAAAATGATGGAGCCTAGCGTGTAATGCCGCCCTTCCTCGATGGTCACGTTAAAGGGGACTTCAATGGTCTCGCCGCCAGCAACGGGGTTACCGGACCGCTCGGCGTGAACCTTGACGGCGGCATAGCCTTCATCGACATAGAAAGAAGCAAATGCGCGTTCGAGGTTGCCCGCCGTATTTTCCGTGTCGTAATCGGTCTTCACGATACGATCCATTAAATGTTTGACTTTGGCCTGCTGCTCTGCGGAGACACCTTCCAAATGAATCTCGCCCACCCTCACAGGCGGCGCTTTGATGGAAAAACTCATCGCGGTCACCTTGTACAGCATTTCGTCGGCGTAGGGTGTGGCCATGACGGTAGCTTTTATGCCCTTGGCCGCGAGCATTTCTTCCAGAGCGCCGCGCACACCTTCGAGCAGCCCGTTCTCGCCCGGTACTTTGCCGTGGTAAAGCGGAAAGCGGTCGTGCAGCGTCTCGTCCAGTTCCTTGCCCGGCGTGAGCGGAAGATTCTTCAGGCGAATCGGATAGAGATCGGCGTGCGGAACAAGCTTATAAACAAGGTCCGCCCCGTCGAAGCTGAAAGCAAGGCTCTCGAAAACGCCTGTGTCCATCAGCTTTTGCGAGTGGTCCTTCATGTCGGTATAGGCCAGGACCGTGCCCTTTTTCAGCCCCGCGGCAGCCATCAGTTCCTCGTCGGAATACTCCGGCGCGCCCTTGAACTGAATTGTCTTGGGCAGAAACTTCTGTGCGGCGATGGGCAGGCTGGATGCGAGAAGGACAATGGCTGTCAGGAGCAGAAAACACGTGCGCTTCATGATAGGGAAAGAGTAGCAAAGCGAGCGGCTCGCGCGGAAAATCATTTCGCCGTGCTATTGATCAATTTCCAGGGATTGCCGAGGAAGACATCACATTATTCCGCGGCAGCGGCCTTGTCCTGGAAAAACGCCAGCGACTTGCGCAGCCCCTCTTTGAGCGTGATCTGCGGCTCCCAACCGAGCAAGGCGCGGGCCTTGGTGATGTCAGGGCAGCGGCGCGTAGGGTCATCCACCGGCAAGGCTTCAAAGCGCAGTTCGCTCTTTGAGCCGGTAACTTCGAGCACTGCCTTAGCGCACTCCAGAATGGTGAACTCGCCGGGGTTGCCGATGTTCACCGGCAGGTGCTCGTCCGAGCGTGAGAGGCGCAGGATGCCTTCTATCAGGTCATCCACATAACAGAAGCTGCGCGTCTGGTTGCCGTCGCCGTAAATGGTCAGCGGATCGCCGCGCAGTGCCTGCATGATGAAGTTTGAGATCACGCGTCCGTCGCTGGGATGCAGGCGGGGCCCGTAGGTGTTGAAGATGCGGGCCAGGTGAGTATTGACGCCGCGCGAGCGGTGATAAGCCATGATCATCGCCTCGGCAAAGCGCTTGGCCTCGTCGTAAACCGAGCGGGGACCGACCGGATTCACGTGGCCCCAGTAACTCTCCCGCTGCGGATGCTCCAGCGGATCGCCATAACACTCCGAGGTGGAAGAGTGCAGATAGCCGGCGCCATGGCGGGCTGCGATTTCCAAGGTGTTTGTGACGCCTACCGAGCCGACGCGCAGGGTTTCAATTCCCAATCGGAGATACTCCGGCGGGCTGGCCGGAGAGGCAAAGTTGAAAACGTAATCTACCGGCCCCACGTCGAACGGCACGCAGATATCCCGCTCCTCGAAGCAGAAACGCGCTTCATGGTCGAGGTGAGCCAGGTTTTCGCGATTGCCGGTGCAGAAGTTATCAACGCCGATGACGGTGTGGCCTTCGCCCAGCAGGCGGTCAGTGAGGTGAGAACCAAGAAATCCGGCCGCGCCGGCAACAAGTACGCGCATGGTCAACAGTCTATGCTCCAAAAAGTATCTTCAACAATGGGTTAGCGGAGTTAGCGGTGTTAGCCGCGCTTCGCGCGTGTTAGCGAAACTAACTCCGCCTCCACAAATCACAATAAGCTCAGCCCCTCAATCTCTTAGACTAAGGGCTTGCGTGGTTTGCCTTGCTGCGCCTGATAGCTTGCCGGCCGGCCCACGCTCACATAGGTGAATCCGTGATCCATCATCTTCTGCGGCTTGTAAAGGTTGCGGCCGTCAATCACGATGGGGAAACGAACCGCCTGATTCAGGCGTACCAAATCAAGCTCCGCAAACTCTTTCCAATCGGTCAGAATCAACACCGCGTCAGCGTCTTTGGCCGCTTCATAGGGGTCTGCGGCAAACTTGAGTTTCTCGTTGGGCTGCAGCACTTCCTTTGCGCGCTCCATGGCTGCGGGATCGTAGGCCGTGATGATGGCGCCTGCTTCCAGCAGCTTCTTGATCACGTCGATGGCGGGAGACTCGCGAATGTCGTCAGTATCGCCCTTGAAGGCCAGGCCCAGTGCAGCCAGCCGTTTGCCGCGCAGGGTCCACAACGCGGCGCGCACCTTGTTGAAAAAGATTTCCCTCTGCGTGTCGTTGACCCTCTGAATCTCCTGGAGCAGTTGAAAATCAACGCCCTGCTGCTGCGCCACCCAGTGAAAGGCGGCCACATCTTTTGGAAAGCAAGACCCGCCATAGCCCAGCCCGGCGCGCAGAAAGCTGGAGCCGATGCGGCTATCCATGCCCATGCCCGCCGCGATGTCCTCTATGTCGGCATCCACGGTCTCGGCCAGGTTGGCCACGGCGTTGATGAAAGAGATTTTCAGCGCCAGAAATGCGTTGGAGGCATGTTTGATGATCTCCGCGCTCTGCGCCGAAGTTACCAGCAATTTGGCTGGCACAGCGGCGCAGCATGCCCCTTGCAAGGCGTCTGGCTGTGCGTAATATCCGCCCCCGGTGAGCGGCTCATAGACGCGCCGCAAGACTTCGGCGGCACGCTCGGAGTCAGCCCCCACTACGATGCGGTCGGGATGCAGAAAGTCGATCACCGCCGTGCCTTCACGCAGGAACTCGGGGTTCGAGACCACATCGAAGCTGCCCTGCGCCACGCCATTGCGATGCAGCACGCGCCGTATCCACTCGTTGGTGTACACCGGCACTGTGCTCTTTTCCACGATGACTTTGTAGCCGTTGATGGAGCGGGCAATCTGCGAGACCACGGCCTCTACATAGGAGAGATCAGCCGCGCCGGTATCACCCTGCGGCGTACCCACTGCAATGAACACAGCCTCGCACTGTTCCACGGCCGCGCTTAGATCCGCGGTAAAGCTGACCCCGCGCCCGAGGTGCTTGGCCAGAAGCTCGGGCAAATGGCGCTCGAAGATCGGCACGCCGCCGCCGCAAAGGGTCTTCACCCTCGCTTCGTCATTGTCCACGCAGGTGACCTGGTGCCCGAGTTCGGCAAAGCAGACTGCTGCAACGAGTCCCACATATCCGGACCCGATCACACAGATGGAAACGGGCTTTGACATGCGCTTATGTTATTCGTTGCAGAGAGGATGGGCAAGCGTTGACGCGGCCTGGAGAAGATTCATCAAGGCCCGAATCGCGACAGGCGGACAGAGAAGTAGCCTGTGCGTGATGGGTTGGCTCTCTGATAAAGTGAAATTGCCGCAGCCTTGTTCGGCAAGTGGCTTGTTTTCCTCGAGAAAGGCAAATTCCTGATGGCAGTTTCCGTGCAATCCGCCTGGGCCCCGTTTCGCATTGGGCCATGGTATTCCGAGCGGCCGTGGGGATTTCGCGATCTTCATCCCTGGTATGACCGTGTTGTCGCGGATGGCGTGCCCATCGGCGAGGCCTGGCTCACCGGCGACCAGTGCAGCGTGGCTACAGGCGCGCACGCCGGCCAGACTCTGGGCGCACTCTTTGCCGAAGCGCCGGAAAGCCTGCTCGGAAGCTCTGCGCCAAGTATTCAGGCTGGCGGACCCAGCGCTTCGCCGCTGCTGATCAAGGTTATTTTTGCCAAAGAAAAACTCAGCGTCCAGGTGCATCCGGACGACGCGATGGCGCAAAAGTATGGCGATCCGCGCGGCAAAACGGAGTGCTGGTACGTGCTGCAGGCCGAACCGGGAGCGCAAGTGGCCCTCGGGCTCAAGCCGGGCGTCACGCTGGACGGCGTCAAGGCTGGAATCGAGTTGGGCACGCTGGAAAGCAGCCTGAACCTGCTCGATGTGGCTCGCGGAGAGATGGTTTTTGTGGATGCCGGAACGGTTCACGCCATCTTGCCGGGAGCGATTTTGCTGGAGACGCAACAGAATTGTGACCTGACCTACCGCATGTACGATTACGGGCGGGGGCGCGAACTGCACATTCAGAAATCTCTGGAAGCCACGCGGCTCGTAACCCGCGCGGGAAAGATTCCGCCCAGAGTGCTGGCTGACAGAACCATCCTGATGGACGGGGAATATTTTCGCGTGGAGCGCATCACCGTAACTGGCAGCAGGACGAGCGCCAGCCTGGCCGCGGAAAATGAACCGTCATCTGGACTTCAGTACCTGTTTGTAGCCAGCGGAACGGCCAGAATTGCCGGGTCCTCCTTCGAGACCGTCGAGTTGCCCATGGGAAGCATGGCAGCAGTCCCGGCCGCATCACCGGAATTTGTAGTGGAAGATCTGGACGGCCTTGAATTGATGCGCATTACACCCCGCTGGCCGGCTGAGATAAAGTAGCAAAAGCTGATTGACTGAAAGGATAGGCAGAATGGGATTGCGGCCGTACGTTGGACTCGCTTTCACCGCGTTGTTTGTTTGCTCAACTTACTCCGCTATTGCGCAAGCCGTACCGGCGGCAACGGAAGCAGGATCACCGTGGGCCATCGGCGCCGGTCTTTCCCGTTACAACCCCGATTATGGGCATGAACACCTGCTCGGCGGCACGCTGTGGATCGACTACAAGCTCACCAGTGTCCCGTCGTTCCTGCAGGGGGTCGCAATAGAGGTCGAAGCTCGCGACCTCAACTACGGCCATAGGTCCCCTAAACAATCGAATCTGCGGCAGGACACTGCCGGGGGCGGCGTGATTTACTCCTGGAGTCACTTCCCTAGATTCCGCCCTTACGCAAAGCTGCTTGCGGAATATGGAAACACTGACTACGGCGAGAAACACGGACCGCGCGGCCATGACTCCCGCAATTTTCTTGGCGAGGGCGGCGGCATAGAATACAGGGTGATTCCGCGTCTCTGGGTGCGGGCCGATTATGAACACCAATCCTGGCCCGATTTCTTCAAGGCCACCAAGCCGGCCGGGCGGCTGGACTCCCAGGGCTTTACCGTTGGCGCTGTTTACCACTTCGGCCGGTCGCATTTCCATTGAGAGCCGAGTGCCGCGCCAGCGTAAAGCGGGACGCGGCACTCGGGCGCATACCATTTCACCGGGAGAATCCAACCTTGATCCCGACCGCCGAGCCGCTGAATCCCTTTGTCACACAGCCTGTTCTCGGGGTCAATGTTGCCGTCAGCAGCTACGACGAGGTGGTCCAGCGCAGCCTTGCCTGGGCCGGACAGCGAGAGTCCCGCGCGCTCTGCTTTGCCAATGTCCACATGATTATGGAAGCGGCTGACGATCCGGCGTTCCTTCGCGAGTTGAACGGCGCCGATGTTGTGAACCCCGATGGCGCGCCCCTGGTATGGGCGCTCCACGCGCTTGGGGCGCGCAAGGCCCAGCGGGTCTGCGGACCTGATTTTATGGCGCTCATGCTGGCCGCGGCAGAGCGGGCAGGCGTGCCGGTCGGTTTCTACGGCGCAAGCCAGGCCACTCTGGATGCTCTGGTCGCGGCGGTTCGTCTGCGTCATCCGAATCTCGACGTAGCCTATGTTGAAAGCCCGCCGTTCCGGCCGCTTACTCCCGAGGAAGACCTGGCCGCCGTTGACCGGATTGCTTCGTCCCGCACGCGCCTGCTCTTCGTCGGCCTCGGCTGCCCAAAGCAGGAGCGCTGGATTGTTGAACATCTGGGGCGGGTTCCCGCGGTTATGTTCGCCGTGGGAGCGGCCTTCGACTTTATCGCCGGCAACAAACGCAGGGCTCCGCGATGGTTGCGGCGCTGCGGGCTTGAATGGGTATTCCGCTTTGCAACGGAGCCGCGGCGTCTGGCCATGCGTTACTTCAAGCACAACCCTCGCTTCGTCCTCCGGTTTCTTCGGCAATTGCTCGCCGGGCCCGCCTGAAACGGCATCCGCAGCCTGGCGCCGTCCCTGGCTTTTCAATGTTCATTCCGAAAAGCCCGTCCCGGGCCGCAACCTTACCGCAACCTCCCGGTAAGCCTGAGATTCTCGCTGCAAATTCTCCGCCTCTGCAATCGCCTGTTCAAAAATCCGGATTTTTGATGCACAATCAAGAACAAGATGAGCTACCGATTCGCACTGCCCGATGAACTTCGCGGCGCCGTAGACCAGGCCACCGCCGACTGGACCGTCAACAACAAAGTTGCCCGGTTCTGGCAAAAGGATCCCACCCTGTGGACTCGCGACGGCGAGGAGAAATGGATGGGCTGGATCGACATCGTCGAGCGGCAGCAGAAGGACCTCGCGGCTTTTGCCTCGCTGGGCGCGGAGATAAAAACCTCCGATTTCCTGACGGTTTTGCTGCTCGGCATGGGCGGCTCCAGCCTCTGCCCCGAGGTGCTGAGTCTCACCTTTGGGCAGCAGCCGGGCTTTCCGGAGCTGCGCATCGTCGATTCCACCGATCCGGAGCAGGTCTGGACCGTCCGTAACGAGGTCAACCTGGCCAATACTCTGGTGGTTGTGGCCAGCAAATCCGGCTCCACGCTCGAGCCGAACATTCTCAAGCAGTTCTTTTTCAATGAGATGAAGGAAGCTGTGGGCGCGGATAACGTTGGCAGCCATTTCATGGCCATTACCGATCCAGGCTCGAAGATGGAGCAGGTAGCCAAGGATGATGGCTTCCGGAATATCTTCTACGGGGACCCCACCATCGGCGGGCGCTTCTCGGCGCTATCGAACTTTGGAGTAGTGGCGGCCACGCTGGCCGGCCTGAATGTAGAGAAGTTGCTGGTCGAGGCAGCCAAAGCCACCGCATCGGCCAAGTTGGACCCGGACCAGAATCCAGCCGTCGAGTTGGGCCTGACGCTCGGCACAGCGGCCAGAGTCGGACGCGACAAGCTCACCATTTTCACCTCGCCGGAGATCTCCGATCTGGGCGCATGGATGGAGCAGTTGGTTGCCGAATCCACCGGCAAGCAGGGCCTGGGCATTACGCCCGTGGACCGTGAAGCGATTGCCGCGCCCGAGTCCTATGGCAACGATCGCATCTTCGTTTACATCCGCTATGTGGGCACAGCCGAAAGCCGAACGGATTCCAGCCTTGCCGCCAAGGTTTCCGCTCTGGAAGCAGCAGGCCATCCGGTCGTAACCATAGATATTGCAGACCTTTACGAAGTCTTTGGGCAGTTCTTCACCTGGGAGGTCGCTACCGCCGTGGCCGGCTCGGTGATGGGCATCAACCCCTTCAATCAGCCGGATGTAGAGTCGGCCAAGATCGAGACTCGCGCCCTGACTTCGGCATACGAGCAAACTGGCAAGCTGCCCGCGCGCGAACCGGTGTTTGTGACCCTCGCGGACGATCAGGAATTCAAGCTCTACGCCACCGAGGCTTACGCCGCCACTTTGAAAAAAGACGCGCCAGCCCAAACGCTGGCCGGCTATCTGCGCGCGCATTTGAACCAGATTCATGCTGGCGACTACTTTGCCACGCTGGCTTATCTGCCCATGTTCCCCATGCACGAGGCGGCGATTCAGGGCCTGCGCCACAAAGTGCGTGACGCTAAGCACGTGGCCACCTGCCTGGGCTTCGGCCCGCGCTTCCTGCACTCCACCGGGCAGGACTACAAGGGCGGTCCCAACACCGGCGTGTTTTTGCAGATCACCGCCGACCACGCCCTGAACGTAGAGATTCCTGGCCAGAAGTTGAGCTTTGGCGTGGTAATTGACGCCCAGGCCGCCGGCGACATGGCGGTGCTGGAGTCGCGCGGACGCCGGGCCTTGCGGGTTCATCTTGGCTCCGGTGTGGCAACCGGCCTGAAGACATTGGCCGCAGCCATCGACGAGGCGCTTTCATAAGGGGGAAATAGCCGGAAATCCCGCCGCATTCTCGCAATCTCTCTCTGCGAGCGGAACTTTTCCCCGGCGGCGGGGTTCAATCCGATGACGGCTCCCACCATTTCCCGTCTAATCGGGTGAAAATGGGAGCAAACTTCAGGCGCAGGAGATACATAACAATGAATCGGCCAATGTTCAAGCGAGTTTTCCCCCAGACCCTGGTTTGGGCCGGGTTGGTGGTCCTGTGCGGCGTGAATGCGCTGGCCCAGGAGACAGCTACCGCCCCACCCCCGGCGGCCGAAGTCCGCGCAGACGGCAAGATCGAAATGGACGTGGTGCATGCCCTGGATGCCTCCCAGGCGTTGAAGAGCGAATTGATTACCGCGGCCACCATGCAGAGCGAGGTTACGCTCTCCGGAACGGTTGCAAGCAACTCCAACCGCAAGCTGGCGGAGACAATTGCCAGCCAGGTGCCGGGCGTGACCAAGGTGAACAACAACCTCAAAGTCGTTAATCCGCAGGCTGCCGAGGACACAGGCAACGAAGAAGATCAGGATATGGCCCAGCCCCAGCCGGGCAATGCTGGCACCCCAAATCCCGGAGCCAACCAGCCCGTAACACGTGATCAGATTCGCGCCGAGGTCCAGGCCCAGATACAGGCCCAAAGACAGGCTCAGCTACAAACTCCCACAGGCCCGGTGACCATTCCCCCCGGAACCCTGCTTCGGTTGCGCACCAATGAGCCGGTAGGCAGCAAAAGGGCCAAGGACGGTCAGAAGGTCGAGTTCACGGTGATTCAGACTGTGGCCGTCGGCGGGATGCGGGCCATTCCGCGCGGCGCCACCGTTCATGGCGTGGTCACCGAGGTCCAGCAGGCAGGCGCTCTGACCGGCAAGCCGGTGCTGGCGCTCACGCTCACTTCGCTTGAACTCGGCAGGCAGAGCTATCCGCTGAGCACTGGCCAATTCAAGGTCAGAGGACCGGGCAAGGGTGCTCGCTCCGCCAATAACATGATCGGCGGCACCATGATGGGCGCCATTATCGGCTGCGCAGTGAGAGGCCCCATAGGCTGCGGAGTTGGTGCAGGTGCGGGTCTGGCCGCAGGCACGGCCGCTTCAGCGGCGACTCCCGGACCGGGCGTCTGGATTCCAGCCGAGGCGTTGGTGGAATTCCACCTTGCTGCCCCGCTGACGGTCAACCCGGTCAGCGCGCAAGAGGCAGCCCGTCTGGCGGAGGGGCTTTATCAGGGAGGTCCTAACCTTTACCAGCGCGGCTATTACCCCAATGGCCAGCCGTATCCTTACGCATATCCGCCGGTTTACTATCGGCCCTACTTCGCGGTGGGCGGCTACTACTACTGGTAACACTCCGATAATCGACGCGGAAAATGCGGGCATCCCGGCTTACGGGATGCCCGCTGTGTTTCTGGCGAGCGCCAAGGTCAGGCTCCCTGTCGTCTATAATTGTTAGAATCGCGTCAAGCGACAATTGCAGGCTAATTGCGCACCTCAGGCCGACGCCCAACAGCCGTTGCACACTGTATGCGGGTCAGGTTCGTCTGCGCGTAGAGAGTTGAAGGTTCAAGTCCGCCATGATCCGTTTTCTGCAGCAAGATAATCGCGTCGTCAAGGCACTTTTTGTTGTCATCATCGCCGCCGCTTCGGTAGGCATGGTGGTCTACTTGATTCCCGGCCTCACCGGCATGGGCGCCAACACCACGGACACTTTTGCCACCGTCTATCCGCACTGGTACAACCGCATCTTCTCCTCGGGAGATACGATCAGCCAGCAGCGGGTGAGCCAGATGGCGCGCCAGCAGTTGATGCGCCGGGGTCCGCAGTACGCTGACAATCCGATGATCGTCAGCATCATCGAGCGGCAGGTTGGCCAGCAGTTGGTGCAGCAGCAGATTCTGCTTGATGAGGCCGCAAAGCTCGGCATCTACGCCTCGGACGACGACGTGAGCCAATTCCTGCATCAAGGCCAGTTTGGCGAGTTCCTCTACCCCAACGGGCAGTTTATTGGAACAGATCGCTACACCAACTTCATTGCCCAGCAGTTCAACTTGTCCGTAACAGAATTTGAGCAGGAGTTGAGGCAGCAGATTATTATTCGCCGGCTGCAGGCGCTGGTTACCGCCGGAGTCGTGGTGAGCGACAAGGAAGTGCGTGACGCTTATCGCACGGAAAACATCAAGATCAAATTCGATTACGCGGTGATCTCGGCCGACGACCTGCGCAAGACCATCAACCCCTCGGACAGCGACCTGCAGGCCTTCTTCACCAAGAACGCCGCGCGCTATGCCACGGCAGTGCCGGAGCAGCGCAAAATCACTTACATTGCATTCACTCCCGATCAGATGCCCGGCGGCGCTCCGCAGATCAGCCAGCAGGAGATTCAGCAATACTTCAAGGCGCACGCGTCCGAGTATCAGGTTCCCGATCAGGCTCGTTCGCGCCACATCCTCATCAAGGTGGCTCCCAACGCCGACCCAAAAACCGATGCGGCGGCCAAGGCCAAAGCGGACGGATTGCTCAAGCAGATCCAGGGCGGCGCGAACTTTGCCGATCTAGCAAAGAAGAACTCCGACGACCCCGGCAGCAAAGACAAGGGCGGCGAATTGGGCTTTGCCCATCGCGGCATGATGGTGCCGGAGTTCGACAACGCCATCTTCACGCAGAAGATCGGCGAAACGAAGATCGTGAAAACCTCCTTCGGCTATCACATCATTCAGGTCGAAGAACGGCAAGAGGCGCACACCCAATCGCTCAGCGAGGTGCTGCCCACTATCCAGGGCACCCTGTTCCGCCAAAAAGCAGCCGCTGCCGAACAGAACTACGCCCAGACGCTCACCTCGGAAGCCATCAAGAACGGCCTGCAGAAGACCGCCGCTGCCCATCATTTGGAAGTGTCCACCACGCAGCCGCTGGGCGTACGGGGCGTGATCTCAGCGCTGCCTGACTCCTCTCAGATCACGGCCAAAGCATTCGAATCCAAGCAGGGCGACCCGCCGCAGTTCGCGCCCACTGGCGAAGGCTTCGCGATCTTCCAGGTTACGGGCGTCGAAGCAGCTCACGCCCCGGATTTTGTCAGTTGGAAGAGCAATGTTGCCGACGACTACCGCAACGAGCAACTGCCTTCCCTGCTCGCCCAGAAAACTACGGAACTGGCCGCCAAGGCCCGGACCACGAATGATCTTGCCAAGGCAGCCAAGGACCTGGGCGCGTCTCTCAAATCCAGCGAGTTGGTTGGTCAAACCGGCCAGGTGCCTGACTTCGGCCAGGTTGGCCAGGTGGCCCCGCAATTGTTCAACATGAAGACCGGCGAAATCAGCGGACCCATCAGCGCGGGACGCACCGGCGTGGTGGCCAAGGTGGTAGACAAGCAGGAGCCCACCGTCGACGAAATCGCCAAGAACTTCGACCAGTCCCGCGATCAGATTCTCGACCAGCGCCGCGGGCAGGCCTTCAACATCTTCCTGAGCACCATCCTGGACGATTACAAGAAGCACAACCGCATCCAGATGCCCAAGTCAAAGGCCAACGAAGTCCCGGCTACGTAGACAGAAAGCTCACCGGAAACACCACAAAGGCCCGCATCCATTTCTGGACGCGGGCCTTTTGTTACTCACTGGCCGCTGAAGATTCATGACGCCGAAAGACCGCAGCTATTCCCTCGTCCCAATATTCCGTGCAGGTCTCAAGCGCTCAGCGCAAACGTCCGCGCCGATTCCAGCAGCTTGGCGACCGATTCCTTCGAGCAGGACTCGCAGTAGATGCGCATCAGCGGCTCGGTGCCGCTGGCGCGCAGCAGCAGCCAGGTCTCGGCGGCTTTCGGCTTGGAGCAAGCTTCGGAGTTGTCGAGATAGAACTTGACGCCGTCGAGCGTCTCCTGGCAATAGATCGGCATTCCGGCAAAGACCGGGTCGCCCGGCTTGAGCGCCCTGGCGCGTGCGATTGCGCCGTTTTTCACGTCTTCCGGTAATGCCAGGTCGATGCGGCCGTACTGGTGTTCGCCGTACTCGGCTTGCAGATCGGCGACAAGCTCGCCCAGCGGCTTGCCTTCCTTAGCCATCACATTGGCCAGCAGCAGCGCGTTGAGCAGGCCGTCGCGCTCCGGCAAGTGACGCTGGAAGCCGATTCCGCCCGACTCCTCGCCGCCCATCAGAATCTCCCGCTCCAGCATGTAGTCGCAAACAAACTTGAAGCCGATGCCGTGCTCGATCAGCTCGCGCCCGTGTTTCAGGCAGATGCGGTCCAGCATTTTGGTGGTGTTGAAGGCGCGGGTAACGGCGCCGGGCCAGTCGTTGTGGTGCTTGAGCACCCAACTGAGCAGGACGGAGTAAATCTTGTGCGGATCGACGAAGTTTCCGTGCTCGTCGGTGGCGCCGATGCGGTCCGCATCGCCATCCGTGCACAGGCCGGCCTGGCAGCCGTTGGCCACCACAGCCTCGCCCAGCGCGCGAATATGCGGTTCGATCGGCTCGGGATGGATGCCGCCAAAAAGCGGATCGGGATTCGAGCGAATCTGCACGTGAGCCACGCCGATGCGGGTAAAGATATCGGAGATGAAGGTACCCCCGGCGCCGTACATCGAGTCGATGGCGAACTTCATCCCGGATTTAGCCAGCTTGTCGAGGCTCGTAAAGCTCTCGATGGCCTTGAGGTACGTCGGCAGAAAATCGACCTCCTCAATCGTGGCAGGCTGCGCGGCCCGCGGAACGGGCTGGCCAAGATACGATTCAATCTCGGAGATAATCGAGGGTTTGCCAGAGCCGCCGTACCAGGCCTTGTACTTGACGCCGTTCCACTGCGCCGGGTTGTGCGAACTGGTGATCATGATGCCGCCGGCGGCCTTGCGCTCGCGCACGCCGAAGCTGAGCGCCGGTGTAGGCGTCACATCGTTGGCCAGCATGACCGGAATGCCGGTGGCTGCGGCGACCTCAGCGCAGGCGCGCGCAAAGGCCTTTGACCCAAAGCGGGTGTCATAGCCGATGCAAATACCCTTGGCGGGGTCTTCCTTGGCATGAACGTAAGCGGCGATTGCTTCGGCGGCGATGCGGACATTGGCGAAGGTAAAATCGTCGGCAATGACGGCCCGCCAGCCGTCAGTGCCGAACTTGATTTGAGGATGAGGCATAATGGCGTTCTCGTTCTCCCAGAGAACTAGGATATAGGATGCAACCGGCGCTGATTGCGGAACGAAGTGAAGGAAGTTCGCGCCATCCCATT
>Ga0302191_10001517_pt1 | contig 14798 bp, 14 predicted proteins | sample II_Bog_E3_1_FD_198775 | JGI IMG/M metagenome (GOLD analysis project Ga0302191, IMG submission 198775) | Peat permafrost microbial communities from Stordalen Mire near Abisko, Sweden - II_Bog_E3_1 | ecosystem: Environmental > Terrestrial > Soil > Wetlands > Peat | place: Sweden: Abisko...
AACTATTGACATCTACTACTTCCAATGCGACTGATGCGATCCAACGAAGGATGAGTCTGCAGCATTTCCCCTCCATTGTTGTTTTCCTATTTTATTATTGAAGTGTCTAATTAATGCTATTCTAACTGCTGTTGTCCACTATGCCTCCTATTCTCACTCTATTATTGATTCAAATGTTCCTACTCATTATCTTACTCACTCATATTATGACTTCCAACTGATTATTCTTTTTCCAAGTCAATATCTTCTTCTTTTAATTTACTGTCGTTAAGCTTCGCGTTTGGAGACTCCATACTCTCTCTTTATTCTTCGTTCCTATACACGCCATTCTCTGACTACTCAATAATCTATGAACATAATTCATCATTATTTTCTTATCCATTAGCGTGGTTTTATTTTTTGGTTTGTTTATTTCTTTTCCTTTCCTTGCCATCCTTTACAGATTTCTTCTTTGTAAACAACCCAAATCTATCTTCGTCCTTAGCATCCAAATCGATTTGCTTCTGTTTTCTTTCCTTCTTGTCCTTGAACTCAGATTTTTGCTTGGCAATGTTATCATGTTGACTTTTTGTCTTAGAATCACTCCTTACCTTCAAAGAACGATTCTATTGTTGAGCCTTCATAATTTCAGCCTCCTTCCAGTTTTTGAAATTTTTCTATCGACCTTTCGCTATCCTCGCAGTTGTTTCCCTGTTAGGAGATCCCTTAAAAGGTTGAGTTGCAGGGACCATTTTGTGAATACTTTGCTTTTGATTCAGATTATCGGCAGATGTCGAATACTTCAGTTTGCCACCCTACGCTTTCCCATCCTGAGATTGCCGTAATAATCTCGATTGAGGATTTTGGCTATCTTATTTATTACCCAAGACAGTCGTAGGCTTACTTCCAATCTTATAATTAGAATTATTATTGTGATTGCCTGTATTTTAGCCAGGTTTTGATTTTGTCACTCCCTGATTCATACTTAAATTAGGCTGATTATTTCTGGAAGTAGCTTTAATAATGCTTTCCGGGATCTTAAACCCTTTAATTTGATGATTTTGGGTGATATCTTCCACTTCCTGGCTGTCATTACTACCATTTCGCATCTTTCTATTTGTATGGTCAATTGAACTATTGGCTTTATTAAGGTGAGGAGTTGGGTACGCTTATACACCATTTTTGTCTTTATTTTTGATTTTATGAGCTACTAATGAGTTTAGATTTGAACTGGCTATCCTTTTTATCCCTTTGGTTTGATTCGCTTCCTATCTACCATTTTATTGCCCATCAGGGGTCATGATCTGTTTAATCCGACTATTTTTTGCCTCAATTCTTTAGTTGCGCTTAACATTATGATTTGCAGTATTCGGTTTGTAATTTCTTCTCTCCAACAATTGGTCTGTCGAATTGATGTTAATTCCATTCCTAATTTATTTTTTAGAGGCAGTTGCTGAATTATTAACCCGTTTCAACTCCTTTCGAGCCTGACCTCGTTTCTCATGAATTTATTTGGCAAAAAATTGCTCGATGTTTGCCTGAAATGGGAAGATCTAGCGCTACTTGTTGAAAGATGTCTTGAAATTGCCTTTTCTTATCTTGTCACCTTCTTATCTTCGGATCTGCTGCTACAACATACGCATTTGATTCTATTGGATTTATTTTTTGCTTGACATTTTTATGGTTGAGGCTTCGGGTTTAATGATTTTATTGGATACTTTAGATGCGATAGATTATTCACTTTGGTGTTATTCACCAACAGTTTTTAGGCCATTTTCGCCTGATAAATCAACCATGAACTAATTTTGTTTCTTTTTTAGCGTTTTTTCATAATTAATCGTTTCTTCTTATCCTTCTCGGTGTGATACGTCACTCTAGCTTTCTCTTTTTTCCAGATGATGATTACTCGATCCTTCAAATTTTATTTAGTTTCTGATTATTCGATTTTCTGTCTTTTCAGTGTCATTATTGTCATTTTTAGATTCCTCCCCCTCGTGTTCTAACAACCTATTTTCAATGACTCTCATTTTTTCTTTCTTCTCTCCCAGTTTTTGCTGATAGGGACTCAGCATTTTATTCTCACCACCTTCATTATTGCTATTTATATCCTTAGACCAACTATCATGCCTATGTTAGGAAGTTGTCTCCCTATGATGCTATTTCTTTTAAGCGTTTTATACTGCGTTTTGTGCGGCTTATGACAGATTGAAATTAGATTTGTTTTAATTTTGGGATATTTTTGGTGAAACAGGGGCGATGTATCTCTTAGGAATGACCTTTGTTTGATACACCTGAGCAACAGAGTGAGTTTCAGGCCTTAGTTGCTTTCTCTGCTGTCCCCTCGTTAAAATTTTACTTTTTTCCATTTAGAGTGAAGCCAGTGATTTATTTTTGTGTCCAATTTTGCGTGTTTAATCCATCCCGACCCCAATAAGTAGATTATGTGTGAAGTTAATGCTGTTAGCATGCTAAAAATTATAACTGATCACATACTGATCAGGTGGTTTTAGGTTGCGGTAACTTCCTTTGGTTGGGTTTGCCTTGCCATCAGCAAAGGCTGCATTCGATTAAGAAACTTCCATTAATATCGAAATTGTTTATAGAGGCTAATCAGAAATAACAAGTTTATTTAAATATAGAAACAGCTTTAATGATGTTTATGGTTGATCATTGGCTTTCTTTAGTTGCAATATAAAAATTAAATTCATACCATTAAAAGCTGTCTTTGACTCATTGGGCGTTATTCAATTAAAGAATTATGTCATTTCTACCGCAGCTGGTTTCGTTCCATTTCATTACCACTTCCCATATCACAGAAATCTCTTCGAAAACTATAATGTCAAATAATCCTTCAGTTAGAACTCCTATCAACTCCACCTGCTCCTCATGCGACTCCCATGGGGTCTGCGCCTCTGTCTGCGCAAAGATGTTTTCAATCTGCTTGTTGAGATATCCCCTCATTTCAGAATTATCGTCCTCCTCGCTTAAATTGGTGATTGCTTTGCCCAACTATAGTTTGTTCCAATAAAAAATTTTGTTCAGAGCCTGTGCTAGCATGAATTGATACTGCATCTACTCTTCAGAGTTAGATTCCGGTTAATAAACAACAACTTTTTCCATGGCCTTCAAAGCATTGATGGTTGATAGTTGAGTAGAAGTAAAAAGGAAGTAGGTTGGACGTAAGCTATTCAAGGCTTCGTTTATGCAGTCCCCTATCATTTTGATAAAATACTCCTGCAAATTCTCGCCTGTCGTAATATGATCCTGCAGTTTCTAAATAACAGATACCATACAAAAAATTCGCTATTGTAACTATCAATAACGGCTGACTCTACGATCTCTTCATCCAACTCCATTATCTTATACATTGGTAGACGAAAGGAGTTGTCCATCTCAGAGTCTTACGAGCCTTAAGTGATGGGGTTCAGGTTGCGGAGAATTGTTTAAGTCTAGTGACTACGCGGTTTGCGCAGGTAGCCGAGAATATGACTGATGTAGTTACCGTTGTCATATTATCGTAGATAATCAATGAGCGAAATCAGGTACTCTTCGATGAACTGATAGCTCGAGTCGAAGGATGAATATTCGATATTGTCCTTTGGAAGTTATGCTTTTTGAGAATAATAATATTCTCCGAGTTCAGCAGAACGCTCTTCGAATTTAATGTCTTTTGCCTTTTAAAGCTATTTGGCCTTCAGTTTGGGACTACAGCTTTCTTCCAGTAGTTAAGGGAGTTCTAATGGGGCCAGCTACTTTTTGGGTGTGATCATGAGGTTATCTTGATGGAGATTTGGAAGTTATTCCCCTATTGACTCATTTTGTAATACATCGCTACTATGCAGAGGGCTGTCCTCTTTGTAAAGAATGCAAGTTTTCACAATTTCGTTGATACTCTCATTAAATTTTTCAAGTTCGCTCTCCAAGCACTGTTCCACCTCTTTATACTTCTTCTCGTGAGTACGAGGGGATAGTTTGTTTTTTAGAAGCATACTGTTTAACTCTTCCTTTTCACTGTTTGCTTTGCTGTGTAGTCGCTACTTATGAAACCTTTTAATATTTTTTAGGTGTTATATCAATAATTATGATTATTTACGTTCGGGTTCATTCTCCATAATCCTTTACGGGAAATAATTGAGAGGACTATTCATCAGGTGAACCTTTGGACTGCCGAAGCCTAAACTTTTAGGTGACTTGTAGTTGGTAGGCGAGACATAGGCTTGAATATGAGGGTAAAACTCCTTCTTTCTCTTCTCATGTGCTATAAAATTCCTCTCGGATGTAATTTCGTTATTAATGACTTGACTGCTTATACTACTTCGAGCACTATTGGATGGATTGGATCTAAACTCGAAGTCAGCATCAGCAGCATCCTTACGCTGACTTTACAAAAATATTTCTATCTTTTTCTTGATATTGTCATTTATGGTCTCCTCTGAGAGTATCTCTTAAAAAATTGAAGTCCATCGCTCATTGACAGGATTAGTACTCTTGATTTCGCTCTAGCGTGAATTTTACAAAAGATATTCCTCCATATCGAGTATCTTCTGACTTCTTTGTTTTGTAACTTAATCAATTTGGGTCAATGGCTCGCACTATGACTGTTGTATGGCTTTGCTCTGATGCAGCTGGCTTCTTACCCGATACCCTCTCCAAACTCTTTGAATATTCACAGCAGCATTATGCTCAAAACATTAACGAATATACTTTCTGGTGAGGTATCCTCTGAACACTTTCTGAATGGTTATTGCGGCCATATGTTCAATCTCCCTCACCCTTGATTTGCAGTTCTCTATCTCCACTTCTGTCTTATTGTTCTTAATCAGCAAATGCCGCTTATTGCTGCTACTGTTTAGACTTAGTCTCTCCTTCCTTTTAGGCACAATCACCCTATTGAGTTCCTGCTTACTTTTACTCTGTAATTTAGGATCTAGAAACTCCTCTTCCAAACTGGAATTCCAATCCTCGGGAATGTCTCTCTTGACCTTGGAGTGGCCGCTGACTATTACATGTTTCTCCTTGGGTTTCTTATCTTTGCTCATTGTCTTTTTAATCATTCTCGCATTTTACTTTTCTGTATTCTTTCTGTCAAGAGGTTTGCTAATTTTCCTCTTTATTTCCTATGGTTTCTTTGTTTTTTTACTGCTTGGTTTTGACACCTGCGATATCTTCATTTTGCCCTTTGATTTTTCACGCGAAGTCGTCAACTCTGACACCATCTCGCGGTTTGTTTTCGAGTTGTAGTGAGATTTACACTGCCTTACAAACTATTTACATTTTTGCGCTAACCGTATGAAATTGTACTTTTTACTTGTTGATGAGGACTCTCACTCTTTCTTTACTCTTTCTGATGTTTATCGATTTTGGTTTACACTTTATATCGCCCCTCCAGTCGAGTCATTGACTTATTCTTTTTAACCAACTGCTTGAGAGACTTCGACTTGCTTATACCCTTAGATTTAGACTTGGATTTTGAAGCAGATTTATTATGATTGCCTTCATTCTTGTCGTACTTAATTTCATCTCCAGTCCTTTTGATTGGACGGTGCTATAGTTTAATTTGCGATTATTTATTTCTATCCCTTCGACTAAGCAGTTCTGCATACAATACCCTATACCTCTAAAAGTATCATTCTCTGTTTACTCCTTATTGACGGGAGTATCTCCTTTATGTTTTTGTTTGGGAGGTTGTACCTGACAAATTAGCTGATTAATGATGCGTTTGCCTTCCGGATGCCATTTAATGTCTCTGCGTTCTCGTTTTCCCTGCTACTGTGTGTTAGTCTTGCTTTTAGCCTTGTTGATATCTTGTTCAATGAACATGCGTCCAATAACTCGATTTGAAACACAACGAATTTATAATTTAGTAAATATCATTCAATCAAAATCATGATTAAATCTAATATATAATTTTAATAATTTGAGGAGGGATCAATTTCTATCGGAAAAGATTCGGATTAGCGACATGAGAATGTTCCAGAAGTTCAGCACAAATTGGGCAGCCATTCCTACGTGATCAGCTTAGCCTAATTCATACATTTTTATTGAAACGTGAGTGTCGTAAGCAATCAAAGCCGAAAATAGACCCACTGACAAGTATGTTGTTCCTTTGAGCAACATCATAGAGAAAGGGTTTGGACCCATGATAAAGGAAGATGCCAAGCCAACCAACTGAAGGCCGATCAAACCGAATAAACTTCCTGTAAATACCTTGCCCAAACTTAGCATAGAGTCTTTTGGCATTCTGTAGGCCAGTAGTGATGCTCCTCCAAAGATGGCAGTAGTGAGTCCAATTGCAGTAGGTACGATGGTAGGGCTGACTGCAGTAGCGAAGGCCATTAATGGCGCACCACTGAGTCCAAGCCCAATGGTTCCCAATCCAAACATAGCGAGTCTGAGTGGTCCATTTTTTGCTTTAATAATTTCAATTTTTTCTTTAAAGTTAAGCTTTTAATTTTCCACATAGTAGGTAGGTTTCATATAGCCTGTGGCGATAAATCCGACAAGCATTGAGGCAAGTCCTCCCATCGCCAGTGTGGGCATCATCGCAGTTAGTGCTGGAATAGAGAGAACAGCGTAGGAGGTTGAGAGTGCTCCAAGGATTGACAGTCCTGTAGTATTGTACACTCGAGAGAGGAATCTGTTCATTCCAACGTTTCTAGAAATAGCATCATTGGTGCTAAGCTCACTAAGAGGACTCACATTGGTTGTAGGATTTTATTTGTTGTTGCTGAAGAGAAAGATGGAGGTTGGAGAGGCCAATCTTGAAATGACTGATGAGGTGATAAGCTTCGCTGTTCTGTAAATCATTATATTAATTATTATGATCTTAGTTAAATTTTAGTTTTAAGCTTCGAAGCTCTAATGCTTTCTGACTGCTGAAAGACCAAAATTAAAAATCGGCAAATATGCTTCTCTTTTTATCAAGATCATTTTTACTTTTTTTAAAAGAGCTTATCATATGTCCTCCTTCAGAGTAATTCTTGTTCAAAATAAAGTCGATTAAACTTAATAATAATTGTAAAATTAATTAGACTCAATGTAAATTTCATAGATCTTATAAGTAAAATTAGTAGTTTAATAAACAATTAAGTTTAAGGAGAATGAACTATCTCTTCTTGATGTTTTTTTAATTGCCACTGGATTCATTTTATAGATCATATAGGTTATTATATTTCCTTCATCTTTCAATCTAAAAAAGTATGTTTAAAAAATATTTTATTTATATTATTAACAATCTAACGATAAGGTAAGGTTTAATCATTCATTCATGCATTAAGCTTTACGCGATTTCCTTCCCAATAGAGTTCGAAGTACGGAAAAAGCGGCTGCTTTATCATTGTGGACGGAATATTGGCCTGGCCAATTGAGCATTTTCTGGCTTCCCCTCCCATGATGAACCACTCGACTTGTCCCTGCGTCATATCTACCACTGTCCTCAATTTGGTATTGTCTTTGGGTTTAAAATTGACATACTTTTGTTTGTCCTGTTCACAGATAGATCCATCATACCCATTGTAGCAGACACAGTTCATCTTCTTAAAAGAAAATTGTTCATCCTTGTTTTTATCAGTAATAATTCCCACGACAATGTTGTTATTTTTTATTTGCACAATTTTTATATCGAAATAGTATCGGCCTTCCCGATGAATAGCCTCATTATGGAACAGTTGGTAAGTAGGACCATGTAATTTTTATATTTCGTTGCCTGATGCTCGAAATTTGTTATAATGCTTGGCTGTGGCATCTAACTTGAAGATTATCTTGTGGCCATACTCACTCTTTTACTTGGACTTCTTAGGTTTGTTTGGAGTGAACTCCTCAATGAGATTGGATTATTGAATTGCAGGTTCGGTTTTAGCACGTTCGCTCAGTAAATCATCAATGGTGTTTTCTAGATGTCTAACCTTGTTGAGCAGCTTGAGATTTTTGCTTTCCTTTTCCTATATAATAGTGCTTAAAGTTATAATGATTTTCTCTTTTTCCTATAATAAGCTCATCCTTTCTTGAAGAACTAACTCCAAAGAAAGTGATTCTTTTTGTTGTTGTTACAGCTAAGTTGATACTTACACCATTTATTTTCTAAGTCTTTATTCCATTGTTAATTAAAGTCTAACGACACACAAGTGAAAATCCTTATATTTTCCAGCAACAGGAATCGGAATATTGAGTAATTCGTTGTCAATTTTTAGGTTCTAAGTTGATTAAGAAAGGAAAGTATAAAACTCTTTGATGTTTTAGAAGATAACTTTAAATTCTAAAGGCAAGGTCTAGTAGCAATATTCCCCTTTATACCTTTCAAATAGATTCAATTTTTGAATTTCAATGGTGACTGTGTTGTCATCACAATGAAGTTTGACGTTCTGATCTTTTCTCTCCAATGATTCACTCATCAAGTCTAAACAAATAATTATGCAGTAAAACAAAGGCGCTCTTTTAGTAGCGCTTTCAAAATTATAAATTTTTCGATAATTTTACTATAAACGAATTTGGAAAGACTTCTAATAAGTAATCAGATGAGTTTGAGAGACTGAGCAATAGCTGCAATTGAGGTAATAGCTCCAATGAAGCCAATTCTGGTAGCCCCTCCCTCTGTGGGTTGAAGGTAGTAGATAGCCACCAAAATATCGAGGATATTCTTCAAAAACTCGACGCACTTACTCTTGATGTGTTTGGACCCCTTCTCTACATCAATCATTTAACCCTGATATTTTCCTTGCAGGATGATTATTAACATTTCTATTACATTTTTAACTGCTCCGGCAACATTTTGCAGTAGATACATCTTCATACTCAGCGGATAAAACTTACCTTCTTTTGCCTTATCAATCAGGCCGAGTTGACTCAGGAACACCACATGATCAAACAGGTAAAACAATATCAGAAACACCTTTTCAAGGATTCCCCAGATTTTGAGGCTCATTAATTACGGTTTCTTTACATCTTTCACCAATTAAAAGCAGTATTGAATAGTGCCTAAAAATCGGAGAATTTTTCTAGTTCTGCGAACTTGAGTATAAATGTTGTAAGTCGCTCCCTTGGGAGTGTGATCCTCCGAGTGAAGAGTTGCATACTGTACGAGTCGTAGAATCTAGGTGTAAGGGGAAGTACTTTATCTCGACTATCGGTCTTTGAGAGCAGGCTAAGAAAGGTATTGAGGTATTACATCAAACCAAAATGAACTATAAAAAGGATATAGTAAATATTTATAATTGAGATTATAATGATAAACAATGTTAAGACAATCATTTCAAGGCAAGTCTTCGCTTTTAAAGATGAGCAAACTCTTTTTTGCAAGACTCTAACTGAAGTTACAAATGCAAAGGATGGTCAATGTTGGCCTTATTGTTTACCATTTCAGCTAATTCAGCCATTGCTCTTTTGATATATTTTTAAATTTTTGTTTCAAAAGCAAAAGCAATGAATTTGGCAGCAACATCTTTGATTTTATGTTCTACTTTCAAATACGGTTCATTTTGTAGCATCTGACAACAGATAGTTTATTTTGCATGTAAATCCACATTTTCAAATAAGCATATTATTATTTTGCTCAAGTCAGAGTAGCATGAGCTGTTGAAATTAGGTAAACTGATAAATATGGCCTATAAGATGAATGTGTATTTGCAGCCATATATTTCCTTTAGGGTTACACAATGATTAAGAAAACTTAATATTCTTCTATGCAAATTTTTTTAGTTTAGATGTTGCATACTCATTAAAGTTAGGTTAAAAATATCTTCATGCTAAGGTTGTTGGAGATATATGGACTTATCATATAGAATGAGACTTTATTGAATGGACAAACAATGTTTAACGACATCTGGGTCGATACCATTGAAATATTCTTGGTATTCTCTTGTGTATTTTAAAAAGAAGTTGTTTATGCTTGGTAAATATTATCTTAGCCATTGATCTAGGATCAAAATGTGAACATCCCTAAATTTGCTTAAGATTTGATGAAAGATGTCTAAGAGCCCAACATATTCAAGAAAAAATGAAACATCGTTGGATTTAAATATCATTACAACTAAGTTCATCAATGAGAGGTATCCAGAAATGGGGATACACTAGACAATGACATTATCACAGAGTCTTAATGTGCTTTTTATTGTCATTACACTCAATCCCAGTTATGTGGATGTCCATTGCAATTTTTTATTCAAACAATCAAAGATGATCTTATAAATGATTTAAATTGCGTTGATAGACATTTTCATGAAAATTGAAAGGTAAAATTATTTATGTTACAGAGGAAAAGCCTAATAGCTGTCCAGTAGAGTTCTTATTTCATCAAGTAATACATGATTATTCAATGTTCCTAAGTCATTTATTGATTTTATTCTATTGAATATGCGGTTCAAGTAATTTGTGATAATATCTTTATTAGTAAGTTTTACAATTGAATCGAGAATTGTTTGCAGAATTTTATTTAGGATTAGAGGTTGTTCAAGATTTTTAGATTCATAAAACTTTAGTAAATCGTCAATAATAGTTTGATTTTCACAAATATTCACTGTTTTCATAAGTAATTCGAAAGATTCAAAGGCACAGTCACAATAAAGCTCATCTTCTATATACCCAAGACAAAATTCCATACATTTGATCTGCAATTAGTGGTTGTTTTTCATAAAAGCACAGCCTTGCTTGATAAGGCCAATTGCCTCTAAAATCAATCGAGGTGGAATTCTGTTTGCTCTTGACATTTAATTCATCAGGTAGACGATGAAATTTACCACATTGTCTTGATCATAATCATGCTTTATTTACTCAATGACAGATTTTATTGCGTAGATGGCTAACTCAATTCCTCTCCTTTGTTCTGAATCCACTTCAATGTAATCCGATAATTTTTTGAAAAAATTGGCTGAACCTTCTTATTTTTTCTTGTGGGTAAAGTAGGAATAAGAGAATTTGATGATATTCTAAGCTTACTTCCTGTATTATTAAAAGTTAATGGAATTTATATCATCAATAGTGTCTTAATTGGGAGAAGTCTAAAACATCATTGATTAGTTTTATAAAATGGTCTTATGAAGAATGATGTCAAGCAAATTATCCACAATGTGCCAGAAGAAAGAGTTTAGTTCAGAGTTTATCTTGCATTTCATCATTTTTTAGCCCAATTATAGCCAAAACTCAAAGGTGGAATAGCTTATTTTAAGATTACTACAATTCAGTGTTTTATTCATGAGCTCAATAAGTTCATAACCCAAATCCTCCATCAGCAAAAAGCTATAAGATAGCAAAATTTATTTTATGATGGTGAGATAACTTTCAATTCGGTTTATTTATACTGCTTCATTGAGAATTTTAAGAAAGATGGGCTTTGTATCTCGCATATAGTTAATGATCATGGCTAATGAACTAAACTCTTATGGGCCATATCTTTCCCTCTGCAAAGAAAATTCAATTTAATCTAAAGTTTGAAATTTTTATTGAGAACAGTAGTGCAACCCCTCACAAATTACCTTGAAACATTCATCAAGAAATGAGTCAGTTTGAGAAGGAAGTTAAAATTATGAAAGTTCAATCACTTTTTTCAATACTTTTCCTAATTTTAAAAGGGGCAGTCCCATATTCACCCAATGTTAAAGGGCATCCAAACTGAGGAGAGTCATAACATCTTCTTCAAAGGATAAGGCAGAAATAAATATAGAACCTATAAGGTCACTTTAGTCTAATAAATTTTGTCGAATCTTTAGTTTAATTCCATGTTTAATTCTATTTGTGTTTCTGAGTTATTCAGGCAATCTTTCGAGGAAAGCAAGTCCATTTCTAAATTGAAGTGGAGAAGCCTCCATGAATTTGACTATATCCCTGATTAGCAAAGGCCAGTGGTCTAGAAACAGGGAAGAGGCGAGTAAAGCAGCCCCAGAAGCCAATTTTTTCACTATGGGGAGTGAAAGTGTGGCATCTGTCAATTGAATGAAGATGAATTCTCGCAATGATTGGAGCTCTTCTAAGATCAAATGATCAATATTCCTTTCTATCTTTTGATATAATAGCTGCGCTCCGAGCAATTTTTAATCAGCTGATTACGATGTGATGATAATTTCCTATGTGAGAGTCAACAGTACCTGAGCAATAGACCAAATTTAAGTGCATTCTATGGCTCTGATAAGAAATTGGTTGGCTTAATCTCTCAGATATAAGTCGTCATGCGACAGAAGGCGGTAATTGCCTAGGACGGTTTCGAGGGAATACATATAGTTAATATGCTTTAATTAGATATTGATAAGTCACTTCGAGTGGTATTTAATATAGATGTTGATATCATCAGTGATTGAAGGAGATATTCCCATATCTTTAGTTTCACCTAAAAATATTATGTATTTCCATATTTTTATTCATAACTGATTTCCGAGATGAAGAAGACTAATAGCAGCAACAAAAAGAAGGACGATAAAAAAAAACAATCCGCCCTTACTCGACAAAAACTAATTGATTTCTTGATCAGAAGCGCAGAAGTAGAACGCAAACTGGAGATCATCAAAGAAATGCTGGCAGAAGAAGAATAATTTACACCTGCTTCACTCTTCCATCGACTTGACAGTGCTCGAAAGGGATTTATAACCGAAAGAGACCTCGAATCGTTTTTAAAGTAGCAAAATTTGGAATTTAAGGGAAGCGAGATTAAGATGCTGTTCGGTCGAATCAACTCGGCCAAACAGGAGGAAGCTGTACGACTAAGAGAGTAATGATATCATAAAGAAGGTTTCAAAATTTCATTCTGCCAAACCAAAATCCACGATTAAGGTACTTTACAATGAGAAGGCCTGTCATAATTTCAATTCCAAAAGAAAGCTTGACTCAAAAGATATAATGGATAACTGGCAAAATATTTTCTCAAATCGTATCGGAGTACACAAAGTAATCGTTGTAACATATAGACTTTTTGAAACAAATCAAGCTCTGCTCAGTTCATTTGACTTCGATGCTGCAGGCATTTTTAGAATGATAAGCTCAAATGGAGAGTTTGTGACAGGAGAAGACATTCAAGCCTTTATGTCCGAAAATAATCGATAAATTTCGCAAGAAGAAATAGGCTGCCTTTTGAGAATGATCGATAGGAGGGGATAAGGACAACTCTATCTTTAAGATTTTAAATTTTATATGGCTACTCTTGGAGTGAAGAAGGAACATTAGATCTTCGACGAGCTCAGCCCAATACCAGCTCTTAAAGATTTTCAAGCTGCCTAGATCAAGCAATCAGTGAGAGACCGCGATCAAACTTTAAAAGACAGATACAAAGACAACAAATCCTACGCAAAGGGGATGGATGATGAAGGCCACCATATATTAGGTTACAGTAAAAAAAGTGACCACTCCAGAAGTCCCGGATGGCTATCGAACTCTCGCAAAGCCAGAAAATGATGTTGACATATTTTTGACAAAATTATCGATGGACCAACACATTTATAAAATGGATTACATGGCATTGGTGAGTCTCATGATTTCAACATCATTGTATGCCTAAGATAGATTAATATTATGTCAGACATGTTTCTTAAATAAGGGATTGACAATCAGATTATGATATCGTCAGTGGAAGAGTTAGCCATTCCTAGAAGTTGGAAGAGAGTGGAGCCTAAAATGACGAATAAGAAGATGCCGAGAAGCCATGGACCGATCTGTGAGCCTTATTCCTTTTTCTAAATGAATTGAGACTTACAGGGGGGCGAAGTGATTTATCAAGACTGGAGTTATAGTGTTTTTCACTCTTTAATTTCATCTCTTGGTCGTTGGGCATGATTCTGTAATTATAATTATAGAAACGTGTTCAACTCTATTAACATCAATATATCAAAAATAGCATAAATCAGCAGACCTCATCCCTTCCGTAATATCCACTTCACTAGTTTTTTTACTTAAATCCAACGCTAATTCATTGATTTGCTGTGCAACACCACGATTATATAGTCCTTATAGAAGGCGGACAAGCAAGGACCAGCAGTATCTGTTATTCCTGTTTTGATTCCTTAAAAACCATCCTAAAGCAGTTTGTTAGTATTTTAATAGGGGCCATATCGTGTTGTCTTTACGATATTTCTCAAGAATGGATATGTCACAAATTCACCAGATATTCTTGCGAGCTCGTTGCAAGTCGAAATATTTTTTAATTGCTCGTATGCATCATTACCATGACAGTTGAACATTTTAGTGTCCACAGTTCCGATTCTGTTGCATTTTTCATTCATCATACTGATAAAGCAAAAGGCAAAATTTTTGCCGATGTAAGGAACGTACCAATCATTAGTAAGGGGGTTAACCTGACGGTTTCGTCCTTTCAAAAACATTATAAGCCCAATGGCTTAACTCAAGGCTATTGCGGCGTCATTGCCACTCGGAAGCATCATTCCATAGAGCAAGTCTAAAAGAGTGCAAATTTGTCCCTAAAGTAAATTAGCAGTGGTTCCTTGTATCAAAGTGGAAGTTTTGTTAACCATGAAGGAAATCTGATGAGGTTGCCATCCATACTTTTAAAGGAAATCCATGACGGTCATTGCAGTGACCATTTTAGTAAGACTGGCTATTTCTCGAACAGTATGAATTCTTTTGCCATAGTAATACATGTATTTATCATTTTTACGTTTCCAAATGCACCAGCTTTTGGCAGAAATTTATGGAATACTCTCATCGTTACTAAAGAGTTGCAGAAAATAAGTAAAATCCTTTAAGCATTATGGGCAATCTCCACAAGTACATCGCTTATGTTTCATGGAATTGTAATGATTTTTTCCTTTCTTGAGGATAGACGTGGTGAATTATCGATCTCCGCTGAGTCGAGAGTTGGAAGTAGTTATGAAATCTGCATTTTTTGT
>Ga0302191_10001518_pt1 | contig 14796 bp, 10 predicted proteins | sample II_Bog_E3_1_FD_198775 | JGI IMG/M metagenome (GOLD analysis project Ga0302191, IMG submission 198775) | Peat permafrost microbial communities from Stordalen Mire near Abisko, Sweden - II_Bog_E3_1 | ecosystem: Environmental > Terrestrial > Soil > Wetlands > Peat | place: Sweden: Abisko...
GTAGCCGGTGCTGATGGCAAACGTTCAGCTCTGAAACATTCACGCGTCATGATTCATCAACCAATGGGTGGTGCACAGGGACAGGCTTCGGATATCGAAATTACCGCCCGTGAAATTCAGAAACTGAAAAAAGAATTGTATACCATCATTGCCGAACATTCGCATAATCCTTTCGAACGTATTGAAAAAGACAGTGACCGTGACTACTGGATGACTGCTGATGAAGCACTCGAATACGGTATGATCGACAAAGTATTATTCAACGAAAAGAAAAAAAGCTTATAATTAAAAGTTTAAAGGGTTTGTTGTTTGAAAGGTTTGAAGGGTCTGTGCAAGATTCCAGATTACTGCTCTTAACAACAAACTTTTCAAACTTCAAACATCAAACTTTTCAAACTTCAAACTCCTCAAACACGGAACACGGAACACCTAAGAATATGAAAAGCACAAGAAAAGAATTATTTAATTCTATTAAAGCTGTTTTACTATCTGTAGAGCCCGAAGGGAAAGTTATTCTTTTCGGTTCAAGGGCACGTGGAGACTCATGGGAAGGCTCTGATTGGGATTTACTGATTTTACTCAATAAACCTAAAATTGAATCCACTGATTTTGATCGTATTGCATATCCACTCTGTGAACTTGGATGGAGAGAAGGTGAGCAAATCAGTCCGAAACTCTATACAATAAATGACTGGAACAAACGAAGTTTCACTCCTTTTTATAAAAACATTGAAAAAGAAGGAATTGAACTATGAGTTTAAGCGATGAAGAAAGAGATGCTGTAGTATTTTACAGAATTCAAAAAGCCAAAGATACCTGGAAAGAAGCGGAGGGTATATCTAAACTGGGTTATTGGAATGCTGTCATAAACAGGTTGTATTATGCTTGTTATTATATGACATCTGCCCTACTTATTTACAATGGACATACAGCTCAAACCCATACAGGTGTAATCAGGCTTTTCGGTTTAAATTTTGTAATGACAGGACTCATATCAAAAGAACAGTCCAGATTTTATTCAATGCTCTTTGAATTAAGGCAAACCGGAGATTATGATGACTTATATAATTTATCAGAGGAAGAAGTTCAACCTTTAATTGGCTCAGCTCTTAAATACATTGAATCAATTGAGATTTTGCTTAAGAAAGAATCGTAATAGAAAAGAAAGAGTTAAACAACTGACATAATTTCAATTTTATTATTAAAATCATCTTTTAATAATTATAATGATAGATACAAAAAGATCCAATTAAGTTTGAGTCCTAAATACATTAATAGAAAAAACAACAACTAAATTCAGATCGCATATCGCGGAACGCGGAACGCGGAACAAAATAAAATAAATGGCAAAAAATATCAAACATTGCAGCTTTTGCGGACGTCCTGAGTCGCAGGTTGATTTCTTTATAATGGGTCAGGATGGTGCTCAAATTTGCAATGAATGTGCTGTTCAGGCAGCCGATATTGTAAAAGAAAATTTATCCAGGAAGTCGAATCTCCCGAATCTTCAAAAAGAATCATTACCAAAACCTGTCGAGATAAAAGAATATCTCGATCAATATGTTATTGGACAGGATGAGGCAAAACGATACCTTTCGGTAGCAGTATACAATCATTATAAACGGTTGATGCAGGAGAATTCGAATGATGATGTGGAAATTGAGAAATCAAACATTATCATGGTAGGATCAACAGGTACAGGTAAAACATTACTGGCTCGTACCATTGCCAAGAAACTTCATGTTCCGTTTGCCATTGTCGATGCCACTGTGCTGACCGAAGCCGGATATGTGGGCGAAGATATCGAAAGTATCCTTACACGTCTGTTACAGGTGGCCGATTACGATGTAAAAGCAGCCGAACGGGGCATTGTATTTATTGATGAAATAGATAAGATTGCCCGTAAAGGCGACAATCCAAGCATTACACGTGATGTAAGCGGCGAAGGTGTCCAACAGGGGCTGCTCAAGCTGCTCGAAGGCGCCGTAGTGAACGTTCCACCCCAGGGAGGACGGAAACACCCCGATCAGAAAATGATTGCCGTAAACACCCAGAACATCCTGTTCGTTTGCGGAGGTGCTTTTGACGGGATAGAGAAAAAAATTGCTTCACGTCTCAATACCCGTGTTGTCGGGTATAATGCGGCGAAGGAAAACGAACAGGTTGACAAACACAACCTGCTTCAGTATATCGCACCCCAGGATCTTAAATCATTTGGTTTAATACCTGAAATTATTGGACGTTTGCCGATTCTGACCTATCTCGAACCGCTCGACAGGAGTGCTCTCCGACGGATATTAACTGAACCAAAAAATTCAATTATTAAACAATACTCCAAATTATTCCAAATGGATAAAATAGAGCTTTTATTCGATGAAGATGTATTGGAATACATTGTAGATAAAGCCATTGAATTCAAATTGGGTGCACGTGGACTCCGTTCTATCGCTGAAACCATCATGATGGACGAAATGTTCGAAATGCCTTCGAAAAGTCTGATAAAACTGGAGATTTCACTATCGTATGCACAAAGTAAGATAGAAAAGACAAATATAAACAGATTAAAAATAGCTTAATACAAAAGTATATCCTATTGATATACTTTAATTTAAACTCATAATTCAGGATATTGGCTAATTTATTTAGTTAATATCCTGATTTTTTTTTCAAATGATGGTGTATATTTAAAATCTGTTCTTATTTTTGTTAGAGAAAAGAAAAATTGATTAGTTTGATTATTTAGAGTTTATTTGCAAAATTCAATAAAAAAACATTTTAATCAATGCGTTTAATCCGACAATAAATACTACTTTCGCATTCATTTTTTATACAAGATTCTGATATGGCTAAACTATCTGCATTAACTTCGCAGTTGAAAAAGAACTTCGGTTTCGATAATTTTAAAGGAAACCAGGAAGCGATTATTCAAAATGTGCTTGATGGCAACGACACTTTCGTGTTGATGCCTACAGGGGGAGGTAAGTCATTATGCTATCAGTTGCCATCATTAATGATGGAAGGGACTGCTATTGTGATTTCCCCACTGATAGCCCTGATGAAAAATCAGGTCGATGCCATGCGTAACTTTAGTGAGGAAGATGGGATAGCGCACTTTATTAATTCTTCACTTACCCGTCAGGCAATTGATGTGGTGAAAGGCGATATACTTTCAGGGAAAACAAAACTTCTCTATGTTGCTCCCGAATCGCTTACAAAAGAAGAGAATATTGATTTTTTAAAGCAACTGAAGATATCCTTTTATGCAGTCGACGAAGCACATTGTATTTCGGAATGGGGACATGATTTCCGGCCCGAATATCGACGGATTCGCCCCATCATTAACGATATTGGCATTGCGCCGGTTATCGCACTGACAGCAACCGCAACCCCGAAAGTGCAACACGACATTCAAAAGAATCTGGGCATGCTCAATGCATCGGTTTTTAAGTCGTCGTTCAACCGGCCTAATTTATATTACGAAGTACGTCCCAAGACTGCCAATGTAGATAAGGACATCATTAAGTATATCCGTTCGCAGGCCGGTAAATCGGGAATTATTTATTGCCTGAGCCGGAAAAAGGTGGAAGAGCTGTCCGAAACACTTCGAATGAATGGCATTTCGGTACTTCCCTATCATGCCGGCATGGAGACTGCTGTCCGGAGTACCAATCAGGACAGTTTCCTGATGGAAAAAGTAAATGTTATAGTTGCAACGATTGCATTCGGAATGGGCATTGATAAGCCCGACGTTCGCTATGTGTTGCATTACGATATGCCAAAAAGCCTGGAAGGTTACTACCAGGAAACAGGTCGTGGCGGGCGTGATGGAGGTGAAGGTCAATGTATCGCTTTTTACGCTTATAAAGATTTAGAAAAATTACGCAAATTTATGCAAGGCAAGCCTGTTGCCGAGCAGGAAATTGGCAATCAACTATTATTGGAAACACAAGCTTACGCGGAGTCTTCGGTGTGTCGCCGGAAATTACTCCTCCACTATTTTGGAGAAGACTATCTGGAAGATAACTGCGGATGTTGTGACAACTGTATGAAACCACGAAAAACAATTGAAGGACAAGAACTATTGTCCTTAGTACTGGAAACGATTCTGCTGGTGAAGGAAAAATTCAAAGCCGAACATATTGTAGACATTTTAAAAGGGAACGAGACATCGGATGTAAAATCGTATCAACATGATGAACTCGAGAACTTCGGTTCTGCCTCCGACGAAGAAGAACGATTGTTGCATGCTGTGATACGGCAGGCAATGATTGCAGGGTTTATATCGAAAGATATTGAGAATTACGGTTTATTGCGACTCACTCCCACTGGTAAAGCGTATCTGAAAAAACCTCAGCCTTTCCCTATTGTCAAGGACACAGACTTCGAAGAGGAAGAGGAAGATGTAAGTGCACGGAGTGCAGGTGGTACCTGTGCAGCCGATGATGTTTTGTTTTCTATTCTGAAAGATCTTCGCAAGAAGTTATCGAAGAAGCTTGAAGTTCCTCCTTTTGTCATTTTTCAGGATCCTTCGCTGGAAGCCATGGCAACCAGTTATCCGATCACAATGGATGAATTGCAGAACATTCCGGGTGTAGGCGCAGGGAAAGCAAAACGGTATGGTGAAGAGTTTCTGAAAGTAATAAAGGAACATGTCAAAGAAAATGAAATCACTCGTCCGGAAGATTTAAGGGTACGTACTGTAGCCAATAAATCGAAGCTCAAAGTATCCATCATTCAGGCTATCGACCGTAAAATTGCACTCGACGACATAGCTCTTTCTAAAGGTCTTGACATCTTTGAATTGCTTGATGAAATTGAAGCCATTGTCTATTCGGGCACTAAAATCAATATCGATTATTTCCTGACCGAAGTAATGGATCCCGATCATATTGATGAGATTTTCGACTATTTTAGCTCCGCCGAAACCGATAGAATTGAAACTGCACTCGACGAACTGGGCGAAAATGACTACAGCGAAACCGAAGTACGACTGGTACGCGTTAAATTCCTATCCGAAATAGGAAATTAATTTTTCACATTTATCATATTAACCGTTGAAAGAAATTCTTTCAGCGGTTTTTTTTGTGACCGTTTATGGCTTAGTGTCCTCTGGCATTAAAAAGTTTTTAAAACCTTATTTTTGTTTTTCACACTTAATAGAAGACCAAACAACTCACATCCAACCTTATTCGCTTTTTTTTCAAACAGATAAACTTTCAAAGTAGAAAAAAATGACGATAACTAAATTTGCGAATAGTAAGGAGATCTATAATTACCTTGTTTTCAAAACCTTATTTTTGTTTTTTTACCCTACTACATAACTCTTTACAAAGTATTGTTAATCAGACAATAGCAAATAGCCTTATTCAGCACTTCAAAGTTATTTATTTTGATGTTCGATCTCTGATCGTGGGGGACTTAATAGAAAACCAAACAACTACCACCAGACTTTATTACCTTATTTTTCAATAGATTAGCTCTTACAGTATGAGTAAATAGCAACAACTAAAATTGCAAAGAGTCAGGAAGTTTAAGTTTATTGTTTAAGGTAATAATTTCAGTTTCATGGATATGTCCTGTTTTTCCATCTGAGAATATTTAAGATTTGTAGTCAGTGGATAACCTCGTCTTAGTCCAGGTATAGGGGGGACGAAACGATCTTTAGTTCAAGTTTGAGCGAAGCACAACCTGAACTGGGAACAAAATAAATTTTCAACTTAAATTGAACCCGGTTATAAATGGCACATGTGATTTGTCGGTACTGAACTTATTATCAGCACACTTGTCCCGATTTTTCTTCGAAAAGTTATGCTTCGCTCAAACGCGCTATCCACAGACTGCAAAATTACAAAATTGGACGAAATAAAGAAGAAAGGGGAAGATTATTACGATAAAGAATACAAATAACTGCAATAGCGAAGTTAGGTAACCCTCGTGAACTAAGAGTTTTAATTCTATTCTGAATCATCTTCAATCGCGAATCAAATTTCCCGATAAATTCACCCTCTCAACTTTAAAATTCAGAATATAGGTGCAATGATTTACTGGTCGCCCCATCTCTTTTTCTTCTGACTTTCCTTAGGGTTACCTTAGACTTCCCTCGGGGTTACCTTTGGGTCACCTTTGGGAAGTATTATCCAGACTATCTTCATTTTTAGATATTAATTGATTTACAATTGTCAACCACCAAAAAATCTTTTACTATATTTGCATAGTTATACTTTACCAGATTTAAAAATTAACCACAATACTCAATAGTTCACAATAGACTGATTGTATTCAATTATCTTGTTGGGTTAATATTTTTACAATACCACCAGGTATTTTTCTATTGTGTTCTTTCTTTTTTTGTTTTTGTGTCCTATTGTGTCTATTGTGGTTCTGTATTTGATTTTCTTTTTTTTGTGCCCTTTTGTAGCTAGCATTTTTGTTATTATTTTATTTTAGTAAAGTAGAAATAGCGTAAATTTATACAAAAAAAGATAGTTGATATGAAATTGAACTTCTCAATCCTTTCCTGCTAATAAACCATATGATATGAAAAAATTCTTATTATTCTTTCTTTCCGCCTTTTTTGGAATCTCATTTGCTGATGGAGCAAAACCTGAAATGAACATCCTGGTATTTACAAAGACAGTTGGATTTTATCATGCTTCCAAGCCGAATGCCATAAAAGCATTTTATGAAATGGCGCATGACAATAAGTGGCAAATCACTTTTACTGAAGACTCCACATTTTTCACGGATAAGGAATTAAGTAAATACAATGCAGTAGTTTTTCTGCTCACCACAGGAAATAACATCCTGAATGAGCAAGAAAAACGGGCTTTTCAGAATTATATTGAAAATGGCGGAGGTTTTGTGGGGGTTCATACAGCTACCGATACCGAATACAAATGGCCCTGGTATGAGAAACTGGTTGGTGCCCATTTCCTTGGACACCCTCCCGTACACGAAGGAAAACTGATTATTGAAAACAGAAATCACCCTTCTACCCTGTGCTTCGGAACGGACACCGTGAAATGGACAGATGAATTTTACAGTTTCGACAGGAATCCACGAAAAGACAAGAATATAACTGTATTAGTATCCATTGATGAGAAGTCATACAATATCGGGAATAACATTTGGTTTAAAAATGTCAATATCGTCATGGGCGATCATCCGATTATATGGTGCCGTAAAGTAGGTCGTGGCAGAAGTTTCCAGACAGCTCTGGGTCATACCCCTGAATTGTACGACAACGAAGTATTCAGAAAACATTTGGTGGGTGCCATCCTTTGGGCTGCAGGAAAGAAAAATTGAATACACAAATACGTAACCACAATAGACACAATAGGGCACAATAGAAAAACACAATAATTATTTACAATTTATTCATTTACAATTTATTCATTTACAATTTAATGTCGTTTAGTTATTGTTTTTTCTTTGTGAAACTTTGTGGCTTTGTGACTTTGTGGCAGAAAAATATAGCCAATAAGTAATTGGAAATATATATTACCCTATTTTATTTTCACTTATTAAGAAGGGAATAAGGGAAGTTTCGTTTGGTGTTAAATTTTCTACTAAGGGAAAAATAAAAGAAAAATTAGATTTTAAAATGATGAAATAAATAATCATAAAACAATTGATAATCAGCAAGTTTCAATTAGTACTTTAGTTGGTTGAAAATATGAAAAATATGGACTTTAAATTAAAAACCTTTCCGATAAACCGGAATGTACCATATTTTTATTTTTAACCCTTAGTAGAAATATTAAGTAAAAAAGCTAGCCTTATTCAAATTGAATTATACGACATTAGATATTTCCACTTACTTAAGACACAAAAACACTAAGTATCACATCAAAGATTCCTATTTATCGGAAAAGGGTGCATTTAAACTATATCTTTAACTAAACGACATTCATTTACAATTTAGAATTTAATATAAGAACAAACATACGAGAAACAATAGAAAACACAATAGGAAACACAAAATCATAAACACAAAGAGAATACAATAATCAAATACCTGACACATTTCAAGAAATTAATCCAGCCAGGTTTAGTAATAGGAGTCCATTTAGTCTGCCTTTATGGTTATTTTTTAAAACAGGCAAAGTAGAAAGAAGTATAGTTGTTCTATTAAATTCCTGAGTTACGAAATTGATATTTACTTTAGTTCCTACAAAACAGAAACCGCAGAAAGAGCCATTCTTCCTGCGGTTTTTTACTTAGGAATGGATGGGTTTCGGTTAGAAAAGCATCTTTTTACATTTAAAAAATCACTTTGTGAAAAATAACGAATAAAAACATGTACGATTTTGTAATAATACCAAATTTATTGATATTTTTGTATTCGATAAGTTCTGTTGTTGTTTCTTACTAAATTAGCAATATGAGAATTCCTTCCTTTCTGCAAAAAACAATTGCTTTTTACCGCGATGGATTTCGGGGTATGACAGTTGGCAAATCCCTTTGGATACTGGTACTGATAAAACTTTTCATCATCTTTGCCGTATTAAGGCTTTTTTTCTTCCCGAATTATCTCAATACGAACTATAAAGACGATCAAAGTAAGGCAAATCATGTTCGTCAGGAACTGATAGACAGAAAAATAGTAGATAGTAAGTAGTGGGTAGTCGGTTGTAAGTGGTCGGTAGTGGGTAGTTGGTTGTTGAAAATACAACTATAAGATTGGCATTTAAGTAATCATAGACAGTTGATTATCTATTTTTCCAATTACAAAAGCTTATTTTCAGTATTCTGGTAATTATCAATTAATTTTAAATTATTAATTAATTTACAAGATTCAGACTAAAAAAGAACAGATATTATAAGCATACTCATTCTCAAATTCAAATCAAATACTTTAAAAAATTATGAATTTAATGGACGCAACATTAGTGGATTGGTCGAGGGCACAATTTGCCATGACAGCCATGTACCACTGGCTATTTGTTCCCCTGACCTTAGGGTTGGGAATCATCATGTCAGTGATGGAAACCTTGTATGTGAGAACAGGTAATGAAGCATGGAAAAAAGCGGCACAGTTCTGGATGACACTTTTCGGTATCAACTTTGCCATCGGGGTTGCCACAGGGATCATTCTCGAGTTTGAGTTTGGTACAAACTGGTCAAACTACAGCTGGTTTGTTGGGGATATCTTTGGTGCTCCTCTTGCAATTGAAGCCATTCTCGCTTTCTTTATGGAAGCTACTTTCATCTCCATTATGTTTTTCGGATGGAATAAAGTGAGCAAAAGGTTTCACCTGACAGCGACATGGCTTACTATACTGGGTGCAACCATATCCGCCTTATGGATACTGGTAGCCAATGCCTGGATGCAATATCCCGTCGGTATGGAATTCAATCCGGACACTGTTCGCAATGAAATGATTGATTTCTGGAGTATTTTGCTTTCGCCTGTTGCCCTGAACAAATTTTTCCATACTGTTTTATCAGGTTGGGTACTGAGTGGTCTGTTTGTCACAGGAGTGAGTGCCTGGTATTTGCTCAAAAAACGGGAAGTTGATTTTGCTTTGAAAAGTATGAAAGTGGGTGCCATCTTCGGATTGGTTTCGACCCTGCTTCTGGCTTATACAGGTGACGGATCCGCTTATAATGTTTCAAAACACCAACCCATGAAACTGGCAGCCATGGAAGGACTCTACCAGGGAAAAACAAATGCAGGATTAGTAGCAATCGGCATTTTGAATCCCGCAAAAAAATCGTATAGGGATGCAAATGATCCATTTCTCTTTAAAATTCAAATTCCATCGATGCTATCGTTATTAAGCAAGCACGATATAAATGCGTTTGTTCCCGGAGTCAGCAATATTCTTGAAGGTGGATATCAAACTCCAAATGGCGTGGCACTTTCATTTCTCGAAAAACAAAAGAGAGGAAAAGCAGCCATTCAATCGCTGGCATCCTATCAAAAAGCGGTTCTTGCAAAGAACACAGTTGATGCGAAAATATATAAAACCCAATTGAAAGAGAACTATCCACAATTTGGGTATGGTTATATCGATAAAGCTGAAACTATGATTCCAAGTATACCAACTGTTTTCTATTCTTTCCATCTGATGGTAATATTGGGATTCTATTTTATTCTGCTTTTCGGTCTGGTTCTTTATTATATGAATGTACAGCTTATTGATAAGACAAAGTGGTTGTTATGGATTTGCGTACTAAGCATTCCGTTGGGCTATGTAGCCGGAGAATTAGGCTGGGTGGTAGCCGAAGTCGGTCGCCAACCATGGGCAATACAGGATGTATTACCGTTGAACGCCGCCATTTCGCACATATCATCAGGTTCGGTCATGGTCACATTCTTCCTGTTCATGATTCTCTTCTCAGCATTGTTATTAGCTGAAATAAAGATTATGCTCAAACAAATCGAGAAAGGGCCCCATGGTGAAAGTTGATTGGTTAATTGGTTGATTAGGTGATTGGTTAATTAGTTGATTGGTCGATTGGTTGATTGGTTGATTGGTTGATTGGTTGATTGGTTGATTGGTTGATTGATTAAATGGTGAATTGTTTTAATAAAAGGATGAATTAGAATAAAAATTATTTCAACCTTAAAATATCAACTCTTATAAACGCTGAACACGGAACGCGGAACGCTGAACGCGGAACACGGAACACGGAACACGGAACACGGAACACGAAACGCGGAACGCGGAACGCGGAACGCGGAACATATAACTTTCAAACTTCAAACTTTAAATTCTTCAAACTTATGATCACATATTCATTTTTACAACATTACTGGTGGTTCCTGATCTCATTACTGGGAGGGATACTTGCTTTTTTACTTTTTGTTCAGGGTGGACAATCGATGTTATTCTCATTGTCAAAAACCGAAGACGAACGCCGTCTGCTTGTCAATGCCCTGGGACGTAAATGGGAATTTACATTTACAACTTTGGTTACTTTCGGCGGTGCATTCTTTGCCTCCTTCCCCCTCTTCTATTCTACCAGTTTTGGCGGCGCATACTGGGTATGGATGGCCATTTTATTCTGCTTTATCATTCAGGCAGTGTCGTATGAATTCCAGTCAAAACCCGGAAATGTATACGGTGTAACTACATACCGTTCATTCCTGTTTATCAACGGACTATTAGGCACCTTTTTAATCGGGGTGGCAATTGCTACCTTCTTTACAGGTTCCGATTTCATTGTGAACAAAGGGAACATTACAAATCAACTGGCACCGGTAATCAGCTCCTGGGGAAATGAATGGCATGGCCTTGAAGCGTTGTTGAATGTAAGGAATCTGACATTAGGCCTGGCCGTTTTCTTTTTAGCCCGTTCGCTGGCAGTCCTGTTCTTTATCAACCGCCTGAATCATCCTGTACTGGAAGCACGTTCGCGGAAGTTTTTATGGTATAATGCCATTCCGTTTGTAGTGTTCTTTCTGATTTTTGTGATATGGACATTATTCTCTGACGGTTATGCTGTGAATGCTTCAACCGGGATAGTTTCAATGGAGAAATATAAATACTTCACCAACCTGATTGAGATGCCTGTCATTCTGGTACTGTTCCTGTTAGGTGTCGTAGCTGTTTTAACCGGTGTGATAGGGACCTGGATATCCCCGAAATTCAAAAGTGGAATCTGGTTTGCCGGAGTTGGTACTGTAGTAACGGTTTGCAGTTTGTTGCTTATTACAGGGTATAACAATACGTCCTTCTATCCTTCCATTAACCTGCAAAGTTCACTGACTATTTTCAATGCTTCATCCAGTGAATTCACATTGAAAGCCATGTCAATTGTATCTCTCTTTATTCCTGTGGTATTAATCTATATCTTTATCGCCTGGCGTGCTATGGAGAAAAAACGGATTGATATTGAAGATGTGAATGGAGACGAACATGCGTACTAGCAGGAATCAGGGATCAGGAGTGAGGAATGAGGATTGAGTAAGAAGTAGGTAGTAAAACGTCATTTTATCAGAATAAATATTAGAGAATCAGACAAAGAAATTGATGGTCAAAGGCTTCTCCCGACCTCACCTCAACCCTCTCCACTTGGAGAGGGTTGAGGTGAGGTCGGGAGAAGGGGGAGAGGTCGGTATTTCTTTGAAGTGAATAATAAAAGTGTAAACAAATTTCTGAAGGATACAACTGATTTTAAATTGAACCTTAAAGTTAAAATAAAGTACAATGAATAAAATCGTGCATATTGAAAGTTTAATTTGCAATTTGCAGTAAAAACAGTAAATAATTTGAAAATAAGCTTTATATAAGAATCTTTTTATTCAAAACAAACCATTTTTTATTCGATAAGATACTTTGCATTAGAAAGGATTCTCAGACATTTCAACCTTTATTTAGGGTCTGCTGAAAAAGAGTTATATTACAGATTAATATATAATTAATATGCATTTTTTATTGTTTGGTACAAGGGTTTTTTTATTTTTAGTTTAAAACTTATGCACTCAATTTGTTTTGAAAATAAAAATCCTGTAAGGATTTCCTATGAATAACCCCCAGATTTATCTGGGGGCAAAGCTAAAGAAGAATGAACAGAACTCTAGAGGAGTTCCCCAATGTTATTAAAAACCCTTATAATCAATGGGAAACTCCTCTGGAGTTCTGTTTCTATAAGTGACTTCATCCCCCGAATAAATTCGGGGGTTATGCACAGGTAACTCCTCTGGAGTTATTCAGCAGACCCTAATTAGTAAAAATGATTTTTATATTATTTTGACTGGCTTGCCATAGAGATTATAAGGATTTATATTCAAAATATAAATTGGGATAAACATGGCTTGAGGTAAAAATAAAAAGGACAGGCTTTCCGTAAATGGAAAGCCTGTTCTTTTATTTTGAAAACTAGCAATTTATTTAATTCCCAGTTTCTTTAAAATATCTTTAGGAATAGCGTCTTTATTAACCAGTATATCAATGGTCTTGTGCTTTACGAATGTTTCGCTGGCATACCAGATTCCCTTGTATTTCGATTCGGTTCCCCATGAGTTTTTCACCATATAGTATTTTGTACCATTCTGGTCGGTAGCGGTTCCGAAAATAAGCATGCCATGATCATCAGTAGTCTGGTAATTATCAAATCCCTGCTGACGAATCTCCTGGTTTACCTTCACTTCCTGTTGAGGGCCTTTCACCTTATATATTTTTTCATCAATGTCTTTTTGAGGAATGTTCAGCCATTTAGCCTGATCAGTACCGGGCAGATTGGTCACTTTCGTTTCAGGGTCAACAGCAATGCCCTGACGGGTAAAACCTTTTTCACTGACATCTGATGCCCAGGCCACACAATATCCCTTTTTGATGGCATTGTCGAATACACTCATCAGTTCATCCAGCGGTATGTTATACGATTCCGACCAACGCCAGTTATCCGGTATTTCAATCGCAAATTGCGAATAAAACGGATGATGTGTAAATGAAGTTAATGAAATATAATCGTCCAGATTCAAACCGAGTGATTGTTCGTATGTGATGGGAGAGTATTTTTTACCTGCTACCTGAAATTCTGTTGGACATTGTCCTAAATAGGCATCCAAAATGCCTTCAAAACCCGTTTTCCAGGCCGTAGAGAGTTTTTTGTTCGGATTTGACACAATGACCTTCACATAGGCATTTGTAAGCGCATCGAGCTCGCCATGTTTATGTTTATCTTCGCCATAATTCAACCCTGTCATTTCTGTTTCGGGAACGATTCCGTAATTTTTAAGTACGTAAAACACATCATAAAACGATCCACCCTCTCCAAAATTGATGGTGCCGTTCATACGGACATATTTATCTGCTTTATCGGTATATGAATGATGTACCACGAACATTTCAGATAAATCCACTTCCGGTTTACCCATACGTAATAGTTCCGATTCAAAGAACCCCAACCCTGAGAAACTCCAGCATGTACCCGAACTGGCCTGGTTTTTAATTGATGTAATCTTGTTTTGTTTTACTATTGTAAATTTAAAAGTGTCTACCGCCGTAGTATCCTTTTGGGCAAAAGTAACTGCAGTGAAAAACAACAGGCCAAAAAGTAAAAGATTTTTCTTCATATGAACAAAAATTAAGAACCCCTAACCCCTAAAGGGGATAAGGATTCTGATGTATATATTTTAGTTGATTTGAGCTTAACCGACACCCGTTAATGGTGTTGGGGATTTTTATTTAGCAGGTATATTTTCTAATGTAGCCACCAGAAAATCCCAGAACTTTACAACAGTGGCAATATTGACTTTCTCATCAGGTGAATGTGGGTAACGAATGGTAGGGCCAAAAGAAATCATATCCATGTCGGGATAATGAGTGCCGAGAATTCCACATTCAAGTCCTGCATGAATGATCATTACTTTCGGAGTCTTTCCGAATTTATCTTCATATACTTTAGTCATTTGTTTTAAAATGGGAGAATCCAGATTTGGTTTCCAACCCGGATAACCTCCGGTCATTTCGACTTTGGCACCTGCTAACAGGAAAACACTTTCTACCATGGAGGCAAGCTCTTCTTTACGTGATTCAACCGAACTTCGGATAAGTGCCCGAAGGATAACAGAACTTCCATCCGATTTAATAATGGCCAGATTAGTCGAAGTTTCAACTACTGTCGGCAATTCAGGAATAAAACGCAAAACTCCGTTCGGGCATGCAGTAACACCATTGATCAGGTCATCCTGTACTTCTTCAGGGATTAATCCAGAAGGCAATTCAACCTGATCAACAGTGAAGGTAATTTTTTCTTCTACGCCTTTATATTCCTCAATAAAAAGGTCTTCATATTCTTTTATAAAATCGACTATTTCCTCAACTCCTCCTGCAGGTACAG
>Ga0302191_10001528_pt1 | contig 14755 bp, 3 predicted proteins | sample II_Bog_E3_1_FD_198775 | JGI IMG/M metagenome (GOLD analysis project Ga0302191, IMG submission 198775) | Peat permafrost microbial communities from Stordalen Mire near Abisko, Sweden - II_Bog_E3_1 | ecosystem: Environmental > Terrestrial > Soil > Wetlands > Peat | place: Sweden: Abisko, Stordalen...
TTGGACAACATCTGAAAAAATGAGAATAATTATTTGATGTCTCTGCTATTTAAAATGATATCTTTCTGTATTTATTTCATGAATGTTCCCTCAGAAAGAACAAAAATTAACAAAGCAAGAAGTAATTTTGTTTAAAGGAGAAATATTATAATATAAAGAGAAATGCAAATAATAAAGTCAAATTAACATTTTGCCATATATTAGCGTGAAAAGATGAGCAGATGCTCAAAATAATAAGATTTTACTCTTTCCAGTTTAATTACTCTCGAATCGAAGGAGTAATAAGACTATGAATATTGTACATTATAGTCTTAGGATCTATCTGGATGTTATTGACTCAAATATCAATCTGCAATAAATTTATGATATCTTCTGCATTATAATATAATAAAATCAGCATGGCCAGCGCCATCAAGACCGCAATCAGAGTTCGGCCATTTCTAAAGCAAGAAATCGAATAAGGCTATAAAAATTCACGCCTGCGTTTAAATCAAGATAAACGGGAAATTCAGGTGCAATAGTAAACCAATAAGAAGATATACCGTTTTGACTACCTCTTTTCACCTGAAAACTCACAGTCATAAATTTACGCGCAGTGTGGCATTGATAACATGATAGATAAAGCTCTCGAAGGCTATCATAGTACCATCTTTGCGTATGGACAAACGGGTTCTGGCAAAACATTTACTATGCAGGGGGAATAATATTCCCTTTCAGCAAATTAACTGAGTGGGATTATTCCCAAGGTGGCTGCAAATCTATATGATAAAATAATTAAAAGCAAAGCATCTCGAACTTACACGATCTCTATAAGCTTTTTGCAGATCTACAGTGAAAAGATATATGATCTTCTCAACCCTTCTTCTCTCAATAACCGCACCCTTAGTATGAATTCTCCAAATATTGAGGGGCTGCGATTGCGGTGGAACAAAGATGAACAATTCACTGTTTAAAACCTTTTCCTATTTTAGTGCAAAAATGCAATATAACTAATGCGCTACTTCTCTGCTGGTCTTAAAAATAGAATTAATGCGACTCACAAGCTTAATGTGATGTCATCTCGCAGCCATTCTATCTTCAGTATCAAAATATAGAGCTTTGAACATACCAATCCTTCACACATCAGAGTCAGCAAAATAGAGCTTGTGGACCTTGCTGGATCTTAAAGGTTAAGTTTGACAGGAACAGAAGGAAAGCAAGCTAAATAAAGCATTGACATCAATAAGTCATTGTTTACACTGAGGCAGGTCATCAATGTACTGTCTTAAAATGCCAATCCTCGAACAAAAAAGGAGGATAAAGTTTATGTGCCATACCGAGACTCTAAACTGACTTCAATTTTGAAGCAATCCATTGGTGGCAACTCCTATTGTCTGATGATCGCCTGCATTAATCCAAACGATTCTTTTTTGGATGAGAATATATCTACTCTCACCTACGCTACTAAAGCTTCTTATATTACAAATAGTCCTGTTGTTAATGATGATCCAAGGGTGAAGACAATCATTTAGCTTAAACGTCAAATTAGAGGGCTTACTTCTGAGTTGGATAAAGCTAATCAGCATATTTAAATTCTTTCAACGCTTAATTCATCGAAGCAAAATGAAAGTACTTCTAATAAATCAAAAGAAATATGCAAAAAAAAGGAAATATAGGTGGGAGAGGGTGATTTGCCTGTACCAATATTCAAAGCCAAGCAAACATAAAAGATGAACTCCTATGATGACAATATTTCGGAAAGATTGATCGAGAGCATCAATATGGTGAGGGAGTTACTTTAAAGTAACAAGGAGTTGAGAGAAAAACTCTAGCAATGCAATCATACTGTTGATGAAAAAGATGTATAAATTTTTGAGTTAACCAGAGAAAATTAAATACTGAGATAAGGTAGTACTCTTGCGAATAGACTCCCCAGTTCTCAAACTAACCAATCTAAAAGGCTATCTCTCAAAGTTCAGTCCCTCAATAAGCCTCCCCCTTATAATTAATACGACCTTTAATCCATTCCAGCCACTCGGCCTGCTATGATTCCTCCTTCAGGAGTATCATTAGATCTAAATCAACTTTATGTTAATTAAAAAGGAATTGACAGTGCTCCCACCAACTTTAATAAAAGATTCTTGAATACATCACAGGAAAAACGTGCGGCTTACTCACGTGGAAACAGCAGCAGTCATTAAGATCGACACGCAATAACGGCTAAATTTTCAAAAAGAACTTGGTTGACTCGAGAAGGTGATGCCCGCAATTTTCTTTCGCTTTATGAGGACATCAAGCGCCTACCTGCTTGATTTTTAATGATGAATGAATTAATATTTTTCAGAGTTGTAAAATCGAAGCGAAATACTATTTGAATAGAATGGATAAAAAGATAATCTACAATTTATATTATATTGTTGATGGAGCAATAATCGGAATACGATGAGTCACTCGAGGATTCTCTTAACGAATTAGATGAACCTGAACAGTAATAACATCAGGATCAGCCAGAATCCGAAGAATAAGACCAAAATGCTGATGATTAAGGTTTAAATGAAGATCATGGCAAGGGCAACCGCAAGAGGAAAGATTAAAATTAAGAATAAAAGCATGATTATTATGCTGAACTATTGCCTCCCGATGAAGATGTCGAAACAATTCCACCTTTTGTCGTAGTCGTGCAAGGATCTAAGTCCTCAGGAAAAACATCTATCATTCGTTCTCTAATCAAGCACTTCACCAAATACAAAGTAGACGAAATAACTGGAACCATAACTTTGCGCAGCAACAAAAAACAGAGAATTACTATTATCTAATGTCCAAACGATATCTGCGCCATGATAGATTTGGCAAAAGTTGCAGACATTGTTTTATTAACCATTGATGCCAGTTTAAGTTTTGAAATGGAGACATTCTAGTTTTTATCGTTGCTCAAATGCCATGGATTTCCTCATGTTATGGGAGTGTTAACTCATTTGGACTATTTTAAAGATAATAAGCAACTGAAGAAAACAAAACAGAAATTCAAGAAAAGATTTGAATATGAAGTAGGAGGCAACAATAAATTATTTACTTTGTCCAAATGGGACAAAGGAATCTATCCAAAAATTTAAGTAGCCAAACTTGCCAGATATCTGGGCACCAGCAAACCTCCAGCTTTTCCTTGGAGAAATAATCATCCCTACGTTATTGCTGATCGCTGGCAAACTCATTAGGATGGTCAATATGGAAAGGATGATGAAATTAATGTTGATTTCTATGGATATATTCGTGGTAGTAGCTATCGTGTGAATGGAAGAATTCACGTGGTTGGCTTAGGTGATCATCAAATTAAAAACATTGAAGTTATCAATGATCCATGCCCTGAGTTTAAAAAAGATGGCGCTAATGAATAGGTTCCATAAAAGACTAAAGGAGATATGGAAGATGAAAATAATTAAGGGAATCAAGAAGAGAATGAAGCTGATAAAGACAACGTAGATATAGGAGCCGAAATTACAAAGAAAAGAAAGAAACGACGAACATTGAATCAAAGCGAAAGAATTATCTACGCTCCTGCTTGCAATTTAGGAACTTTAAACTTTGACTACAACTCAGGATATGTCACTATTCCTCATGATTATGTGAAATTCACAAGGATTTAAGAAGAAGAGGGCGAATAAGTCGAGGAAGGAGTACAAATCATGAGAAATCTGCAAGATCTTAAAGAATCTATGAACACAAAACTGAGGCAAAGAAACGAGGAATTTGAATTGTTTTAGGGAGTTAAAATCGATGGTGAATTAAATGAATAAGGTGAAACTCAGGAAAAACAATTTCGTAAAAAACAAACAGAAATCCGCAAAATGAAATAATAAACAGAAGCTCTCCAGCTGGTTAATCCTCATTAATAAGTCTATCAACGAAAAGAAGATCTGATGTACCTTATCTACGAATCAAAAGAACTTATGAAAACAAAAGACAACTCTAAATTTCGTCCATAAGGTATCTACAGCGATAATTTGAAGAGCTTATTCGTAACGGGAATGGAGGAAGATGTATTAAAGGAAATAAATGACTCAGATGAGTAAAATGAGAAAACAAAACAAGAGAGATAAATATAGAAAATAGTAAAGCAAAACATCGTCAAAGCAACTATTTCCGAGCAAACTAATTTTTATAAAAAAGGTTTGTATGTAAAGATTAGTTTGTAAAATATCAAATACGGAGCATTTCTGAAAATGAAAAGCGAAACTCCACTAATTTTAACTCGCGTCAATCTAGGCGAAGATACTAAAGGCTTTATCAAAATACGTTTTAAACGTCACCGTTGGTATTCTAATTTACTCAAATCGACTGATCCCATCGTTATTTCTAGCGGTTGGAGAAGATATCAATCGATAATGGTCTTTGCTACTGAGGATCAGAATGATCGAATGAGGTATCTCAAGTACACACCTCAACACGATTTTTGTTATGGGGTTTTCTATGGAAATTTCAATATACAAAACAGTGGGTGCATATTCTTACAGACTATTAGAAATGATCTTAAAAAATTCAGAATTGCTGGAAGTGGACTCGTGCTTGAAATGAATAAATCATTTGAGGTAATTTACTACCAATTTAGATCATGAAAAAGCTTAAATTGATCGGTGAGCCCTATAAAATTCTGAAGAATACAGCTTTTGTCAAGGGCATGTTTAACTCTTCAATGGAAGTTGCCAGTTATATTGGAGCCCAGATTAGAACTGTCTCTGGTATCAGAGGGCAGATTAAAAAGATTTCGAAATAAGGAGGAGAGGGAACTTTTAGGGCAACTTTTTAAGATAAAATTTCGATGTCCGATTTAATTTTCTGTCGTGCTTGGTATAAAATAATCCTTCAAAGATTTTACAGCCCTATCCAGACATTCTAAAAGTATTTATCTTTAGACTTAGGTATTATCTTATGAAGACAAAGTATGAACTGCGAATATAACAAGGGCTCTAAGTTGAGCAAAAGAAAGATTCAGAGTATAAGACTATTGATCGGGCACCTAAGACATTCATGCCATTTATGGTTCCAAAAAAATTATAAGCAAAATTGCCCTTTAAAACAGTTGAAAAGGTAAGAGAAAGCAGGAAGGAGCAAATCAGAAGGGCATAAAGCCAATCTATCCCCAAATTACTTCAAAGTGACAAAGAAAGAGAAGTAGCTTCATTAATTCAGCGATTGAATACAATTAAAAATATGAAATAACAAAAGAGGGAGGAGAAGTTTAAGGAAAAGGCAAGAATTCGAGAGGCTCGCGAAAGACCAAAGGCAGAGTACTACGAAAAGTTAAAAAAAGAACAGAAGTCATCAAAAATGGCGTCCTTAATGAGGAAAAAACAAAAATCCACTGACAGAAAAGGATCAGCAGACATGGATTGATTAAGATGATCTTTTATATCCATATTTGTACGAAATAAGAAATAAGTATTAAAGTATTCAATGAATCATATTCACCATTTTTCTCTCTTAGTCGGATATTCTTCTTCTTCTAAAAATGATTCCTCCTATAATTTAGGTAACTATGAACCGACCTAAACTATGTTTAGGGGTATTTCTGCAGAGAATTAAATAAATTGTTTCCCTTCAGTTCTATTGAGAAAGTGCTGAACACTAAAAGGTATCACTTCTTTAGTGATGGCGACAGCAATCTTGTAAGAATTTAAAAAATAATTACTTCCAATAGTTGAATTTAAAATTAGACTAAAAATACCTTTTCCTTCTTTAATCCACTTTAAATAATTCTCTTTTGTTCCCACTGCAACTTCCTTTTCAACTATAAACTGCTTTCTAATTGTGCCCGCTAGAATCCACTAATTATCAGAAAATTAAACTGTGATTTCTAATCTATATTGGTTGATATTTGCCTCAATATCAATGATTGCCTTTGCAAGAGAAATATCAGTATCAGTCATTTCTTTCCCAAAATAATTTGTAAATACCTTGAGCCAATAGCCTTCAAACCGAACATTGTTGTCACAGTAATGTTATACAATTTATTTTTCCTCCTCTTTAAAGTATTTGTGAAAATGAGTCTTTTGTATTTCATTGATTTTGTGACCTTTAATGATAGCCATACTCTATTAATAAACAAATAAATTACTTATTCATCAATCTGACTATACCGTTGTCTAAACATATTTTTGACTCGATGGCTTTCATAAGCCTCCTATTGATGAAGATGGTTCATTTAGTCATAGATCCACTTCAAAGCTACAACAATTATCCTTTCATCGAGGGGAAAAAGCATTATCTATTTAATTTCATGTGACTGAGGCATTTTGAATACTTCTACTTTGTAATATTATAATTCGATCATTGTCCTAGAATAGAGTGTATATATATCTAATAAGTGCAAATTATTTATGTTTTAGCCAGTAAATGTCAAGAATTATCATTTCAAATATTTTGTGAGTTTAGAGTTATAAATAAGTTTACGAACGAGAAATTCTTTGCTTTGAGTAGGCTGCTTTTGGTCAATTTGAGTGCGCTGAACTCTCAAATCTTTAACATAGCTCAAGAGGAGGTCTTCCTTGTAGTCAATATTTCTCTGTCGACTCTGTTAGATTGCCTCTATTAACCTCATCCTCAATACTTCGATTCCAAACTTAGTTTTGCTACTAACAGCTAAAATTCTTTCATTAATGTTCTATAGTTCCAATCTTTTTATTCCATCTACTATAGATTGTAGTTGAAAAAAGTATTTATTGGGCTGTATTTTATCAATTTTGGTCATAATGATCTGCACATCTATATTGTATTTATTAGCCCGTTGTAAAAATTGAATATCTGTGTCCTTTAATCCATGCTAAAAATTAATGCATACGAATATCTGGCATAGTCTGGAAGAAATTTTCATGTATTAATCAGTCAGTCCGAACCACATTTCCCTTCTCTTTTTGTTCATATTAGCGAAACCATATCCTGGAGCATCAACAATCAAGCTGCCTTCGTTTTATATATGGTGGAAATGTAAAAACTTAGTGGTTCCACTTCTCTTCGCAACTCGAGCAATCTTTCTTTTTGTGTTTTTATTTGCAGTGTTAAATATCTAATTGATGAGGGAAGATTTCCCACAATTCGAACGTCCGACAAATAATAATTACTTTTATTTGGTGAAGATGGATTTATCTTATTCTATTTGTTTTTATAAAAATTTGGGAAGAGTTGTATAATCTACTTGATTAATGTTTGGGTGATCGATGCGAAGTTTAGTTGCTCTCTGGCCCTAATTTAAAAATGTATGACGTAGTAAGGCGAATATTATAGAGGGGTAAAGTCTGAAGCCATAAAAAATGGGTAGTACACTTTTCTTTGCGACAGGCAATAAGCAATACGAAACCCTGAAAAAGCCATAATTAATTCTATATAAATTAAAAGAATGAAAATTTCATTGTTTTGGCTTTAAGATTTTAAAATAAGAATGAGGATTTATCTCTTTAAAATGAACTATATTAATACTTCAACTTTATAATTATATTTATCATTTGTACTTATTTCGAAGAAAAAAACATGGAGTTAGGATAACCTTTCAAGAACTATTAATAAGGATTAGAGTTCATCCAATAAATTCAAACCAAAATTTAAGAAATGACGATCAACTCTTCTTCAAAAAACATCTAAGAAATCTTATTTAAAATTACTTCTAGAATTTAGATTGATCATTTGAGTTTAATAATCACCCTTCACTCGAAGAATTTACTCTAGAAGTTACTTTAAGCTTGCTATGCTCAGTATCAAAAAAATAAAAACAAAGGGTATGAAAAAAATATTTAAATTCTCTACCACTCATATAAATCTTTCTTTAAATTTGAGCCAAAATATGCAACAATTATTAAAAAATTCAATATAAAAGCAAAATAATTAGATGAGAAAAAGAATAAAGAAACTGAAGATCTTCTGAAATAACTTTACAGACTGAAGAACGCCGATAAGACATCATACGGAACAGGAAAATAAATTAATTCATTTATTACAAGATATTTAATAGCTCCAATTACTACCACTCCTTTTTAGGAAATAATGTACACATGGGTGAGAAAATAAGTGGAATCATTGCAGAGTGAAGTCTGGAAATAAAAGTAGAAAGTACATTTGATCTGCTGCTACTTACATTTTTCCTCTGGGAATAAGCAATAATTTTCATAAAATATCTACCAATCAGCGTTAGTGGACAACAAATCTAAACAATTGGATTAGTCGTTCCAAAAAGAAAATAAAGATGCAATAAGGAGATCTATCGTTAGTTTTTTAAATTCTAAAGGTGGAATTCTATATTTGGGTTTCAAATTCGATCAGGCATCAAAGACAATTGAGATAAATGGTTACCCTTTGTCAAATGATGAAAAAATTAAATTCTTAGAATTTATGTTAAAATAAATTGCCATAAAAATATATCCATGTGATGATGAACGTATATAAGAAACAGTTGAAAATTAAAATATTAGGCTTGTAAAATATACCGATAAAACAATGGAAGATTTCAATAATTTCATAAAAACAAATCCATAGAAAAAGGAATTTTTTTTAACCAAATATATATCAGTTTAGTTTGTCAATATTTACAATCCAAACACCCTCGTGTACGAAAGGAAATCTAATCGCCTCTATTACATTATAAAAATTAACGTTAAAGCTGGTGATCCCTATGAAATTTATCACTATATTAATGAAAAATAAGTGCCTGAAGCCTATTTTCGAGAGGGAGTTAGTGTCAATAAAAAAACTATTTTTTAATATTACGATATGCTTTATGATCTGCTGAGGAAAAAGGCAAATAAAGAGTAGCTTAAAAAGTAAACAAAAGAAGCTCATATTCACTGTAGGAATATCTTAGTCCGTGAAAAGACAGAAGAAGAAGCAGCAAAAGAAAAATGACAGAAATGATTGAAATTATGGAATTCAAATGTATTAATTCATAACGAGTTTGATCAAATTATAATAATATTGAGTCTTTAGTTTTTGTCAATATTTGAAGAAAATATCATTCAATATTTACATTTTATATTTAATGACAACTATAATATACTTCTGACCAAATCTCATATTTGTTGATGTTCAATGAGGTCAAATTTACAAAAATTAAATATTTTCAAAATGTTCTTTAAATCTGTTCTTAAATTTTCTTAATTTTATTTAATTAATTTAAATTATTAGTAATTGATTGAAATATGGAAAGATAAATATTCATAATTTTGATAGTTCTACACATTTTATGATCGTTGATTGCTATAATTACGAAAACTATAGATTCGAGATTAAATTGGACTAATATATCCTTAAACAAATAAAAAGATCCAGGATAGATTGAATTTAACATAAATTTTAGATAAAAAATCAGTTTTCATACTTATACGTGTTAATATTAGTAAAGATCCATCCAATAAGACAGAGGACAGTATAAGCCGTGGTAGATTGGCCCAGTTTTGAATAATTGGATCCATTGATATTATATGAAACTGCATAAGTGTGACTAACATTGTATATTACATAGCTAATCGTGTAGACTAAGTGAATTCAATATTACATATCATTTCGATGGAGCATAATATTAATGACTTGTAAGCTCTGTCTATTTCAGTAGAAGTTCCTTTTATCTTCATTAAATTATCTGAAAAAAAAGAGTGATACGTTTCTGATTGGAAATTAGAAAAGAATACATACTTCCAAAGCTGCTGAGAATGGAGACGATCCTTAAAGCTTGATCTTCCACTCTTACTAAATCTGTTGACACTGACAATGAAAGATTGAGAGTTATAGTGTACAATAGAGCCATTCCAGCAAATAGTCCTTGAAAAAATGTGGTGCCCTTGTTCATTTTTTCTTGTAATCCAAGAAAAAGTAGCTTCATTTCCATCTCAAAGGAGTTTGTTGTGAATTATTGCTGGCTCTACTTTTATTTGACAGAAGCAATCATAAAATTTTCAGATATTTGAGAAAATTATCCAGATCGAATGTCTAAGGTAAATGGTTGGATTACTTTAAATAAAATAGTTGCTCTACATTTTTAGATTATCACCTCGAAGAAATTCGAGAGAGTCATTAGTAGGAGCTCTCAAGAATTTATAATCAACAGGTACTTTGTCCTATTCACTGAAGGCAAGGCGAAACTAACCGTTAGTAATGTTTTTTGGCATGATTTTTAATTATTAAATGTAAAATTTTAGTTATTATAAGAATTAACGAAGATCATGATTTAAATAATTAAAGGGCAATAAATAGCTGAGAATCGTAGAGTATATTATAAAAAAAATAAGTAAGATTAAATTAAATAAGATTAATATTAATATCAATAATTCGGATCAAAAATATTTTCTAAGTTTTGATGCTCGAAGTCTTTCCACTAAAGTGGAGTTATAATCTCTTAAAATTTGATTTTAAAATAATGTTTTATCTGTGTTTGTCATTGTACTTTGAGTGCATTTGCAATTACAATTTCCTTTTCGTTAAAATTCATTTGAAGGTGGCATAAACTTATCGTTTGTTTCCATAAACTTTGTGTGGGTTGACATCCATCCATCAGTTTTGGTAGCGATAGTACTAGTTTTAGCATAATTTTTTATTGTAGAAGAAGTCAATACTTATCTTTTACTGTCGTTTGGCAATTATTTGAGTTAAATTTTCTTTGGAAGGTGCAAAAACAAATGTTCTTAATTTAGTTTTTCTGGAGTTATGAAAGTTTATTTATCAGCAATAATATTAATCTTTTATTATCTGATAGATATTTGAGTTTATTTATCAGCATAAGTACCGATCTTCCACTATCTCTTAGATATTTAAGTTTATTTATCAGTAAGAGTGGTTGTCTTCTTTGACTATCTTTTCAATAATTAAGCGGATATATTTTTTATTTTGGCATCTAGCTATCCTTTTTTCAACTGAGACTCTTAAAGTAATTTCTTATATTCTAAATATTTAACTAAGTACCCTCATTTTTTGCATTTTTTTATCTTATCTATTTTTGCATCTTAGATATTATGTTTTTCAACAGCATCTATTTTTCTATAAGGTCTGCCTCAATTTTAAGTAAATTTTGCTCTTGAGTGAGAGCCCATCGCTTCCAACATTCACATCTTTTGCATTGATTAGCTTCTCCGTTGAAAACATTTGATTAAAACACAGGATTGACATGAGGAAATTTTAGCTAAGTTTAACTCATCCTTGATTGTACAAGCTGAATAAATACATTTGTACTTGCAAATGGTTGAGTTACTCTTATTGAATTTTAAAAGGTTTTTCTGGGAGTATGTCCATTTTCTGATCGTTGGAGAAAGTGACAATGACGTATTACGAATTTTTGGTATTAAGTTTAAGACTAGCTTGCATGTTCTATTCGAATTTATATATATTTTCTATTGACCTTTAATTTATGATATCAAAGTAAAATAACTAATTAATATTTATCATTTAGTTCACTATTTCTTTGCCTTTTTGCTGGAGTGGGTACTCATAACTTACTGTTTGGCATCATCATCAATATTTTATTTTTTATCCTTCTTCTATCTTTTTCTGTCTTTTTTCTTCTTGTTCTTTTTGGATTTTGAATGTGATCTTTTCTTTCCTTTTTTATCCATTTTATCATTTTCTCTATCTTTTTTTATTTTTTTATGTTTTTCCCTCTTCGAAGTTGAATCATCATTTTCTCCAACTGAAGACTTATTTTAGATTTACATTTTTAAATTTTAGTCTGGATTGGGATTAATTTTACCAAAAAACTTTTGGCCAAGCAATTGTGCAATGGATTTAAGATCAGTGGGAGTAGCTCTGTGAGTATTAATTCTCTTATCTCGTTGTTTTTACTCTTCCTGAGAAGCTACAATTATCGTTTTCTATAACTGTTATCGTCGTCTTCTGCTTTCTTCTGTTTAGTAAAATATAACCGGTGGATTTACAATGGGCTATAATCTTTGAGGGCCTCCCCACCAAGTTTGAAAATGAATGCAAACTTGAGACTGTAGTATATTTTCATAATTAGCACTATTGCAAATATAAATTTATCTTAAAAACTCTTGGATTTCCTTGACAAAATCGTATGGATTTTCTGGTTTGGTAAGGGGCAAATATCGAGAAGGCCGATTTCTGACAAGCATCTATGTCAGTCTGCGATGATCAATAATATTGATTTTGCAGAGTTAAAAGTCATATTCCTCCAATTTTCCTGCATTAGAGAGATCAATATATCTTTTTGCAATGCTGGCAGTATAGTTGGTTTAGAAACTGTGCATCATGTCTTCACTGATCAGCTTTTCACGCCAGCATAACTCTACTAATTTGGTAAACAGGCATTTGTTTAGATCAATGGTGGCGTTTCCAGATAGCATATCATCCTCTTATTTCTATTGTTTGTAATAAGTGTTGTTATCTTCTTCACTCCCGTCTAGTGCCTCAATCATATCAACTATCTCTAAATTATTTGGATCTTAAAATTTTTCATCATTGCCGATTTAATTGAAGTGTTATATCTTTGCGTTATCTTCTTGATCAGGATCCTTTCCTGCATCGTCAAATTGAATCAACTTCACTGGTTATTCTATCTCCATTTCCATTTCCATTTTTATGCCTCTCATCTATAGTTTATCTCATATTTTAAGTTTGCCTCTTTATAAAAATGCTATTTCTTTTAATTGATAGTTATAATTGTCAACCCTATAAAATGTAAATTACTGGAAACATAATATAGCATATATTAACTTGAATAAATATGAATAATTTTAAATAAAAAATTGCTTGTGCTATTCCTTTACAACTTATTATGTAAGAATACAATTAGGTAATTTGATAATCCTAATGGCTTTTCAATTTATTTAGCTTTTCGTGCTAAATCTATTCATAATATTTTTCTAAATGTATAATTATAAACTAATAGAATCACTTTTCATTCTCATTCCTTTATCATAATTATATTTAAATAATTCCTGATATTATCATCTTTACTATTCTTGATTAATACTCTAATACATCAACTATGAATATACTTGCCAGTAGATTACCAGCCATTAGATTTTTGGCTCTTGCAGGAGTCATACAGCTTGGATTGACTCTCTCTTCTAATGTAAATCATAATACATTAAGGCTTCTGGTATGCCAATGATTAGCATTAGCGAATATATGGAAGGCAACTTGCAATCGCATTCCCCTTTCATATTAACAGGCGTCTTGAAACCCAAGTATTAATATAATAACTAAGATCAGTAAAGATGGGAAAAGGATTATAAAAAAAATTTAAAGTAACTGACAACACATATGATATTAATTGTCTCTACAGAGGAGTAAGTAAGACTGAATTTCGAGAAGGAGAATTGCTGGTTATGGAATCTTATTGTCCAGATATCAAACATAAAGATCATATTATCATAAAAGAATACCTTACGAAACATTCTATGTAGTCTTCAGAGTGGGAAAAGAAACGGGCAGTGGATAAACAATCTTATGGACTATAGACTTCTTTTAACTGATTATATTGAATTTATTCATCCAAACTCCAGATTTCATATTATCTTGATAAATACCTTAAATAAAAAATTAAAATAACAAAGTATAACAGCTTCATATTACGGCATAATTATTTATAATTATTGTAGAATATATATATATAAATTCCGAGAAAAATAACCTGATGCCGATCAAATATTTTTAAAGTAGATTTGGCAAGATATTTTACTCATTCTAATGTTTAGATATGACCAAATAATTTATCTTTCTCTTATTGATACAATATATAAAAAAATGTTGCGAAGATTATTCCTATTAAAAGTAAAAAAATTATACATAATAATTAATATTCATTTTTATAAACGAAATACTTGAGGTTAAATACTTGAGATAATATTTAATTAAACGAAATGTCAAGCAATATATATTGGAAGTTAAGTTTTGATAATTTCACCAAAATATATTAAAAATTTGTCATTGTGAAATCCAATTATTAAAGATCAGACAATTATGATTAATAGCAATAAATGCAAAATATTAAATCACCCATCAATGACGTTGTTGAAAAAATAGAAAAAGTTACGAAAAAGACCAAAAAACAAATCGGCTAAAATATATTTTTTAGCGATGAATAATATTAACCCGTATCAATTAAAAAATAATCAGTAATATTTACTAATCCAAAAAGGTCAGTAAATAAGAGACAAAAATCAATGAAGAGAAAGCAACGAACCACTATAACAAAATAAAAGCTTTAAATTATGAATAAAATGTTTTAAAAATTCTAATATGAAAAGGAGAATCAAGTGGTTTCTTCTATGCTAAGTCTAAGAGAAATTGGAAAGTAGTTATCACTAGGATATTCAACTATTCTACACAAATATCAGCAATATAAAGTGGACAAAGTTGTCATGGGAGGACTTCGATTGTCAGAAAACAAAAGGAAATATAAAAAATCTGTGCAGATATAGGAATATATTCTAAAGGCAACTTCACAGAATAAATTCAATAGTGTAGTTTAATTATCTAAATTTATATACAAATAGTACAAGATAATAGCCTCAAGATCCATATTGTCTAGACATTTGAATTCTTTAGGAATTTCGTTTAGAAATCCATCTGTAAAATTGTAATAAGAATATGAAATTAATTCATGGTAGACAAATTATTCCAAATAATCTTTAGGAAAGGCAATCTTTATAAAAAAAGAATAACTGGATTATTGATAACTTTATTTAGCAGATGATATTCTAATTAGTATAAAGAAATATTGATTTTTTTGTTAATATAAATAATTTACTGTGATTGATGAATGTAAATATTTCTTAGGCAAATA
>Ga0302191_10001530_pt1 | contig 14744 bp, 16 predicted proteins | sample II_Bog_E3_1_FD_198775 | JGI IMG/M metagenome (GOLD analysis project Ga0302191, IMG submission 198775) | Peat permafrost microbial communities from Stordalen Mire near Abisko, Sweden - II_Bog_E3_1 | ecosystem: Environmental > Terrestrial > Soil > Wetlands > Peat | place: Sweden: Abisko...
ATATAAAATAAAAAACAGAAATGGCAACACTAACAGCAGAAAACAAATTAGCGGAACTTCACAAAAATGCGGGAGAAGATTTTCTACCTATAAACGGAACAGATTATATCGAGTTTTATGTAGGTAATGCAAAGCAGTCCGCTTACTATTACCAGGCTGCATGGGGGTATGAACTGGTTGCCTATTCAGGACTGGAAACAGGAGATAAGGATAAAACTTCCTATGTGCTTCAACAAGGTAAGGCACGCATAGTGCTTACTACTGCACACAACCCGGAACATCCTATTTCAAAACATGTGCTTAAGCATGGCGACGGAGTAAAGGTTTTGGCGCTTTGGGTAGATGATGCCGAGAAATCATATAACGAAACTGTTAAAAGAGGCGCAATTTCGGCCATTCCGCCTCAAACACATAAAGATGAATTTGGTGAAGTGAAAACGGCATCTATTTGCACCTATGGCGAAACCATTCACACATTTGTAGAACGTAAAAATTATAAAGGCACTTTCCTGCCGGGATTTAAGCCGGCAAAGTCTTTATTTAAAGTAAAGTCCGTAGGCCTTAAATACATTGACCATTGTGTTGGAAATGTTCCACTGGGTGAAATGAATAAATGGGTTAAATTTTATGAAGATGTGATGGGCTTTAAATTGCTTATTACGTTTGATGACAAACAAATTGCCACAGAATATTCAGCTTTGATGAGCAAGGTAGTTAGCAATGGCAACGGATATATTAAGTTCCCCATCAATGAACCGGCCAAAGGCAAAAAGAAATCGCAGATTGAAGAGTACCTTGATTTTTATTTGACGGGAGGTGTTCAGCATATCGCCATAGCGACAGATAATATAATGGAAACTGTTACCGACCTTAAATCGAGAGGTATTGAATTTTTGGAAACTCCCGATTCATATTACGACGAAACCCTTACCCAACGCATTGGGAAAATTGATGAAGATATTAGCGACCTTAGGAAATTAAAAATATTGGTTGACCGTGATGAAGAAGGGTATTTGCTGCAAATTTTTAGCAAGCCTGTGGAAGATCGTCCAACCGTGTTTTATGAAATAATACAACGTAAGGGCGCCAAGTCTTTTGGTGCAGGAAATTTTAAAGCTTTATTTGAAGCTATAGAAAGAGAACAGGAAAGAAGAGGTACACTTTAATCTATATGATAAAGGCTATACACCATGTTCAAATTGCTGTCTCCAGGCAGGTGGAACAGGAGACTATTAGCTTCTACAAAAACATAATGCAATTCAAGGAAATTCCTAAACCGGACAACCTGAAGAAAAATGGTGGCGCTTGGTTTGAGTTAGGCTTGCAGCAATTTCATATTGCTCCTGAAGATGTTCCTGAGGAATATAATAGCAAGAGCAAGCGACATGTTTGTTTTTTGGTGGAAGACATAGAAGCTATCAAGCTTCATCTTCAAAAAAACAAGGTGGAAATAATTGAGGATAATCAGCCCATCGTGGAGCTAAAGCGATTTTATTTTCGTGATCCTGCGGGGAACAGGGTTGAGTGTGCACAAATAAAATATTAATTCTAGGTCAAGTATTTTCCACAAATTTCAGTAAACACCGTTTTGCGATAGGCAAAAGTGTTTCTTCCAATGGAACCACCCATTCACTTTCAATGGCGTAGGTGGCAGGATTTGGAATATTCTGTTTCTCTTTCAGCAGTTCCAGCTTTATATACTGGTAGGTCATGCTTAAATCAGTCTCCCAGGTTTTAACATATTCGGTGTGTATTCCCCTGTATTTGGCATCTGATTGTTCAAAAAAGGTAATATCATATTCATATACGTTGGTGTCTGCATTTTTTCCGTCGCGAATAAAGAGATATCCTTCTTTGCTGCTCAATGGGACTACTCCCACCGGGAATATATTAAGTTGAGACTCGATGGCATCATAAATTTTCTTCCCTTCTGCAAGATGGTTTTCAAGGTGTGGGATGGAGAAATTAATGATGCTTTCTAATTCTTGCATCAGCCTATTATCATGAAATATTTTTTCATAAACAAGTTGCATTTTTTCGGTATCTACATCTGTAGCTTTGGCCGGGAATGAATTATATAGTTCCTCCTTTCTTTCTTTAATAGCCTTCACCTGATTGTAATGTTTAATAATTTCGCGCAAGGAAGGATACAGTTTTTGTAGTTCAAAATCCTTTTCTACCTGTTGGAGGAAAGCCAACAAAACATATTTTTTGTATTCAAAGTCTATGTGCTTTTCGGTTAACCAATCATCGCCAAGTGTTACCATAGTGAGTACTTTATATTATTAACGAGCGTCACTAACTATAGTTACAAATATAGCTGGGCTTAACATTATTTAAGGGGATGATCAAAACGTATTCTAAACAAGCGGCCGTTAGAAAAGCCCTTATTTTTTAAATCCTTCCGTGGTTTTCGGGGGTTATTATCCTGATGGATCTGGGTTGAACGGCAATTTTAATTATATCGACTATTCCGCCCGGTTCACCGTCGTAGTGCAAGCATAGTTTTTCATTTGCCTGTGACTTACTGATTTCAATTTTTTTTCCGCGAATTATTTCAACGTATGAGGAACGGTTAAGTGTTCGCCGGAATAGTCTTACCATCATTGCTAAACCGGAAAGCAAGGTGAATGGCCTCATGATGCAAACATCCAGCAGTCCGTCTTTTACAGATGCTTCCGGCGCAATGTATGCGTTATTGCCATATTGGTTGCCGTTGGCAACGCTGATCAAAAATGCCTTTTTGTGGTGAATTGTTCCATCAATATTTATTTCATATTCAGAAGGTTTGTAAGTGAAATATTTTTTAGCCGATAAATAGATATAGGAAAAAAATCCCCGGCGCTTGCTCTTCGAAAACATTTCGGCTACTTCCGCATCAAAACCTGTTCCGGCAATAGCTAAAAAGGGAATGTCATTAACAAGGGCCGTATCAACAGTGGAAAAATGCATTTTGTTTATACATTCAATCGCTTCTTTCTGCCCGTGTGGAATAGTAAAGTGATTGGCCACTGCATTTCCCGAACCGGCAGGAATAATTCCGATGCCGGCAGATGTGCTCATCATACCGGCTGCAACTTCATTAACAATGCCGTCCCCTCCGACCGCAATTATTATGTCGCAATTTTCTGCAGCATCTTCAGCAATAATAGTAGCATGGCCATGATACTTGGTGTATTGAACTATCGGGGTAAAAGAAGGATCGAGGTATTTTTTTATATTCTCTTCAACTCCTTTCCATTTGCCCGTTCCGGAGACAGGGTTAACTATAAAGCAGATGTTTTTATTCATTCTGTCGGGGCCGGATCAAATGATTTTTTAGATAGCATGGAAAAAATAATATATAATAAAAGGATGATGGGTATGGCAGGATATCCCATTCCTATAAAGCAACCCAGGGAGATTATTAAAAAAATGTATCTCGTTTTATTGTTGTTCCATGTGGTATCTTTCATTTTGAGAGAGAAAAGCTTTATTGGAGAAACCATGATAGCAGAACAAACAACTGCTATGCTGATAAAGAACCAAGTTGTAAATAATATATTTGATAAATACACCGATTGCCAATAAGAATTATGGGCCAGAATAAGCGGGAATGATGCAATAAATAATGCATTTGCAGGGGTGGGCAGGCCGATAAAATAAAATGTTTGGCGCGTATCAATATTAAATTTTGCAAGTCTCAGGGCAGCAAATACGGGTATTAGTAACCCAATCCAGTTAAAGGGATGTGTGCCGATTAGCTGGAACAGCATCATGCCGGGAGCCACTCCAAAAGAAACAATATCAGCCAGCGAATCTAATTCTTTCCCAATGGGAGAATGCGCATTAAGTAAACGTGCAGCCATACCGTCAAAAAAATCAGCAATGGCAGCAAATACTATCATCCATGAAGCATCGGCAAGATGATTATTAAATACATAAACTATTGCCATGCAACCGAACAGGAGATTCAAGCAAGTAATAGCGTTAGGGATATTTCTTTTTATTGCATTCATGTGGGTTGGTATTTTAGTCGGAGCGACATTATGGGCTTTTCAAAATATTTGTAGCTGACCATAGAGATTGCTACCGTGATTACAAAAATAGCAATTGGATTGATTAGAAATACTGCGAAGGCGCTATTGATCCAACTTATATTGTGTGTTGCCTGTTCATATAGAATTATTACCAAGCCATGATAGCAGAAAAGGCCGTATGAGATTTTCCCAAGGTAATTCAAAAATGGAATTTTGCCCAGTTGAAACAGATGTTTCTCACAGAAAGTCTGTTCAAATATTACAAAACCAAAAAAAAGGATGGCTGAAAGTCTCTCCAGCGAGGTCATAATGGGTGAAGCATAGATTCGGTCGTAGAATGCAAAGTTTAAAATGAAAAGGGCATAAACAAAGGTTATCATCCAAATAGGAATGTTCTTCATCCTTTCAAATACCCTGCCCTTATTCAAGCAGAAATAAGCAAGCAAACCTCCGGCTGCAAAAGATCCTATCCAGCTAAGTGAATTGTAATAGAGATTTATAGAATGATGCATAGATAAAAATTGAAATACAAGGGAGATGCCCATTAATAAAATGCAAAAGGGTACAAATATTTTTTTACCCCATTTTAAAACTACACCCAGTACCGTATAAAATTGTTCTTCCACCGATATGCTCCATAAAAATAAAATGAAAAAGAGAAATCCCTGACCATACTTTATTACGTAAAAATTCAATGTGAATGTTAGCAACCAAGATAAAGGTGGCATGTCGTTTACCGTTTTTCCAAGAATATTTCTCGCCATCCAAACAAGTAAAAACCCTATAATAATTAAAAGAAAATAAAGGGGCCAGATACGAAGTGATCGTTTCAGCCAAAAATTTGAAAGACTGAAATTTTCAGTGAATCTATATTCTTCTAATATGATCCAACTGATAAGGAAGCCGGAAAGTATGGTGTAGAAATCAATACCCAGAATGAGGTGCTGATTTAAAAAATAATTGAATGTGGAGTTTCTGAAATCCGCGTTGTTTGAAAAAAAAACATGCCCGAGAAATACTGAAAGAAAAGAAAGAAACCTGGGTGTATCCAGGTTTTTGAAATACATTTTTTGATAAGCGCCCATCACTATTTCATAAGGTTTGTAGAGGTCATACACGTTAAGACCTTATTACTCATTTAAAGCTTCCACCCAGTCTCCATTATCTTTTATAAGGGTGATTAATGCATCAACGGCCTGTTCAGAGGCAATGTTTCGCTGTACCACTTGCTTCCCTTTATAGAGGGTTATTTTACCCACGCCGGTGCCCACATACCCGTAATCGGCATCAGCCATTTCGCCCGGACCATTCACTACACAGCCCATAATGCCAATTTTAACTCCTTTTAGGTGAGCGGTGCGTTCATGAATTTGAGCGGTAACCTGCTGTAAATTAAATAAGGTCCGGCCACAGGATGGACAAGATATATATTCTGTTTTTGAAATTCGTGTGCGCGTGGCTTGTAATATTCCAAAGCCAATACTGTTAAGCGTTGCCGGAGCGACAGGAGCTTTCAGCCATAGTCCTTCGCCCATTCCGTCAATTAGCAGAGCGCCCGCGTCAGTTGCTGCAAAAAGCCTCAGTTCATCAGTGGTGGCAGTACCATATTCTCTTTTAAGGATGACAGGGGTATTTTGTTTTTTTTCAAGCAGTTCAATAAATATTCTTCTTTGTTCCGCCATACCATGTATGTTGGCTGTCTCAATTACCCATACAAGAGTATTGTCTTTATTTAACGTACCAAAAAAATCTGTTTTAATATCTTCAATTTTCAAACTGACAAAATTTAATCTAGTTGATTTTTCTATAGAAGAGAGATATTCTTTTGGACTTTTAAAATAGGGGAATGAAAAAGGCTGTTTATTTTCTTTCCAAGTATCTCCGTCATAAATAATAGATAATCCAGTAGGTAAAGAAAAATTAATCGCCTTATCCCCGGTATAAAGATAATCTGCTGCCTGATCGTTTATCTTCCAATTGTTTGTATTTGCATTTAATGAATATCCAATACCAAAAAGGGAAGCAGGAGTGATGGGATCTTTTTTTTCGCTAAAGTCTGCAATAATTCTGGGATGGTTCTTTCCGCCTATGTTAAGCGTTTCGCGGGTTTCGTATTTTTTGTATTCTATGGGAGAGTAGGGGAGATGCGTTACTGAAGGAATGGCAGAATGTTTTTCTCTGCCTATGTAGCGGTTGACAAGCATTCGTGCCACCGGCACTTCAAATTCAGGATCTTCTGTAAGTGATACTCGTATTGTGTCTCCAATTCCATCTTCCAAAAGCGTTCCAATTCCTGCCGCCGATTTAATGCGTCCGTCTTCACCTTCTCCGGCTTCTGTTACTCCCAGATGCAAAGGATAGTTCATGCCTTCCTCATTCATCTTTAAAATAAGCAGGCGGTATGCCTGTACCATCACAATAGGGTTGCTGGACTTCATGGAAAGAACGATCTGCCGGTAATCATTTTCTTCACAAATCCTTAAAAATTCCATAGCCGATTCAACCATACCAAGAGGTGTATCCCCATAGCGACTCATAATCCGGTCGCTCAGTGAACCGTGATTAGCGCCTATGCGCATAGCTGTTCCGTATTCCTTGCAGATTTTTACCAGGGGTACAAAGCGCTGGCGTATTCTTTCTATCTCTATATCATAGGAATTATCGGTATAGTCTATCTGTTCAAATTTCTTTTTATCGGCATAATTGCCGGGGTTCACCCGGACTTTTTCCACAATACGGGCTGCCATTTCGGCGGCGTTGGGGGTAAAGTGTATGTCGGCAATCAGAGGAGTTTTATAGCCTCTTTTCCGCAATTCATTTTTAATGTTTTGCAGATTTTCAGCTTCTTTCAAGCTGGGGGCTGTAATGCGCACATAATCGCATCCGGCATCTATCATGCGGATGGATTGTTCCACGGTTCCCATCGTGTCCATAGTGTCTGTAGTGGTCATGGATTGTACACGTATAGGGTAATCACCTCCCATCGGTACTTCACCTATATTGACAATCCTGCTTATACGCCGTTTATAGGCAGTCAGGCTTTCACAATATGTTTTTATTTCCGAGGCACTTAGTACGGGCATTTGTACTTTTTTTGCAAAGTTACGTAAAATCATTCGAGTCTAACAGGCTCGTCATTGCGAGGAACGAAGCAATCTTACCCTATAGTTGCATCCAAAATAGTGAGATTGCCACGCTGCGCTCACAATGACGAATATGTTAATTGCCAGTCGGGTCCTACTATTTATCTACATTACCCGGAGGGCTTGCCGTAGTGCTTCCGAGTGATTTTTTAAAATCGTCGAACTTCATGGTTTTGTATTTGTCTTCGGCAAAATATTTTAAAATGGGCATTAAATCGGCGGCGTTAATATAGCTTTGAACATACGTAAGGCGTTCAACGTTTTCGTTCATATAAACCGTGGTGGGGTAGCCCAGTTTCCCATCTAATAAAGATGAGGCCAGTTCATTCACTGTTCCCCTGGTGTGCGGTTGGGGATTATAAAATTTATGATCTTTAAAATGGAAAGTATCAGCCGTTTCAGCATCTAATCGAACAGCATAATAGTATTTGTTTATATAACTGATTATAGCCGGGTCGGTATAGGTATCGGCATCCATTTTTTTACACCATCCGCACCATTGTGTGTATACATCAATAAATATTTTCTTTGGATGCTTTTGGTTTAGTTTTACAGCCTCATCAAAATTCATCCAATGAATTTCCTTGTCGTCACCTCCACCTCCGGAAATAAACCCGAAAGAGGAGATTGCGATGATGGATAAGAAAAGAAGTAAGTATTTCCTGTTTTTGAGTCTATACATTCTACCGGGTTTTTTCAGACTCAAAGTTATGAAATTTTTACTTTCCGAATTTATTCTTGAAAAAAGCCATTGACATAGCCCATGCTTCTCTAGCTGCATCAGCATTATACGATGGACGGTCATTGCAGCTGAAGGCATGGTCAGCATTCGATATCACCACATTAGTGTAAGGCTTTTCGGCTGCTTTCATAGCATTTACAATGGTATCTATGTGTTCCGGCAGAATATGTTTATCCAGTCCTCCCCAAAAGAACAGGTGCGGTGCATGTACACTACTGGCTTTATCGGCTAACATTTGTACGCCTCCTCCATAATAGGATATACATGCAGAAAAAGGTAATATAGTATTGGCAATAAAGGAAACCCTTCCGCCAAGGCAAAAGCCTATAGTGCCCAGTTTATCATGAATCACCTCCGGTTGTTTTTTCAACCAATTGTAACAGGCGGTAATATCAGCTTCAAGTCCTTCGGGAGTGATAGCTTGATAATGTGGTGCAACCAGATTGAAGTCACCATAAGGGAATTCTGCATCTCCTGCGGTACGATGAAATAGAGCAGGGCAAATAGCTACATAGCCCTCTTGGGCAATCCAGTCGGCTACATGGCGCATATGCGGATTAACACCAAATGCTTCCTGAAAAACAATAACGCCGGGAAATGGTCCTTTGCCTTCGGGTATGGAAACATAGGCGCCCATTTCAGAGCCATCACTAACTTTTAAAGAAACTTTTTTTGTGCTCATAACGATATTTTAAGGTTTAATAAAACAATGGGGAGGCACAAATATATAAGATTGCAATTAAACTAATGTTATCTATTACCTATACGAACACAGCTACAATACCTGCCGCAATAAGAATTGAAAAACTGATAAATATTTCTTTTCGTAACGATTTTTCGGAAAGGAAAAGGGCGTATATCATTTTCAGTATGTTGTTGCTGGTTATGGCATTTAATACAGCAAGGGTGATAACCATAGCATCCAAATTAAATTTACCTTGAAAAAGATTAAGGATAAAGGGATCGATGTCTGTTACCCCTACCATTAAAGCCAGCGTTTGGGCGCCATGTGCACCATAATGCCCAACCACAAAACCGGTTATCAGCGCAAACAGAATAAATAAGCCTCCAAAAACAACAGCTGTTTTAAACTCGAGGGGGTTTTGATGGATTTCTTTTGGCAACGATTCATTGCCTGTGCCAATGGAGGTTTTTTTAATCAGACTGAAATAAATTGCGATTAACGTACAGAGTATAATAAGCACAATAAAATAGGGTAATAGCTTCATAGCTACAGCCATATTGAAAAATGCAGCCAATATGAATAAACGCAAATACATCATTGTAATAGCAAGAAACATAGCGGCAATTATCCTGTTTCCTGCTATATCTTCCCGGCTCTTTCTCGCCAGTATTACTATGGTGGCGGTGCTGCTGTAAAGCCCTCCAAGTAAACCTGTGAGTAATATACCCTTGTCAGGAAAAATAAATTTACGTAATAAGTAACTAATGTATGAAATAGCCGATATTAATACAATGGCCAGCCAAAATTTGTAAGGTGAAAAATTAAGTGTGTCAGAAATAGGCTGATCGGGCAGCAGAGGTAATATAACGCCTGCTAATATTAAGAATTTTGCCAGTGTAAGAAACTCTGTATTGTCGAATTTTTTGGAAAAATTCAGTAACGTTTCTTTTATTTCCGAAAGTATCAAGACACATACTACTATCAAAATTACAAGCCATTTGGGCTGGGTATAAATAAGCGGGCCCAGCGAATAAGTTATTAAAGCGGTTACCAGGGAGGTCATTCCGAAAAGCTGGTGTATTTTAATTTTTTGGAAATAATATATAGCCAATAATCCCCCAATTATTATTCCACCGAAAATAAAAGGCAGGAGGCCTTGGGGATTGATTAGGTATAAAATAAAACCGGCTATCCCTATAAGTGTAAATGTGCGGTCTGTCCCAAAAACGGTTTCAGTGGGTTGATTAATATAGTGCCTTCTTTGTTCCAGCCCAATTAACAAAGAGAAAACAACCACAAGCACAAAGTGGATAAGATCCGGAGGAATGTCTTGCAGTAGATCGTTGTACATTATTTTCAAATTAATAAAACACTAAAGTATGCTTTTTAGCTATTGGTTGTTTTTTATTCGGGGTATTTCATCTTCAGTGATTTCAATGTTTTCACAATTTCCTTTGCAATAAAATAATTTCTGTACCATTTGTGGTCGGCCGGTATAATGATCCATGGAATGGCCGGACCGCAACGCTCAAATATTTTTTCATATATTTCCATATAGGCATCCCAATGTCCGGCCTCCGTTGAATCTGCAGGATCATATTTCCATCTTTTCTGAGGATCTTTTTGTCTTTCATCAATCCGTTTTTTTTGCTCTTCTTTAGATATATGCAGGAAGAATTTCAGAATAATGGTTCCATTGTCAAAAAGATTTTGCTCAAAAGAGTTAATAATATCATACCTTCTTTCAAGCAATTTTTTATCTGTTGTTTTATGAACACTCGGAACAAGTATATCTTCATAATGCGAGCGGTTGAAGATTTCAATCATGCCTTTAGCAGGGGTATGTGGATATACCCTCCATAAAAAATCATAGGCTTTTTCTTCCTCAGTGGGCTCTTTAAAGGCCTTAACATTTACACCCATGGGGTTCATAGAAGAAAACACATGTTTTATGGTCCCGTCTTTTCCCGCTGCATCCATGCCTTGTAATACAATTAATAAACTATGTTTCTTTTCGGCGAACAAAAGGGTTTGAAGCGAAGCCAGATCTTCGGTAAGGTTTTCCGTCTCTGCTTCTGTACTTTTTCTATCAACACTTTTATCCGATTCAGTAGGTTCTTTGCTTAAATTAATCATGATTTTTGAATATGCCTAAGTTTATTTGCAAAAATAAGGAATATCGGTTGTTGAGATAGTTAATGTGATTATTTTTGCTGTATTATTTTTCTTGCCATCGATTCTAAATTGCCTATAAACTAATTTCTCATGCCTACCATAAACTCAAACGCATCCAAGGACATTGACAAAGCGTTTGCCAACTTCACCGGCTTTCAGCGGGAGTTTTGCAACCACCTGCGGGCGCTTATTCATAAGGCTTTGCCTGAGGTGAAAGAAGACTGGAAATGGGGTCCCAACTTCAATTTAAATGGTATGGTTTGTGGTTTGTGGGGTTTTAAAAATCATGTAAAGCTTGTGTTTTTTAAAGGAAGCCTGATGGAAGATCCCTATGCACTATTTAATGATGGTGAAGGTAACGTAGGCAATAGAAGCATACACTTTACTGAAAACTCAATAATTGATGATGAAAAGATTACAGAGTATCTGAAAGAAGCCGCCGCCTTGAATAAATCAGGTGCCAAACCGGATAAAAAAGCAGTTGTTATTGACGTGCCTGAAGATTTGTTGAGAGCCTTGAATAAACATACCGGATTGAAAATGTATTTTGAGAAAATGGCTCCTTCGCATCGCCGGGAATACGCTGAATATATTGCCGATGCAAAACAAAGTGAAACGAAAGAACGACGGATTAAAAAAGTGATAGATATGATTGCAGAGAACAGGAAGATGAAAGAAAAATACGAATTAAAGAATAAACACAGAAAATGATCTACGAATTTAACGGATACCGTCCTGTTGTGCACAAGTCGAGTTTTGTGCATCCGCAGGCATGCGTTACAGGTAATGTTATTATTGGCAAAAATGTGTATGTGGCTCCCGGAGCTGCCATTCGCGGTGATTGGGGCGAAATAATAATTAAGGACGGCTGTAACGTACAGGAAAATTGTACTATACATATGTTCCCGGGCGTTACGGTAGTACTGGAAGAAAATGCCCATATTGGCCATGGCGCCATTATTCATGGGGCGCATGTGGGCAAGGATGTACTGGTAGGTATGAATGCCGTTATTATGGACAGGGCCGATATTGGAGAGGGCAGCATAATTGGCGCACTTTGCTTTGTGCCTGAAGATATGATAATACCTCCGGGTATGCTGGTTGTAGGCACACCGGCTAAAATTATTAAAGAAGTAAGTGAAGAAATGAAAAGCTGGAAAAAGAAAGGCACCCATATTTACCAGGCATTGCCAAAGGATTTATTCAATAGCTTAAAGCCATGTGAGCCATTGCGTTCTGTTCCTAAATTCAGGCGCAAGCAGGCAGATTTTTACCAAACATGGAAACAGCAAAAGGATTAAAAAATATAGCATGGAAAAAGAGTTTAATTATGTAACAAAACTGGACATCAAGTTCGATCATTTACAACGCATTGACATTCCCCAAATGGTGAAGGAGTGCAAGGATAAATGGTTTAACCAGAGCTTAACGCAAGTTAACGATAGCGTTGTGAGGATTGGAATTGTTGAAGGTGAATACCATTGGCATAAGCATGACAAAGACGACGAGTTCTTCCTGGTGCTAGAAGGGCAATTGCTGATAGATATGGAAGATCGTACCATTGAATTAAATCCCGGTCAGGGCGTTACAATCACCAAAGGAATAATGCACAGGCCACGGGCCCCCAAAAAGACTGTAATGCTAATGGTGGAAACAAGCACCATACAACCCACAGGAGATTAAATTCCTTAGCTTCACATAAAGGGAAGATTTCAACTGAATAGTATTAATTGAAGCACTTTTTTTAGAATTATTACATTAAAACTGATGTAAATCACCTTCATCTAATAAATTGTTGTTACTTTTACATCATTATTCGCGACCTGTTGTTATCATTTATTATCCCCTTATGCGCAAAACATTTCTATTTTTTAGATATGAAGTAGCCGATGAAAGTGCATTTGAAAGACTTGCAGCGGTTATCGGTATTGCCCTTTTCTTCTCACTACTCACCGTAGTAATGGCTTTCACCTGAAAGGTGAACTGAATTCTTTAGGATTTTTGTTTAATTGGTGGTAATGAGTTGGTTGCGTACAGCATACATTACCAGTCCGGCTGTGTTGGTAATTCCCAGTTTGCTCATGATGTTTTTTCGATGTGTATTAATGGTATGTACACTCAGGAAAAGTTTATCTGCAATCTCCTGATTAGATAAGCCTTCGGATACATACCGTATGATTTCCATTTCGCGCTCGCTAATATTCACTCCGCCACAAACAGAATATAACGGGCAGGTATCCGGAGTATTAGGGTTTTTGATATTAATGAGCGCATCAACCACTTTGCCGCAGAGGAATCTTTCCCCTTTAGATGTTTTAATAAGGGCTTCGGTAATTTCTTCTTTATCACAACATAATAGCAGGTAACTGGTAACTCCATCGCCAAGTATGCCTGAAATAGCGCTTTTATTTTGTACTGTATTAAATGCCAGTACTTTAAGAAGAGGTGCATATTTTTTAAGCCGGGTAAGAATACCTTGGTTCCAGCCTATGGAAGATACGTCAATAGCTAAAACATCTGCTTTTTTATTCGATAATTTGTCAATCAATTCAGCCTCACTTTGCACACTTGCCGACAACTCAAAGTAAGGAGTTTCCTCTATAAGGCATTCTATACCTTTTGAAAATAAGTAATTATCTCCGGCTACAACTATTTTTATGGGGTCCATTTATATGTTTTGGTTTTATGTAAAGCATTGCAAAAATAATGTATTACCACTAACCGGTTCTACCTAAAAAAAGGTATTTTTATTTTATTGGCAAAGGCTTAATGAATTTAACGTATAAAAGTGGGGGGATAATGCCTTCTATAATACAGGATTTTTCGATTAACCTAAAACCACCGCAATAAAGATAATAATTAAAGCAATAAGTAGAATTAAACTTCCTATAAGTATAATTAAGCCTATGATTTTTCCGGCTGTTGCCCTGCCCCGGTATCTTTCGCTTTTGTGTCCAATAAATCCGAAAATTGTTGCAAAAAGAGCACACAGGTACATAATTGCTGCATAGAAATCACCAGATCCTTCTACAAATAATACTGATGAAAAAACCAGGGCACCTAATAGAAGAAATAATGCTGCTAAGCCAAGAATCATTGCGGCGGTTGCTATACCGTCGTAGCCGCTGCTGTCTGAGGCAGCAGGGCCAGTGCTGTGACCCGGGATGCCATCAGGAGAAGTATGTATGTTTTTTGAAACATTTGTTGCTAAAGGCAAGGAAGGTGGAGCTTTTTTTTCTTTTGCAGCGATGGAAATAAGCGAAGTAACTATTGGATTTTTTTTATCATTTACAGGAATAGCTGCCCTTTGAACAAGAGAGGAATTAATATTATTATTAGTGCTTATTGATTTATTTGCTTGTGAAATTTTGACCGGCAGCACTGATTTTTTATTGGGCGATGAAGCAGAATAAAATCCCTTGGTATATTTTCTTTTTCCAAAAGAGGAGACTACTTTATTGTCAGTATTGCATGATACAAAGAAACTTACAAGCAATGTTGCAATAATAATCCGGCTTATATTCGCTTTTAGTTTTCTCACACTTTCTCAATCACAGCTGCATAACCTTGTCCTACTCCAATGCAGAGCGTTACAAGCGCATAACGTTTGTTTTTTTCATGCAGTTCAATTGCGGCTGAGTTTAATATACGTGCACCGCTCATTCCTAATGGATGCCCAATGGCAATGGCTCCGCCATTCGGGTTGATGCGGGCATCGTCGTCCGCCAGTTTCCATTGCCTGATGCAGGCGAGGCTTTGTGCTGCAAAGGCTTCATTAAGCTCAATAACTTCCACGTCTTTAAAAGTGATACCTGCTTTTTTGAGGGCTACATTGCTTGCTTCCACTGGACCAATACCCATAATGCGTGGTTCAACTCCAACCACAGCCGACGATACAATTCTTGCTAAGGGCTTTAGGGCGTATTTTTTAATAGCATTTTCAGAAGCTAATAATAACGCAGCAGCACCATCATTCAGTC
>Ga0302191_10001542_pt1 | contig 14715 bp, 13 predicted proteins | sample II_Bog_E3_1_FD_198775 | JGI IMG/M metagenome (GOLD analysis project Ga0302191, IMG submission 198775) | Peat permafrost microbial communities from Stordalen Mire near Abisko, Sweden - II_Bog_E3_1 | ecosystem: Environmental > Terrestrial > Soil > Wetlands > Peat | place: Sweden: Abisko...
TGATTAATTTGGTGAGGTTAATTTCTCCAAATTTTAATAAGGAAAGTATGATGATGAAATATACCAATAGCATTAAAACGAAGTCGAATAAATGCCCTATAATTCCTTTTTGGCAAGTGTGAAAACTTATAGATAGGAAGGGATTAAAAGTGAACAACTGCGGTAAATTTAAAAAAGAATTAACATGATCCCTTCCCGCATGATTGGACACGAACAAATATTTAGAAACTACCCTGAAAAGCTCGAATAAGAAAGCATTATTTGCTTGAATTTTTTAAACTGGTACTTCAAGTGTTTTAAAAGCGAAACTCAATGATAGGAGAGATGGAATGAATTTGGGCAACTGATTGAATATATATTCAATTCCTTATTGTTTTATATATCTATTAAAAATAAAATTTCAAAATCAACAAGGACTTTTTGCTATACGATTATGAGATAAATATTACAATTTATTTAGGTTTCTTTTTGGGAGAAGTTTGCTTTTTTTGATATTTTTATTAACTTTTTTAGGCCGAAACGGAGGAAGAACAGTTTGCTTCTAAAAATTATTGGTGAGTTCAATTATATATTTTTGGCCTAAGCTATTGCTTACCTTCTTGATATGATTTTCAGTTCCGAGGTGATCAAAATAAGAAGAATATTCCATTTTACATATTTGGCAAAAATTTGAACTAGGATGAGCAAAATCTAGCATTGGTAGAAGTCTTTCCGGAGTTGAATTTGACAGTTTTGCAATTTCTCTCTCTCTTGTTTAGTTGAATTTGAACTGTATGATGGTGATGTTTGTTTTATAATAAGCCTATATTTGGAGGAAGCGTACTTTGTCTTGTGCCACTAAAAATGCTGGAGTTGAGTGTTGTTTATCGTGATTAAAAATAGGACAATAGTTACTTTTCTCGAAGTTTAGCTTGATGGCTTCGGAATGGTCATAACAATTAGTTTTGGAGAGGGAAAATGTATACGTTTGTATCTCTCCTTTATTTTGGCTCGACATTGTATTATATTCAAGTAGTCATAAAAAGTCAAATTGGAAATCACTAAAAAGGTCAAAGCAATAAATACAATTGAAGCTGACTGAAATTACTAAAATAGTATTTATAAAATGGCCATTGTGCTATTTTATTTTTGAAGAATATTGCCTCTTATCTGTCATTTCTAGATTATATTTGCTCTAATAATATTTTATTTATAATTATCAGAAAACAGACCATCATTTAGTAATGTCTATTCGAATAGAATAGATTGTCCCTTAAACACCTCCCACCATTAAGTAGTCTTTGTTATTAAATCGATAGAAATCCAAAGACAAAGGTGCCGCTTGAAACTTCATCTCACAGACTAGAACTCCTCTATTTAAAAGTTTTACTTTATTTGATCCCGACAACCCTAGAGCTATCAAATCATGTTAGGAACGATGAGCAAACGATGCTGTAAAACAGTATGAATGAGAATTATGCGGCTATCCTATATTTAATGACTAAATGAGTTGACCGCTACCGAAATCATACAGCTGTGCAATGTCGTTATTTTGATAATTGCCTGTCAATAGAACTCCATTCTTTATATCCAGACTTTCAGCAGAAATAGAGGGTCCACATATCTTTCGAACTGATCCGCTACCGACTCTTACATCCCAAATCTGAACTGTTGAATCCCATCCTCCACTAAAAAATACGTTATGATCATTAGGCAGGCATTTAACACAAAACACTCTATTTGTATGACGATTAAATGTAAGTTCAGAGGGCCCTCCTGCTTAATAAATCTATATAAATATTAAGGTACCTTCGTTGGTTTCATTGTTTCATTGTCAAATAATTCGATTGTATTGCGATCTGTCCCAAACAAACACCATTCTTATTTAATTTGATAGTCAGCACATAAATAGGAAGATTATGATTTTTCGAAGTGACCATAAGCAGTTTCGTGAGATTTATTGTACCATTTGATTGTTCCATCACAGTTGCAAGCCATAAAATCATTAGACGTTACTGGCTTCCATCTTATAGAAGTACAAGGAAATCCACTCATACGAGATGTATTGCCTATGGTTAACACTTTTCCCTCGTAAATGTCATATACCTTAACTTATCCGTTAGAGCAACCAACTGCAACTTCCCGATCGTCTTGATGAACTCTTACGACAAAAACTTCAGTTCTGAGATCTCCAAAAAAATTTACAACTCGGGCTGTGCAGTGTTAAGTATTGGTAAATTCTATTTTTCCAGGATAAAAATGTTTATCTTGTTTAAGATGTTCTTGCTGTAAAAGAAATTCATCCATTCTCTTGGGTGTTATGGTTTTTTTTGTCTTGTGTCTCTCCATTTTAGCAATATTAATAATAAGTTAGATATAGGCTACACAAATATTTATTGAATGAATAAATTATGTAATGTTAAGTACCTTTGTGCTGCTGCTATTCACACATTTCTTAGAAATATAGTTGATTATATATGTAAAAAACGCTATTTGTTTCAAAGTTATACTTTTTATAAAATGACTAATAGGATGATAGCTCGATAGATAATCACTCTTGACATATTAAGCTATATATTTATAAGAAATTTATGCCGATGGTTTTATCGGAATGATCTATTAGCTATTATATCGGATGATCTTATGTTATGATGACTCCACTGCCTTTACTAGAGAGTGATAGAGGCATTGATCGTGTGATTATTATCTCTTCATTTCCAAAGACTAACGTGTTTTCTTCACACCTAACGAATTCATTAACTGTTATTGACTTTCTTTTGTTTAGATCCATCAGCACTATAAAATTTTTATCATGTTCTTTCTCTTGAGAATTGTTTATTTCTTACACAAAAGGATACTGAACAAAAATGGCTAATTTTTTGCTATTGGCTAACTTGATTAAAAAAAGGATGTTTGGTTCTTACTTGAGCTCACTTAAAATATCATCTCTTTAGATTTATTCAGAGTTGTATGCAATTTCTGTATCACTGACTCTCTTTTTTATTGCTTTTTTGATTTCTCTCATTACAAACTTCTTATTGATTTCATTTAAAAATCTGCATTGCCCGAGAAGTCCCACATTTAATCCTCCTTCAAGAATGCTCATCATATTGATTGTTGATTTAGCCATATAATTTTGTATGTTTTCTTGTTGTACGGTGGATCTTTCCATAATTCTCTCGGGTTCTATTATATGAGATTCATATAATCTTTTTATATTAGCTATATTGGATTATTAATTTAATTACATGTTAAATATACTTGAAGGGGAATACTCTATTTTAGGTTAATTATTGGTCAAATTTTATAAAATATTCACTAGAATCTGTGATTATTCTTTTATTTATTATCTTTCTTTCGGCTTTGAAGAACTCTCCAGCAGTTTCTTATTTTAGCACTCCAGCTCTCTCACTTTATCTTTCAACTCATTTTATTCTTCCAACAGATTAGTTAAAATTTATTGATGCATGTATAATTATTCTTTCAAGTTGTTTATTTGCGAAACGTTTAGTTAAAAAGGACCTGAATTTTATTAGCAATTTGAACAGCTGTCTTATTCTTAAAAAATGATTGATTAGCCTGGATTTATTGATTCTAAACTCTCATTGTGCATCCGGCAATGGTTTTATAATTTCCTTTGCAATTCTGCAATGATGGTTTTATAGTGATCCTTCACTGCTTTTAGTCTATTGATTTCTTTTTCTCTCCTTAATTTTTGCTTTACTTTTTTTTGCAAGGTTTCTGTGTCTGAATCAATGATCTTTGATTAATTGTGGGCAGATAATTTTTATAATTATGACTCTTACTCTATTGCTTTTTCAATCACCTTTAAATTTCTTGAATCTTCATCCTCAGCACTATGGTTTTCTAAAATGGGAATTAAATTAAATTTTGTAAATTCATCGTCTTGTTTCTACTATTGTATTTCTTCTTTCTTAATTTATTGTCTTTTAATTTATTTAGTATAAACTTCATGTTTAATTTATTGAGTCTTTTCTGGAATTTTCATCCTTCCTGCACTTTTTGGCGAATTGACTTTTTCTTGTTTTGTCGGTTGAGTTTTATTTGACAAAAATAGTAATTTGAAGGCGAGGATGATGAAAAGGACATATCCACTTAAGTACAATAAATCTTAGTTAAACATTCTTATATATTATATTTTAAGAATCAATTAGAGTACAAATATACAGGAATAAAGACAACTAGCTCACCGACCTACTAAATAAAATTGATAACCTAAAATTCGATTGAATTAGTAACATCTCTTAGAAATAATAAGACTTTGTAAAATTGGTATATCCTAACATATTTATTTTAAAAGTTTACAGTATTTCATAATTTTGTTTATTTGACTGTCTCTAGAATTCAATAGTTAAAATTTCCGAAACAATGAAGTCTTTAAATACTAATTATCATTCAAATTTCTTCTTTTAATATCCTTAATATTCATTAAATCTTATTATATATATGTTCATAAGGAAGTGCATTGCAATGTCGACCAATTGCTTATTAGGATTGCGAAATTCATTTACTGAAAGCAGTACAAAGACTCCAATCATTTACAGTAACGGAAACTCCATCTTCTCTTTGGCTCAGTGGTGGGACGGATCTGCGCCTCGACCCTCAGACTACTACGTGCATGATTCTTTGAACACTGAAATAACTCAGGACTGGAAATTATAAGATGGCCTCTTTAGAGTACTTTTTAGTGCCAATCTATCCGATCCCTCAATGAATATCAATATAAATCACCTAAAAAAAAGTCAAACTCTCAATCAACTTATTCAACTCTCAGCAAACTAAAAAGAGCAGCTTGTTTAAAATCCATCTACTGTGATTATTGTACATCTTAAATTAGCTAGGAACCGATAATAACTGAGAATGGAGAAGAAAGGTAGGATCAGATATCAAAAAATATGCTGTAACTAGATAAACTTCTGCAAGATGGTGTAGGTCTAAAAACAAGTTTCCTAATCAATGCTTAAAATATTAATAATTTGAAGTACATTGAACAACTCAAGAGAAGAAATAAAGCTGTAAGCGCTAACATTGCCAAGACAACAACTAAAATCGAGGAAGTTATCTTTAACCACGGCTACAAACTAGAGCATATCTTTTTAAACAGTTTTATTGAGTCTGAAAACAAAAAGATAGCAGTTCCGTTCCAATTTTAGTTTGATTTAAAACCAATTCTTTCGGTTTTAACTATGATTGATTTTAAAGGAAAGATTATCCTTCCTGGAGGACAACACTATCAGCCAGCTCTTGAACTGTTTATGACGGCTGCTAAGTAGGTTGGCTTTACTCCTAAATTATAATTTGAGCTAGGAACTGACGGTTGGTACACCATGCTTTGATATTCTTATAATTGAAGTGCTCATTAACTAAATAAATAAACAATCAAATCTAAAATTGAAACTAACTGTGCAACATTGAACGCTTTTAAATCTTGTCTTGGTTTAATATTATATATTATAAACTGCTTCAAATTGATAGATAATGTCAAGCAACTAGGAGGAGTATGAAGTCTAGCGCATTGTGGCTAAGAGGACCAAAAAAAGTAAAGAATAATTTCAATATAGATGCCACATGGTATTGTGTGAAATGGGTTGGATATCATTAGTCTGAAAATACATGGGAGCCTATTGAGTATCTAGCTAATGCGCCTGAGAAAATAAAGGAGTTTGAGGAAAGCAAGCTAAAAAAGAAAAAAACTTCAAACAAAGCAGGTTCATAAGTTAAATAATCAAAAGATAAAAATAGATCCATAAAATTGATTGAAGAGAGTAAAAGATAGACATTGTTAGTTCATGAAGATAAAATAAATTCTAAAAGCCTCATTTCAGAAGTACAAACTGAAAACATGTTAAAAATTAATGAAAAGAAGACTACGAACGATGAGTTTATTAATCTGATCAGTGACAGTTCTAAATTTTCAGACAATGACAATAAGTCTAATCATGATAATCATTCAAACTTAGGTTAACTTTAACACAAAGAAGCTTTAAAAGATCAAGCTGAAGCCTAGAATCCTAATGAAACAGGAAACAAAGAAAATAAGCAATATAAAAACAGCATCGAGTAAAAAAGTTCCCAACTTCTCAATAAGCTGACAGCAGTTGGGCTTAACGAAAAATATCAAGGGTTTTCATCAAGATCCATAATTATTAAACAGGTGGTAAAGCTAATAAGCGAATAATCAGTTGTCCTCTTCGAATCAAAAGGAAAAAAATATAAATCTTCGCTCGATATTATCAAAAAGTACCATTCTTAAGATTTACAATCTTTCTTTGACAAACAAATGAAGCCAGTAGAAATGTGCAAATTTTAAAAAAATGATGATTAAAAATGATTTATTTTGTTTGTAAATCACTTCAAAGCTCTTCCTATACTGCTTCGGCTTCCACCACCTATAACGGTTCAACCCATTCATGTTCGGTGTGGTCTTTCAGCCATTGAATAATTCCTTCTTTGTCTCTCCCTCCATTAAATGTAATGGGATCAGCAGATTTATCCCGACCGTAAAAGTATATAGTTGGATATCCTGAAATTGACAATTCTTCAACTTCGTTGAGAGTGCCGTCGAACTCAGCCAAAACGATGTTAGAATTGCTTCTGAGAGCTTAGGCTGCAGCTTTGAATTCAGGTGCAATTGTTTTGCAGTGACCACACCAAGGAGCATATATCTTGACCAAATATTCACGATCATCACCATTGATAACATCTCTAAAGTTATTTCCAACCAATGTTTTGACTGCCTCTCCGTTATCTGTCGGAATTGGTGCTGACTTTAAGAAAGGTTTCACTTCTCCAGCTGTGACCTTAGCAATAAAGCCTTGAATGTTTTCAGCACTAAACTATTCAATTTCAGCAATATATTTTTGTTTTCCTTCGACGAGATAAACCAAAAAAGGAGTGGAGATAGTAGTAAATCCTAAATACTCAGAAAATCTTTTAAAGTGATCAGCATTGGCTTATTTTTCAAGTAAGGTATAAACAAGCTATTCAGTAGAGCTTGCCGCAATCTCTTCAAAAGTTGATTGAGCCTGTTGTCCTGCAGCATCTGACTCAACAAAGAGAATAAGGGCGCTTCTTTTTTCTTTGAAGATGGCATTGACAGCTTGATCTCCGAATGGAACAAATTCTGCTGTCGCGAGGATGGCGATCAGAGCGACTAAACAAAGTCCTGATAAGATTTTCATCTATTAAATTTAAGATATTATATCAACTCGCGAAATGGTATTATTTATAGATCATTTAAAATATTGTACTATGCTATAAAGCCAAAAAAATATATATTATAGAAATTTGTTACTATCAAGGGATCATTCTATATCAATTTAATTTTGACTTCTAAAGATGCCCTCACAAAAAGATGATCTTTTAGCCTTCAGCAAACATTATTAGAGCACTAGGCTTGCTTATAGCATTTTGAACTTATTCACTGTTTAGACCAAATGAAAAGATTGACTACGAGATAGGATGGGGTGCTCCTATTCCTATAGGAGAGGAAAAGATTATAGTTGGTCCCAGTGGCAGAGATAATCTTAAACTTCATCTATTTATCTGTCCATATTAATGTTGGCTTCAGGAATTGATTCGAGGAACTACCAATAATGGTCTTGTGGCTGTGCTATACCCTCTTAAAATATTTTAAATAATGGCTCATCAGGTCCTTGGCAAGAAACTTCTCTAACAGTTTATGACTTTTCAATGTTCCAGGTTGCATTGGTAAAATCTTCAGCTAATTTGCATTTTTCACCTGAGTTTCTTTATTCCTAGATTGACTCAGTCATTTGAACTTTATTAGATGTATTTTTCATCTTTGATTCTGCATTAACCAATGACCCATCACCTTGTTGCTCTAATAGTTCACCCTTCTCAACCTAAACAGACTATTTCTCTTTCTCATTTTGTTCCATATTCTCCAACAAGAATTAACGGTCAAATTAATCACTTCTTTTTGGTTTGCGTTTTTTGCAATTCCTTCTGAATTAATGCATCATAAGAACAAGATTGTCCATTCTTTCATTAGGCTCTTCAAGAAGAGTCGAATCAAAATTGAGCATAGCTGCCAAGCAAGAAAGAATTTCTAAATAAATTAATAAATACCCTTTGCCCATCCAAATGTCTATAAACAAACCAAACGCACTTTTTTATCAAAATTACCATCCACTACAGCCATCAATTTGCTCAAATAATCAGCCTCAAATTCTCTGATGCTTTTGAACTATTTTCTTTCTCTTTGTCGTATCAAATAATAGTTAACTTTTGTAAACACTTTTCTGATTGAAGAATAGAAGAAATTTTTTATTCCATTGTCTGTCCTGCCTGGCAAATGTTCAGCAATTAATGACCATTTATTTCCAAATTAAATCTGTAGTTTAAATAAATAGTTCTGCTCTTCAATTGACCACTAATTTTTGACGATAGAAGGATTTAATTGATGTTGCCACCTACATTAAATGATGAATACCTCTCTCTGCACTGCTTACCACTCTTTAGACGCCCAAAGTTTGAATGGAGAGCCGTAGCGATATCCGCCCATTTAATCTTTGATCCATTTGATTGATGAACAAGTGCAGTTAATAATGAATCTTACTAAATCAATAGGAATATACCTCAGATGTCCAACTTCTGTTATTGGATTTCATTGGATGCAATCTATATTTTTATTATATTTCACTGATTAAAATCAATGAATTTACGCCCTTGTCCGCATTTTTAAACCACAAAAACTGATCTGTTAGATATAGACATGATAAATTGTATTTATCCAATAAAAATTGCAAAATAACTCTTACTGATAATTGAATTTTGAATTATTTTTCCAAATTTGGCAATCAGAAATGATCATCCTCAAAATATCATCAAGTTATAAACTACAGGTAAAAATGATCCAATGAATAAAAAAATGAATCGAAATTGTCTAAATATTGGTCCCCTTATTTATTCTTAAAAGGTACACTTGTTGCAAAAAGTGCGTTATATTGACATTTGCCTATCTAATAATTATATAGATCCAAATTAATAGCATACAATATATATCATTTCACCATTAGATGTTTTTAATTCCTCTTGCCCTTATCTTTGGGGGGTATAGTGCCTTTAGCATTTTGCTTTTCTTCTTCCCTACTATTCTACATAAGCCTGCACGGTATAAAAATAATCTGTTCAATCATGCTATTCACACAGAAAAGATTTTGAGAATACCACATAGAGGCGGACCCAGATATACAACGGAAAACACTATTGAAGCATTCAAAAAAGTATTACCAGTGAGCGATATGCTGGAGATGGACGTATGCGAGACAAAAGATGGCATTTTGGTTGTACATCACGATCATGATCTCGAAAGAACTTGTGGAGTTAAGGGATTTATTCGAGATGTTAACTATAAAGATCTTCCTCCTTTCAAAGCTGAAATAGAATTGAACTTTGCCCCTGAAGGGAGAACAGTAAAATCAAATGGAGAGTCAATTCCAACTCTTGAATAAGTCTTTAAAGCATTTCCAAATACACCTATGAACATCTAAATAAAAACTCCATCTGAAAATACAGTGAAATCACTTATTCGCCTCATTAATACTTATGAAAGGAAGAACATTACTATTGTTGGAATCAGAGGAAAAATGCAGAATGACCTTAGATCTTAAGATATAAATAGTTTAAGATTCATCAACGATAGTCAATTTGGATTTTTGGCCATTGCTTACTTTACAGGATTGCTGCCTTTTATCTACATCTAGGAAGTAACTCTTCAGCTTCCCCTCTTTACTTAATAATTCTACCAATGGAAACTGAGAGAATGCGGATCAACCTGGAAAACACATTTCTTTTTTAAAGGTTTAAAAGTGGTGAACTTTCTCTTCCGCCCCTTTATTTCTCATTTAAAAAAAAGAGGAATAATGACATACTATTGGGTTTGCAACACTGAGTAATAATACTAGAGAGCCATTAAGGGTGGAGCATGTGGAATAATGACCGACGATCCTTTTTTACTTGATGCCTATCTGAAAAAACGTTCTGGAGAGGATCAAAACGAACTGCCTCTTGAGAAAGATAAAAAAGATGTTTGACTGAGTGAAGATATCATCTATCATTATATTAAGCATTATAATTAATTTGACAATTTATTTGAAAATGATTCAAACAATACTAAAATTAATTAACAATTTTGGAGGAGCCTATCCATTTCATGAATTGTTCGGATAGTCTCGAAAGAGATTAGTCTTATAACATTGTATTATTGATACATCTGCGATCCTTCATCTGCCCATATTTATAGAATAAATTGATTTCTTTTAAATATTGAAAAAACTTTGATAATTTTATTGTATACACCATCAATGCGATCTACCTTCTGCCTCAACTCAGTTTCGTCGGCTCGCCAAATCAGTCTTTCTCCTCTCAACAACTCCTCCTCTAAACAGTTGTTCGCCTTTAGCAAGGATTAGCGTTTCAAGCGACCTACCATATAGTATACCAAATATGATATAGCTGCGACAGCATTTATAATATCTCACTGGGAATCAAAAAATCAGGAGCAGGCATCGGATATGGCAAGAAGAGTGACTTTACTAAAGATCTCACTGCTTCGCCAGGATCATCTAAATATCAGCTTCAAACAGTTTTTGATAAGAATAGAACCAGTAGAAAGGGTTTTAGCATGTATGAAAGTCGAGAAGTAAACATTTTGTGATTTAGAAAATTCCAGATCGTGGACATATCCCCTTAGATCCATTGAAAGTCCCAGGGCCAACAAAATATGATAATATGAAGCTGAGCAAGGGGCCAAATTTTACAATGAGAAAGAAGCTGCCAGTTATCGACCGCACTATGTCGATTTAGCCTCAGAATATAAACCCTGGAGCTGGAAGATATGAAAATCCTGAAGCCCTATCGCCCAGAGGAAGGTACAGTGTTTCAAAGCATCGAGGGACAGGTGCTACTATGTTTAATCCGAAGACATCCACCAGATTCTTTGAGTTTAGTAATGTTCATTCAATTTAGAAAATATAAATCCTGGTCCTGGAAAATACGAATAAATCAACAATTTAAGTGATCGTGGACATTACACTATCACTAAATCTCATGGGTTTGGACAAAGGTTCTTTGATAAGGAGAAGAGAGTAGGCAAAATAGAATATAATGCTATAAAAAATTATAGTATAATTTATATAACATAGTTCCTGGCCCAGGGTCATATCGAACCCCTTCTGACTTTGGTCACTACGATGGTAATGTCTACAGTAAGACGGGAGGAATTGCCTATCTGAACCCAGTAGAAAGTAAAGCAAAAAGATCCTCGAGCAAGGCTAAGTTATGAATGAAAAATTGATGTTAATAAATCATTAAATAATTTTGACAATATTGATCAAATCGAAGAGGATTTATCTATCAGAAATAATATGCCAAGGGATACATATTTAAATATGACTCGTCTACCTTCACTACTTTGGCAGGGTCAAAACCATAATTGTCAAAATTTGAGATGTTCTTCATGTACCATTTCGTATTGTTGGTTACTATATAGTAGCCAGGTAAAGTATCACAGCTGCACAGCACAGCATCTCCCAAAATTTGTGCTGGAGACAGAGGAATTTGGTTATACATTCTAGATTCCACTATAGTCGAGGCGGATTCTAAACATATCCTTGAAGCAGTATAGCCTCCTCCTTGCAAAGTGACCATGCTTTGATTGATAAATAAACCCATCCGAGATACTTTATACATCTCAATAAACCAAAGACGCGATTCGCGGAGATCCTTATCCCCAGATTTAATCATATCAGTTGTTTGCTTTGACTGATGCAAGTCCAATATATTCATCTGTTAGCAAACAGCAGACGCCAGTAATAAAACAGCGAGTAAGATCATACTTTTCATTGCAGTACTGATAGATTAATTTCAAATTATAAATCTGCGAATAAACCCACCCTGAAAGATGATATGACTATAATTCAAAGATGAAAGAAATCAATTAAACATCTCATAAATAAGTAAAATATTAAATATCAATTTGGGGAACAATCTATTTTAAGTTTGGTTGATTTCTCTTTGGCTCGCTTTGGCAGCTCTATATCTTTTCTCGTCAGAACATGCAGAAATTCCTATTTGCTGATTAAACCATCATCGTTTTCATCAATGGCTTGGAATAGTTTGCGAATCTCAGTCTATGAATATTATTTATTTTCAAGGAAAACAGCTATTTCTTCAAAGGTTATAAAACCGGTGTGCTTGATGTCGAAATATGCAAATGCTTGTTAAAAGTGATTTATAGTGTACTGCTTTGAACCCAAAGCTGCAACAATAAATTACGTAAATTCGATATCTCCGGATCCATTGGTGTCAACTATCCTCATCAGTGAGCCAATTCTCTCATCATTCATATCTTTCCTGGATTCAAATGCTTGTTTAAGTTCAGACAGGTTCAATACTCCATCACGATCCTTGTCGAACTGTTCAAAGATTAATTTCATTTCTTTTTTTTATTCCGAAGTCAATATCTGCGAAACAATGAATGTAAAAACAACGGCTTACAATCTATTAGAAAACTTCGTTATCTTATTGGTACATTGAAAGAGGAGATAGTATCTAAGACTTTATCATAACTCAGATTTACTGCTTTTTTAGCAAGATAATTTTGGATATATGGATGATTATAAGCCTAAAAGGCAGAGAGGCGATGCTCAGGGTTTTTTATCATCAGTATTTTTAAAAGATCTAGGCATTATTTTGAAACTTGCAAGAATGAAGGCAATTTAAAATTAGGGTCAGTTGATAGTATGTTATGCATGATTTAGATCTCAGTCTATCCCTTAAAAGGAGTTTTAGAGCTGATCATCATATAGAAGATGATACCAATTGACCATACATCACATTTTTCATTGTAACGTTTACACAGCACTTCGGGAGCGATGTAAAAAGGTGTACCTATTCGAGTAGTCAATGGCTATTTGTTATTATACCTAGCTGCTATTCCAAAATCTATGAGTTTAAGAGTATTCGTATCTTTCTCGAAGAGTATATTTTAAGGTTTCAAGTCACGATGAACAATCCCCCTTGAGTGCAAATACTGTAATGCTCGTAAAAGTTGTATCATAACCTATGCAATGTCATCCTCCGTCAATTTTTTCATAGCAATCCTCTTGAAGAGTTATCCTCCTTCGCACAACTCAAGAATAAGCACAAAGTGAGACTTATAGTCATAGACTTCAAAAAGACGAGCAATATTCGGATGGTCAAGGTCAACCATTATTGACATTTACATGAGTAGCCTTTACATTCCATCTTTATCTAGACTTGTTTTTTTAATTCTTTTGGCTGCTCTAAGCACTCCTGTGTATTTGGCCTTAACTTTGTAGACAGTACCAAATCCTCCTTTTCCCATTTCCTTTAACACATCGTAGTCATCGTGGTAATTATTCTTCTTCATCTTGATGAAGGAATTCCATTTGATTTTTATGTCTTAAATTACTTTGTTTTATTTTTCCTCTAATAGTTTGATATTTGTTGCGACCTCTTGCTCCCCGAGATAAGTATCATCCCACTCTTCATCAATCTCTAGCTAATCAATTTCCTATTAGCATTACATCAATTTTTGAGAAACTTTGGCGAAGGAGAGTTTGCTTGGACCCATATGTCTCTCCATTTTGAGAGTAGAGAAAGTCGGTAAGGTAATGTTATGGTGCATAGTAAGAGTGTTATTCTATATATTTCCCATTAGTAATAGAAGATTTATTAATGACAGAAATGTTTCCAAATACTACCTTAAAGATATGACAATAAATCAATAAATAATTGTAATCCTTCGGTAGAATTGCAATAGCTCTGTAACTTTGATATTATTGTTTTATTTATATTAATATAGATTTACACAGTCGAATTTATTTAAATTAATCCAAATAGAATTGGGATATAGAGTTAAAGATGGAAGAGACATCACTTATCAGACAGTTATATTCCAATCTCCCCCCCAATCATTAGACTCATATTATATTTTTATAATATCTTATCTACCTCCTACTACTCACAGTTGAGGTCATTGATTTTCTGAAGAGCAGACTTACGAATTGCAATTGCGAATTTACCTTCAATGGACTTCTTTTCCAGCATTATTTTACTGATCTCTCGCTCGTTTATGCTCAACTACAGATAAGAGTCCACCTCAATTAAAACAATCTTCATTTTGGTTACGTAGTCACGAGTACTGATAAAATTTCCAAATTGACCAATTCCGCTACTTGAGCATCGCTTTTCAATATCAATTTGCCCTGAGTTGAACTGCTCCATAAACTGTTGTATTTCTTTATACATAAAAGCCGAAATGAAAATATAGAATTATTGGCTGGAGAGTATGTCAACCTTTTTATTATTACAAATCTCCTTAAGTTTTATGCTGTTCAACAGTCGCAAGAGAGGGAGCTTTCTTTTAATGCAATCCACAGTTGGTCTTAGAGGAGTGTTTTCATCACGCGAAATAGAGCAACTGATGTGGTAGTTACGAATGCACTGACTAATCACACTGGCAGGGACACATTTAATATTGTTCATGTTGGAAATAACTGTTTCTTCAGCCAGCATTCTATTATTGATCAGTATCTATTTGCGAAGTAAATCTGCAAATTAAGAGTTAATGTTCCTGAAGTATTCCTCTATCTTAGGTAGATTGATGCGGTCTAATATGGCAGGAGAAGAGTCCTTAGCTCTAGCAACTGATTCCTATGGAGGCAC
>Ga0302191_10001544_pt1 | contig 14706 bp, 10 predicted proteins | sample II_Bog_E3_1_FD_198775 | JGI IMG/M metagenome (GOLD analysis project Ga0302191, IMG submission 198775) | Peat permafrost microbial communities from Stordalen Mire near Abisko, Sweden - II_Bog_E3_1 | ecosystem: Environmental > Terrestrial > Soil > Wetlands > Peat | place: Sweden: Abisko...
ATAGCCTTGCATTATGCCAGGCAGTTGGAAAAGATTAGGATTTGTCTCTGAACCATTAATAGGAAAGCAATGATGAACCTTGGTGCCAGTACTGAAGCCAGGCATATTAACCTTAGCACCAAATCCAAAAGTGGGAACCAATTTATCAGTATCATAATCTAGAACGATACTGCAGACTTAATGGAGGGCTTACTCATATTGACTCTTTTTGTTGACTGAAGTATAGTGCAGAGAGGAGGGTTGAGTTTGAATTCCATTACTAGCTGTGAAATCAATACAAACCACCATAGCCATTTGCATGCCGCTTGATAGATAATCCATAAAATCGTACTTAACAGTTTGTTTGAAGTTTTGAAATGTAATAACTCCTTTCTAATTTTTGCCCTTCATGAGAGTATGCCTAAGTCTTCCTTCTGCCAGCGTAGCCAAATCAAGGCGAGCTTATCCAATGAGTGAATTCCCACTATCATTAAAAAATCTAACGATAAGGGGTTGTTTAGAATTATTATTACAAAGTCGTTTTTAATTGACTCTGACGTGATTAAACGTATTTATTTTACCCTCTCGGACTTAACTTTCATATAGAAGGTATTCCTCATTGTTTTTGATCTTGTAAATCTTGAAGTGACTTCCACATTACCCAAAACATAGAAAGTACGAGGATACATCCAAATTGGTGCAGGCCAGATCAAATTAAATATACTTGCTGCTGCCTCTCTCCACCTTTTAGCATCGAAGCAGCATTGTTCCGACACGGTTGCCTCTGTTTAAAAGCTATTTCAAGATTCCTTTGTTCCTGCCATTGAAGATTTATCCAACTGTCGCTTCTACTTCTCCGATTACCTCCCTTGAGGAGCCAGTATTAATAACATTGAAAATCAGTTTTTGCCGAACTAAATAAATGGAATTGTACCTTCAAAGAAATAATCGAGAACCAGGGATTAGGGGAAATCGATTGATTGATTGTAACTGTGCTCAGTTTTAGTGGTCATAATTTTTTTGCGGGGCTGGTTCGTCTATTGGAGATAGACTTAAAGATAAACAGCAGAAGCGTTGACATTTTTGCAGGAAAAATAAATTTATACCTTCTCGGACTCCTGCTCTGACAGGAGAGACTCTTTACGAGCATCGTAGTCCATTACCGAAATTAAAACTTACGGAATTATTATGGGAGTTTAAAGTCACAAAGAATTTAATCAGAGCATAATAACATATCTTATAATTGATCTTATGATTTCTGAGAAGGCGAATCGTGCATTCATTAAATATCAGATCGAGGAATAATTCGAAAATTTGTTTGGAGTTCACAACTTGATCTGATTCATGGTTTTTTTATGTGTCTTATATATATGAGCAACTTGAATCCGGCTAACCAACGGTGGAAATCTGTAACAATCAATCTAATTTAGTGAATGTCCACTTTCAACATTTAAAAATATTGAGTTTTGATTTAGGAATTTGTTTGGAGATTCATTTTCGACAAATAGCCTATGAATTATCGAGTGATTATAAATCGAAATTAAAAATACAAATGGATAGACTTATTCCTATGAACCATTTAATGAGAAATAACTCTCTTGTTTGGCTCAGCAAATATTATCCGAGCATGGCCGTGATATTTACATTGATAAAATACGAAATACTATTTCTAAATATTCGTGAAACTGCCTTATCTATATTATTGATGCATTTAAATATAATATCGTATTAGTAATAATTCTACATGTTCATTGGAGAATTTGCACCATCTCTGTTCTTTAAACTTGGCACCTACCTCATCATTCCCACTCTTATTATCATCTACTATATCTCACAGGTATAAGGACACGAGCCGCCATTTCCTCATTGCTGGATCAGCAAAGTCGCACAACATTATCCGGAATTTGTGTTCTTTAGAATCGCAACTATCCCGGGAGCAATCTTAGTAGCTTTAGGATGGCTGACCAACCACTTTTTCCTTAAAACGATTGCGAAAGAAAAGGGCTTCCATATAGATAAATATCATCCTTAAATATACCTTATCTTGGGTTTGATAGGATCAATGCTGCTGATGGGGAACACTGCCACTATTGATACAGGCAAGATGAATGACAAGTGGCATACAAATTGTGCCTCCAGATTCTTTATTTTTACCTTGATTGCTCAACTATACAATACCGGTCTCTGCTGGGTTATTTACCTACAAACAAAGGCTCTCAGCATACGCAATCTCTATTTAAAAACAGGGTTAGTTATCCTACTAATAATGCAACTCTTGCTTAGTAGTCTCTACGGATCGATTGGAATAATGGGTGAGTAGAAATAACTGGGCAACGATATTGATAAATTGGTGGAATGGACTCTCACATCGACAATAATATTTGGATTTTACTCGATGGGTTTGGATGTGGATAAGTTTGTATTTATTTACGAAAATAACTCGAAATGTAATGGAGAGATTTCATTATCGATTGAGACTGTTGATTGATATATAATTAATCGATGTTAATCTTATCTTCTTAATTTAGCTGCCACTATTATTCGATCAGATGTTCATATATCCATCCAATAAATTGAGAGTAAAAGATAGGTGGATCATTTCACGGGGAATCGTTAGCAATAATCACCAAATCAATGGCCTTCTTACTCTTTCTGTGCTGCTTTCCCTCATACTCGTAGTAGGTAAACTCAAATCTCAACTCAAAGTTATTCTTCAACGAAAGTAGTTTCTCTTTGGATAGTCCTGCTCTTGAAAGATCATCAAAATGAACAAACAGATCACTGTTTAAGCTGTCAATCACGATGAATCTGTATAATTTTAGAAATACCCATAGTTTCCAGACTGGTCGAAAAATTTTAGTCTTCCTGTGTAGCGTTGGTTGTTGACTGGGGATTGAGGTTCGACATATGGGAAGTAGTTTTGTTCAGTTGGAAGGACATAGGAGGGATAGTTATACCCATAATAATTTTTGTAATTTCCTTAAAGCAGTTGTTGCTCAGTTAATCCTGCCTCCAATTGATTGTATCCCTGATTGACATAGCTATTATTGCTATCGAAAAACTACTACTAAAGTCGGTCGTATCTTGATAGTAAATGATGTACACCTTACCTGAGTTCAGATTGAAACTTCTGTCTGAATTCTAGGCATATTATTTTTTGCGATCTTAGAAGATTACTTGGGTTTGAATTGGCAAGTCTCCACAGTCGCTGAGACTTTTTTTATGCTGTCGACTGTGCCGATGATTTCCAGTGATAACTTCATCATAATTGGGGTAGTGAATTTTATCTTCTCTTTCTCTAGGCTGCTTACTTGCTAGTGTCTCCTCGAAAAGAGTCTCGAGCAACTGGATCTAATAAATAATACTTGGCCAATAACAATTTCTCTTAGATCGGATATGACCTGAAACGTGGAAGTTTTAAGGACTGCGTAATATTTCTTCCCAGCTTTAGCAAGCATAATTCGATCCTTATCTGGATTTTTGCAGGCTGAGATGTATGTTTCGTTTAGGTACTCGTCTCTATCTAGAAATAGAACTGTAACACTTTTGCAGAAAGCTGCAGATGCGATTATAAGAGTATCCTGGAGTAACAGTCTTCGTACGTTATGGAAACAATTGAGATCCGGTTGATCCCAATAGTCAAGAATTAACTCTGGATGACTTTGGTATTTTTTTAGGATAGCACTTTAGTTTATGATTGGGTAGGCGTTGCTTCTTTTGTCGCTAAGATTACTGATGAGAGTGAGTTTCATTTCCCTGATAACTTCTCCTCCATAATTATGCGAGAAGTAGACTGCCATCGATAGTGCTCTGAAGAGTGAGTTTTAGTGCTTGTGAGTAATGTCTTGGATGCGTACCAAATCGTTGCTTTTCAGCTCTTTATCTAGCAATTTCAGCTATTTTTGCATTGCTTTTTATTATTAACTAAACTATGCATTTGGGAAACATCTCGCATCGGGATTATCAAATTAAATAAGAATATCCGATCAATAGCCCAGCCATATTAAAAATGTCCTTCTCTTATTAATTAAGCAGGAGGTATCAAGAATAACGTTGTGTGATTGCTCTAGATTTATCTTTCACAATGATTATTGCCGTAAAAATATATTTTTGTTTTAAAAACAGTCCATCTAACAAAGTTTCATAATTTTAAATGCCTAAGGAATCAGCTAACACTCTAAACGAATATCAAATCAAACCGAAACACCGATAAAAATTTAAACCCTCAGAAGCTCGGGAAATCATCAAAACTGTCCTTAAATAGAAGCTGGTCCCCAAGCAGCAGTCCCCACCAAGTGATCTCAATCCATTGAGTAAGGATATTGCCGACAGCATCAAGTACAAACTTAAATAAACTGGCAAGGATAGATATAAATACATCGTGCAAACCATCCTGGGGAATCAGAAGGGGCAGGGAGTTCAGGCAGGGTGCAGAAATTTCTGGGATGCTGACACTGACGGTGTGGCTTACGAACAATATGTCGACGACAATCTCTTCTGCCTGGTGACTGTCTGGGCAGTCTATGTCTACTGAGGATTGATTAGCGATTAATTAGTGGCTTCTACTTTTAAAACATTTGTAAATCATCCGGTTGCATTTATGCGATTAAGATAATTATCGTGAGAATAGATTTAATATCTATAATTGAATCCTATGAATATTCACCCATCAATGAGGACGGCACTTTTGCTTTTGGTTATGTTGGGAGTTCTTGCGTATTCGAGGACGGCGGATGATGACGAGGTGGATACCAGTATTCCTGAATACCCCCATAAGTTCTTTTCAGGTATCAGTCAGCATATTCAGGATATTACCTAATTAGCAGTACCAAAAATATTCACTACACTTTCTTTCATTCGCAGAACGATATTTCGGCAGATCCACTTATAATTTGGTTTACAGGCGGACCAGGCTGTTCTAGTCTGATTGCTTGTTTTCATGAAAATGGCCCCTTTATCTTCCCTCCAGGCCAGCTTAAATTTGAACTCAATAAAAATGCTTGGAATAAGCAAGCCAGTGTGTTGTACATATAATTACCTGCCAACGTCGGATTTTCGGAAGGACCAGAAGAAGCTATCACTGATTAATCTTTCACAAAAGACGCCATGGCTACAATTCGGCTCTTCTATACTAGATTTCCCTCATTCAAGAAAAACTAGTTGTATCTGACTGGACACGGATACGCTGGAGTTTATGTCACCTACCTTGCCCAGTAAATCATATCAGAAAACACGGATACTCAAGTGTTTTACAACGATCGTTTTAATCTCAAAGGTATTATGGTTGGAAATCCCTGCGTACGACCTGATGAGTGCTATTCTTCGGGATCAGAGAAGCAGTCCTACTACCATTACTAGTTTTTATACAATAGAGCGTACTACACTAGAAAGAATTGGGACGATTTCCGTTCGAAATGTACACTCAGCTACGATGGTTTCGAATGTTATCAAAAGCGAGTTGAGATGGATAAAATTTTTAATAATACCAATAGTTCCATGTATAACATCTATAACCCTTGCTATAAGGGAAGAAATAACTCAAATCTATAGTACATCAATTCTGGATGCGAAGATGATGCTAACATTATGACCTATCTCAACGATCCCACAGTTCGAAAGAACTGGAATATTGAGGGAGACAAAGAGTGGGTTCCATGCAACACCAAGATATATGCGGAGTATCTTCCTGGCAATAATTCATACTGGATATATCCTTATCTCATTAAAAATAAGCTAAGAATCGTATTTATTTTTATATTTAGTGGGTTTACTCGGGAGATGTTAGCTCTTTTGTACCAATTATCGGAACTAAAAGATGGGTTGAAGAGTTGAGGCATGAACTCGAAATGCCCGTTAAGAGAATATGGAGAGAATGGTGGGTTCCCGGAAACCATACAGGAGAGGATCAAGTCGGAGGTTTTATTTGGGAACTGAGGGATCTGACTTTTGTAACAGTAAAGGGTGCAGGATTTACGACGAGTACTGATCAACCGAAAGCGATGGCTTAAGTTCTTGCTGGATTTTTGTCTGGAACAACCCTGCCTTACAAAAACAAATGATGAAATGTATTATTGAAGACATCTCTTTAAGAATATCCCTAATTAACGATATTGTCTATTATGAATTAAAAAATGTAAGGTTGGAAGATATACCAATATCAAATATGCTAAATTCATAAGTGCATCTCGGCTAAAAGACCTTATAATATCTGGCTAAACTTCGATATTTTTGGACTATGTTTTATCCTTTGTTATGCAGATTAAATTAATGAACAGTTTATTCATGATTCTATAATTTTATTAATTCTTTTGATGAGGTAGCCGTCGTATGAGATTCTGCAACAAAGAGAGCAAGATAGGAAAAACTACCTTCAAAACGCTTTATAAAGGACAAATAGAAATAGTCAGATATGCGGCAAAATTAGAGAGGACATTAATCATCATTTGACTTAGAACGAACAGTATCAACGACCTTTTACTGCTGATCAGTGCAGTCATGCAAATACCAGCAGTTCCCTTAAAAAGGCGTATTTTTATCGAAAACTTCTAAATAAATCCAGTCTTTGTCATTTAAGCCCTGACAATATTTTGAAATGCAAATAAAAATCCTTTGAGAACAAAAAGGTAATGGATAAACCACCAAGTTTTTTCCAATAAACTTTGAAAAATAAAAATAATGAAACACTGTCAGAAAGAGTAACCGTTGATTTTATTAATATTGATCAATTGCGAAGGGGCGGAAAAGACAACTTCAAAAATGTTACTTTTGGATAATTTATTGAAAGGAAAAAAGTTAAAAGGGGGCGAATGAGAAAATTAAACGAGGCATGGTCTGGAGAGTAGAACAAAAAAGGCAATTAGCATATTGAGCTGTAGATTGAAGGCAGCAGCAGATTCATCCGAAACATGGAAAGTCCTTTTACGACCGCTAAATAGTAAAAAGCATCTCATGGAGAAAAAGCTAGAGAGGAAGATGGTCAGGTCCATTTGTAACCGAAAATAACTTCTTTAAACGATTTATAAAAGATAGATATTGATCTTTATAGCAGAAGGATATGCAGTTATTTGAAAAAGGAAAAGGCCAACTTGAATTCGGCAACAGATTGCGCAAAAAACAGTTATGAACTTGGGTTGCATATTCACTCATTGCGAAGAGCATCGCCTAATAAGAATTTGCCTTTTCACCAATCGAGTCATGATAATAGGCTATAGTATAAAAGCAAAATGGTTTGCAGCAATTAGAAACCGCACAAGGCAAATAAACCAATAAGGATAAATAAATCCAAGAAAACAAATTTGACTGATGATCTACAGGGTTGGCATGTCGGCAAAGATAATGAACTCATCGAGGAAGATATTTTTAGCAATTTTTGATATTTTTATTTTTATTGTATGTATCATCGATTTAGTGATGAATTAGACTACTACTAGCTTAGTTTTACAAGATGCGTACATTCACAGACTTAAGACGATCCAAATGATGGCAGTCCACATTTGACACTAATATGAACTCTATTAAAATGTTAGCGTATTCAGATAGTCGATAGACAAAGGTCTGCCTATTTTGATATAGTTGTTCAGCTATAAATTGCAACTGCGTAGTTGAACACACCATAATTATTTATGGATTCAAAATTTGGAGAAAGCTCACTTTCCAACTATATCAATCAATAAACGATTGGTAAACATGTACTTAATCAGGCAGAGGTGCTTACGGCTACGTGTTCCGCTGTTTAGACAGTCGAAATCGCTAAATGGTTGCCATGAAGAAGATCATACTCGATATGGAGAACGAAGGGTTTCCTAGTACCTCGATCCGAGAAATATCCCTCCTTCGAGAAATCACTCATAAAAATGTTGTTACGTAAGATTGGGTTTACTAAGATTGAAAGATGTGGTCATTGATAATAAGCAGCTCTATCTTATCTTTGAATATCTAGATAAGGATTTGAAGTCTTACATCGAAAATCTGGGCAATACAAACATGGATACCATGAAAGTCAAAAGATTTTTATATCAAATGCTATCTGGCATTGCGGAATGCCATAAAAAAAGAATTATCCATCGAGATCTCAAACCAGCAAACATACTCATTGACTCAAATGGTAAAAATACAGTAAGGTAGATAGTTTACTTAAAATTGCAGATTTTGGGTTGGCTAGAACCTTCACACTTCCAGTCCGCCCCTATTCTTAAGAAGTGGTCACACTTTGGTATAGAGCACCAGAAATTCTTCTTGGCTCGACAGACTATTGCACACCAATAGACATCTGGGCAATTGGATGCATTTTTGCTGAGATGGTAATAAAACGGCCCTTATTTGCTGGAGACGGTCATCTGGATCAACTCTACAGAATTTTTAGGATATTAGGAACTCCTAACCAATAAACTTGGCCTGGAGTGAATAAAATGAAACAGTACAAGTCAACCTTTCCAAACTGGCCTGCCAATGAAATTCAAAACGTTGTAAGTGGACTTACTCTGGATAGCTCTGGACGGGATTTATTAAATGTAAGGTCTAATGTATTTAGAAAATGCTGCGGTATAATCCGAATAGCAGAATTACTGCGCAGGCAGCTCTCCAGCACGCGTATTTCAAAGATATTAAATGATAATGACTCTAATCTGCTTATTTTATTTGTTCATTTTAATGCTGTCTTAATACACAATTTCGGTGATTTCCCTTATTAATGCTTAGAATTTCGTGGAATAAAATGTTTAATCTGATGCATATCGTATTGAAGATGAGTAACAAACTTCAAAGGTCCATCATCATTGATTCATATTCTTATAATTATTTTTCAGGAATGGATGATTCAAAAGGATCTTTTAATCAAAAATAAGATAGATGAGAGGATATATCTCCTTCCTTCCGTTAATTATTGTCTCCGAATGATACTTTTTTGAGTTTTGATTAAGAAATCATTCCTACCTGTCTCTAAGATTTATCACCTTCTCACTGTTAATCTCTTTAGATCATAAAACCGTGATCTCATGCATCTCTTTGTTTGCCCTCTATCCTGTATTTTCATTCTAAATTTGATTAATTATAATATAATCCAAATTTATAGTGATGATAGAAAAAAATTAAGGTAGTTTAAAATATATAAAATATGATGAATCAATTATTTTTGATTTCTACTAATTTCCATGAAAAGGAGGTGTGATTATTTTTTTATTTTTATACGGGGTCGCCATTAACTATCTTTAAAACATAACTTGTTCTGAAACATAAAAAGAAATAAAATGTGAAGGAGGGAGGAGGAATTTTTTAAAGAAAGGGCAGAAGAATTTTTATGCTTGGAGAAAACTACCCGAATGACGTTTAATATCTTAATAATGGAAGATGGATGAATAGAGATATAAGGGGTTATAGATCATTAGGGATTCTTGGCCAACGCCTTGATGATTCTATTTCGTCGTTCTAGGTGCTCTCTTCGAGCAATATAGTTAATTTTCTTGGATGTAAGTATAGCTGTGCAGCTTTATCCCTTCATATAATTGAAGAAACAGACTCTAAACAGAAAACACAGCTCTTTTAAAGAAATTTCCTCTGATTTTTCAATTTAATGGCAAACCTCAGGGTAATTGGTTGATAAATTTTCTGGAGTATATAATTTGAGAAAAGCTGACTTGTTGATATACTTCCTTCCCCTTCGAAACATAACTGCTTTTATTACTCTATAGAAAATTTATTTTATATGAGGCACTTGACTCTAACACTTTTTTAAACGAAGAATGGCCTTCTTAATCACCTTTTGTAAAATTTTTCCATGAATGAACAGAGAAAAACATTGGTTGGTTATATTGCTTTCGCTATTTTTCTTTGCACTTTCTTTTTTTTTCAATTATTTTCTCCGAGAAATTTTTGGTGTTTTTGATTTTTTAAGGGAATTGATTTGAATTTAAGGAGCTTAGTCTTGCTATGGAGTAAATTCTGCTGCTATTTCTCCTTCTGATGAGAGAATGGGACTTCTCTACCAGTCAATAAAGAAAAGCCCAGTTCCAAAATCTTGAATGTAAACAGGGTAGAGTGTAGTCCAAAATTTCATAAAACAACTAAAAATTTCGTAATATGAATGATTGTCTTATTAGTTAAGGCTATTAGTACTCAACATTTGGATTCCTGATTTTAAATATTTATATTATGATAATATTAAACTTCATCGTTTGAGGCACTTTTTGTGATTCAAATATAGTTAGCCACCTTTATTATCGGCAAGTTAGGATCAAAAATTGTTTACCAATTATTAATAATCGTTTTGCTGAGCAATAATCGAGAGAATCACTCAACTTGACTGTTCTAGAACATTTAGCAATGAGTTAGTTTGTCATGATATACTTTAGAGAAGTCCACATTATATTTTATACTTCACTTTGACGTACATCATATTTATCATGCTCTAGGGATAAGAGATATCTTCAGAACATCAGATCATCATTTTCTGAAAGAAAGATAAAATAAGAATGTATGGAGATAGCCAAAATTCGATTAGATACTATATTTCAGCAAAGATTATGTCATAAGCAACATGAATAAATGTAAAATATTAAACCTCGCCTTTCTTCGAAAAATTTATGATTTATAATTAATTTTCATAATATTCGATTATAATGCTCAACATTGCCTTTAAAATAATTTCATGGGAGAGTAAATGATATTCACCACTATGTATCAGAAACAAACAAAATTCGGTCAAAAATCTTAAATGATGAAAAAATAATATCCAAAAGGGAGATTTCAATAAGTGGTCTGAAAAATCGTTTATTCTACATTGCTGATTGTATTGTTGTAATAAATGGTTTACTCCACATAATAATAAAATTATAATACTAATATTATATTTAATATTATTCATATTTAAGAAGAGAATTGATTCTCTTTTCTTTAATTTAAATAAGATATCCATTTTGAAGAATTAAGAAATTAAATACGCACATAACTTTGTCCAGTTTAACTGAATTATCAGTCCTATTTATTTGTTTATATGCATTATCAGAATTAATATAGTTATCGCATTTTCAGATTTTATTGGTCTTTACCAAATGATAACTGTTAAAAGTTTATGCTGTTGTGTTAGGCAAAGAAAAGGACAGTTTATAAACTATCGATATTTGAATACTAAGGCCAGCAAAGCCTGGAAACACATCATAAAATTACTAATTTAATTTGCTGTAAAATCAGAGAAAGGGATCCTTCTCGTATTAATTAAAAATGAATAAAAACCCCTGGTATGAAATGCGTGATAATTAGCAATAATTATAACAATATTCAACACATGTACAACAAAGAATTTATGAAATTTGAGAGGCTTAAGTTTGAGCTTTAAAACATCAAAAATCTGTGCGCTGAACAGTATTTTGCTGTGACCAAATGCAGCAACAACTCCGTGTGCGGAAAGAATCACGTTGACAGATCACTCTATCCCTGCATTCACTTCTATATGGGAAATTGCAAGTACGGGTTCAATTGTCTTTTTTCCCACTCCATCAAGAGGCAAATCGTCAAGCCTTAGCCCTCAAAAGACGTATGCCGTAAACTATATAATGAGAATTACTGCCCACAGGGAAACAAATGTCGCTTTTCGCATGATCTCCGTAGCGAGCCTTGCGTATACAACTCAATGGGAAAATGCAAATTTTCTGCTGATACTTGCCGTTTTTCTCACTAAAAGAAGGTGGATGTGGGAATTCCTTGCTTTTTTCACTTAATGGGGGGCTGCAAGAATCCATAATGCTAAAACAAGCACAACACGGAAAACATCCTTAAATATATATCTTATGAGGGACCCATCTGATGATTGGCAGATTGCATTATTAAAACTAATAATAAATATTCATGAAGGATGATTTAATAAACGTCAATGATGTATTGGACTGGCATGATGAATGAGGAATATTTGAGATATATTTATAAATGTTGGATATATTTTAGAATGGAGATGAGTAGATGTATTTTTGCTTTTACCGCTTTAATTATCTTCGATTTAATTCAATATTTAAAATGATTTTTGATCATCATCTCGTTGATGTAATGAATAGTAGATTATATCTTATCTATTTTCGATCACTCAAAGGATAATTTAATTATCTCAATAAAATTAGAAATAAACTGAGATGAGCAACCCAAATAAATACAAAAGCAAAGATTAGCAAAATGATAAGGTAAAAGGATAGCTCCAATCCCATATAGCGAACAGTAATCAGTCAGTAGCAAAAGAAGGGGTATAAAACGATTAGCCAATTTAGCCAAAAATATCATCATCGAAAAACAAAAATGCTAAAGACTTTGATTCGTATGGTAACTAATTTATGGAACATGATAATCAGTAGCTTATCATCAGCAAAAATAAAATGAACACATCCAATAAAAAGATAATGGTCAGAAAAAGAATATAAACTGAACCAAACTCTGAAAATATCCACTCTGTCATTCTTAAAAAATAGTTGTTTTTGCCTTCGCTGCAGAATAGAAAATAGCTCAAGCGATAAAATATAAAAACCTAGTCAATCGTGAAGCTGAAAGATCTCTATTAAAAGAAAATAAAATTGCAAAGGCGTTTGAAAATTCTAAGCAAAGAGTTACTTCAGTTAAAAGTGAGTTTATCCATTAACGAAGAGTGTCCAAAAAACCCTTAAATAATGACTTCGTAGTTAGAGCAATAACGGTAATATGCTCAAATGCGTGGTCGATACCAAAGTAAGAGCTACTCTAACTCTCGCAATCGTAAATATTAAATATAAAAACGGTTATTGTGTTCCAAGAACAAGAAGGACAACTCACCAGAGTCGATTCAATCAGTCTAAAAGAACAGAGAAGTTATAAACTTTATTCAAAAGATGCATGAATAGTCAGTGGAGAGGGACTTGAAACGTATAAAAAGAAACAAAAAATATATGGAGCATGAACTTAATCATGTCTGCATCGACTGTTCGAAATCCAAATGCCAAATGCAGGCCTATGGGAGTATTCTTGCTAATAGTCGCATTTCCTGATTATGGGTACTTGAAGTTTTTTTAAATTTAGCTAAATTATGCATTCAAATGTTTTTATATTGAATATCCAACTAATAGCATTTAATCTTCATTGTGAAATAAAGAGAATAGAATTAAAATGAAATACATGGTCAAATCAATCCACATACCACTATAATGAAAGCCAGTATTAAAGCATACAACAATGATCTCCAAACTCTACCCTGAGCTGGCTGCAACAGTTTCTCGTCCCGCTCTGCTGGTAGTATTTAATTTTATATGAGCTCTATCTTGGTATTTTAAGGTTCTTCTATCTCCTTCTGTTTTTATGACAACTCCTCTTGAGGTATTGGCTCCTATCTTCCTATGTCCCTTCTAGAAAGCTTGCCTATTTTAACGAGCTTTTCCCCGAATAGTTAAATAAATTTTTAATTTGCCTTGTTATGGTTCATACTATTTCGAGCGTAAGCTTAACGTTGAACTATAGAGTCAGCTCGATACCCAATACCGTTTTCTTCAGTATACATAAAACTAATGGTGCCGATAATCAGAGTTCGTACGTTCCAAGCTGAGGTCCAGTTATCCTGGTGGTAATGAGTAAATGTAGTGCAGATGTATTCGTTAGAAGCAAAGCGACCGTTTGGGGTATAAAAGATGAGTTTTGGTGCTGCAAAAGGGTAGTTCTCATGCAATTCCAGCAATCCATGATAGAAACCGCCCTAGTAAGCTCCCTCCAAATTGTAGAGACAAAAATGGAAGTGAAGGTGTCCATCCCTTGTTACAAGAGCATTAGACAGTGGTTCATTCTCTAGGGAGGCCTATTCTTTGGCCAATCGGACATTGGTTAGCTTGTGTGTCATGAAGAAATATGCAAACGATTGGGATTAATATGATTATATAATTATATTGGCATGCCAAATAAATAGTCAATTAGCGCTTTTATAATTTAGAAAAGACAATAATTTTACTAGCCACCTTTCAGTCAAAAATTATAAAATGCAAATATAGCTAAGATGATTTAATGATATGGCTTCAACATGGTTTGAGATATGTCATTAATCATTTTTTTAAAAATTGAGCTTGTCTTCCCTAACTTCTTCCTTAATACAGAGGATTTATTATTCTTTCTTGGACCAATGTGACTACAGCTTCAATTTTATTCTAAAATATAATTAATCGGATATGAAGGAAGACGAGAGCAAACAGCGTAAGCAACTCAGCTAACAACTCAAATCCAAAATAAAGAAGAAACCCTACACTGAGGATATCAACGGCCGACAGTTTACCTACTCGCTTCTCGATAAAAAAAATCAAAGCTTTATTCTTTCGAATGAACGGTTGCTGCTTCTGAAGGGAAAGACATCTATTGGCTATGCTCGCTCAATTCCTGATAGCACATATCTTCCCTTCTATGATGAGCAAGCCATTCCAACTCTTAAGTTGTAGTTACCTCTCAGTGATATTCACAATGTGACTGCGCAAAATGATTTGCTCGTAATTGAATTCCAGCCCAGCACTAATCAACCCAAATGGGAATTCAATTGCCAAACTAAAAAAGTGGCTGAGGAGTGGAGGAAAACCATAATGGATTCTGTTAATGCGTTGATACTCAATGCTAACAACTCTCCCTTTCAGGTCACAATCAATTAGGGGCAGGTAAACCCCAAACAAGAATAAAAAGGAAACTTGCTCCCTCAAGGAAGTATACATTTAGGAAGTCAGCAAGTCTCAAGCAGTAATGCTCAGTCCATAA
>Ga0302191_10001547_pt1 | contig 14684 bp, 11 predicted proteins | sample II_Bog_E3_1_FD_198775 | JGI IMG/M metagenome (GOLD analysis project Ga0302191, IMG submission 198775) | Peat permafrost microbial communities from Stordalen Mire near Abisko, Sweden - II_Bog_E3_1 | ecosystem: Environmental > Terrestrial > Soil > Wetlands > Peat | place: Sweden: Abisko...
AGTCCTAGCTTAAGTATTACAACTCTAGAGAAATGCTTGCTAAGTAAATGAGAGCTTTGTGCAATATTGCGATTATTGAAGTTGATAATCCCAAAATCCAATATTATGCTAAAAATATACGAAAAGCCTAATACGGCGAAATACACCCCGTACTCAGTCTTTCCGACAATGTTTTGTACGGTGCGGTCAATCCCCAATATCCAAAAGGGCTTAATGGAGAGATTTAACGTAAGTACGAGAATAAGATTGGTGATGAAAGTTTTCTTCATTCTTTTTTTAGAACCGCAAAAATAGAGTAATTACTTTAATACTGCTGTTTCACCATATTATCCCTCGAAATAATATAAAAAACCATATACACGCTCTAAATCCTAATACCCATTATCAATACATCATCCACCTGCTCTAAATTACCTTTCCACTTTTCAAAGGTTTCATTTAAAATCTTTTTTTGATCTTTCAGGCTATTTTTATGAATAGAGAATACTATTTCCTTTAGTTGCGAATGTTTGAATTTTTTCCCGTTGGGGCCTCCAAACTGATCGGCATAGCCATCGCTGAATAAGTACACTATAGTATCTTTTTCACCTTGAATATGATGGTTGGAAAATGGTTTCATTAATGGATAATATCCTATGGGTTGTTTATCGGGCGGTATTTCTTTTAACTCACCGTTTACTATATAGTATAGCGGGTTATTTGCCCCGCTCCATTGAATTTCCTTTGTTTTAAGATTCAACCGCATAAGGGAAATATCCATACCATCTTTTGTTTCACTATCGGTTCCGGTTTGTTTAAATTCTTTCAAAATCTTATTTCGAAGGGCTTCCAGAATCTCTGCCGGAGTAAGTATGACGTTGTTTGCTGTTATTTCATTTAAAAAGGCATGTCCAAGCATGCTCATAAAGCCACCCGGAACACCATGTCCGGTACAATCAACAGCAGCGAGATAAAAATAATCTTGTTTTTCAATAGACCAATAGAAGTCGCCGCTCACTATGTCTTTGGGTTTAAATAAAATAAAGTGCTCGGGTAAATGTTTGGATACATGCTCCTCTTCTTTCAGAAGCGCTCTTTGAATCCTTTTAGCGTAGTTGATAGAGTCAGTAATATCTTTATTTTTTTCTTCTACCAATATTTTTTGCTTTTCAGCTTCATCTTTTTGCTTTACAACTTCCAGGGTTCGCTGCTTAATAGTTTGTTCCAGCATTACGTTTTTTTTGCGCAGGGAGGCTGTGCGCCAGCGATAAATACCGATCAATAAAAAGAACGAAATAATGACATACAAACTATAGGCCCACCAGGTTCGGTAAACCGGGGGCAATACTTTAAATGTATACGTCACAGGCTGGCTCCATATACCTTCGGGGCTTTGGGCTTTTACTTTAAATGTATACGTTCCTTCATTAATATTACCGAATATAGCTGTAGTTTTTTTACTGACCGGACTCCAGTCATTATCATAGTTTTCCAATATATACCGGTAATTTACCAGGTAAGGTTTAGAAGGTTCAATAGCTGTAAAGTCAAAAGTGATATGATTGTCTTTGTATGGTAATACCAAATTTTCAGGCAAGGGGTAAAAAGGTGTGATTCCGTCAAATTGAATACCACCGAATCTTTTACGAATGGTATCTCTTTCTTGTGCAGTTAATGCTTTTCCATAGGTCATCACTTCTTGTTGTGCGAGTGTTGTGCTATCTTTCGGTGTTATAACTTTCCCGTCTAAATAAGCCTGAGCAATATTATACCAGCAAATATTTTCCTTATTAATTTTTATATCTTGTATTACTACTGTTGGGGGATTTGGGTTTTTATTTAATGCGGAAGGGTCGAACCTTACCAGTGCTGTTTTTTCGCTGCCGGTGCCTGCCCATATAATACCCTTGCTATCGCATATCATGGCTCCGTTATTGTTTCCTTGGTTCACATCTTTAACTGGGTAACCTGTTTTGGAGTTATATATTTTGAAAACCGGACTGTAGTTTTTCAACTCTTCATTGCTCATATTATTTTGAGCAGGTAAACTATTTTGTGAACTTTCGCCTCGAGAATTTGGAGCAAACAATTTTAGAACGGCTATACCGATATTGGTTCCAATAACAATGTTTCCTTCCTTATCTGATACAATACACGCAACACCGCCATCGGGCAATCCCTGATCTGTTGTATAGGTAGTAAAGGATTTACCGTCGTATCGGCTTAAACCACCACCCGGAGAGCCGAACCATAAAACTCCTGTTTTATCTTCCAGAATACTCGCAATAGTATTATAGCAAAGCCCCTGTGCGGTAGTATAGGTAGTAAAAGATTTACCGTTAAAACAACTTACTCCTCCATCATTTGTACCAAACCATAAATTTCCCTTCTTGTCTTCTATAATGCTGACAACAATATTACTGTTTAATCCCTGATCAATTGAATAATTGACAAAAGATTTACCATTAAAACAAGATACTCCGCCACCATCTGTGCCGAACCATAGATTCCCTTTCTTGTCTTCTAAACTGCTCCAGACATTATTATTACAGAGCCCCTGTGCGGTAGTGTATATGGTAAAGGATTTACCATCGTAACAACTCAATCCACCATTTGTGCCAAACCATATATTTCCCTTCTTATCTTCTAAGCTACTATAAACATAATTATTGCTCAATCCCTGGGACATTGTGTAGGTAATAAAGGATTTACCGTCGTATCGGCTTACTCCTCCACCTTGAGTGCCAAACCATAAATTTCCCTTTTTATCTTCCAGGATACTTGCTACATTACTATTCCCCAAACCCTGCAAAGCCGTATAATTAACAAAGGATTTACCGTCGTAACGGCTCAAGCCTGAACCAAAAGTACCGAACCATATATTCATTGCTTTGTCTTCTACTATAGTTAAGACATTGTTATTGCTCAGACCCTGTTCGGTTGTATATGTGATAAAGGATTTGCCGTCATAACAACTCACCCCATTATTTGTACCAAACCACAGATTACCCTTTTTGTCTTCCAGGATACTTAAGACGCTGTCATTGCAAAGGCCTTGCACGGCTGAATATGTAGTAAATGTTTTACCGTCATATCGGCTTACCCCACCACCATTTGTGCCAAACCACAGATCTCCATTTTTGTCTTCGAAGGTACTTGCTATATTATTACTGCACAGGCCCTGTGCCATGGTATATGTAGTAAAGGATTTACCATCATAACAATTCACGCCGGCATCTGTACCTATCCATATATTTCCTTTTTCATCTTCTGCCATTCCCAAAACATCATTACTAACAAGCCCCTGTGCCTTTGCATACGTGGTGAATTTTTTTCCATCGTAACGACTCACTCCTCCTGTGCCTGTACCAAACCATAGATTCCCTTTTTTATCCTCCAGGATGCACCAAATAGTGTTACCCCCAAGCCCCTGTACTGTCTTAAAGGTAGTAAAGGATTTGCCATCATAGCGGCACACACCGCCACCATCTGTACCAATCCATATATTTCCTTTTCTATCTTCCAGAATACTAAAAATATTGGTGTTGCTCAGTCCCTGAGCCATTGTAAAATTGGTGAAAGACTTTCCGTCGTAACGACTCACTCCTCCTCCCTGAGTACCAAACCACAGGTTTCCAAAATGGTCCATGCAAGAGCAGGTAACAGCATCAAGTGCAAGGCCGTTGTCTGTTGTATAGTTTTGCATAGTTGAAAAGAAGCCGGCAGGCTTAGTTTCGGGAGGTACCAGGTATATGTTTGTGCCCCCGCCGGGAATATGGGTTTTATATGTAACCGGTTTAGCAGGGACTACAACAGTGAGGGGTTTTGGCTGATCCTTTAAAGCAATGGAAACTGGATTCTTTATTACTACAACGGTAGGAGATTGATGTTCTTTAGCTCCCGGCTGAGTTATCGGTTCACGACTCCCGTTTTGACAAGAAAAAATGCAACTTGAGATGACTGCATAAGATACAAGATGGAAAATCCTCCAATTAAGGGGAAGAAAATAAGCAGGGGATTTTCTCTGAATCATTTTGGATACTATAGGAAAAATTCAAATATAATAATTTAACTTAGTTAATTTGGTAGTAAAAACTACGTTTCATTATTAACCTTTTTTAAGCACGCTGCTATTTTATTATAAATCGGGCCACTTTATGATTTTACCTCAGCAAATTTAAGATTTGCAGCAAAGCAATCCATGAATAACTCATAATTTATAATTAGTTTTGGGCTATTGTTTCATCATGGCAAACCATAATACCACATCGGCTGATAAACAGGAACAGGAGCGATTTGCTTTAGATAAAATTTCTTTAGCGAATAAAAACCTGCATCTTTCCCTTGAAGTGCGGGAAGATATTTTACTGGCCTGCCTATTGGATAAAGACAGTAATGAATACCTCGCCTGGGCATCTTATAACCGCAAGGATGCTAAGAATATACAACGTCCTCTTTCAACTATTTTGAAAGAAGAAATGCTGAATGTCAGATACTCGGGATCTTCGGTAGTATTTACACATAATAGCGCCATGCTTATCCCGACCGCCTTTTTTTCTCAAGAATCCGCAAAGGAGTATTTAAAACAACAAAACCTCATTAAGACCGGTGAAACTGCCTTTTCTGATTTTATTAAAAATAACGATTGCTATAGCGTTTATGCCGTAGACTCCGGCGATTATACATTACTTAAGGAAAAATACCAGCAGGCTGCTTTCAGGCATCACTCCTCTGTTTTTGTAGAATACCTGTTAGCTCTTCATAAGAACGGCGTAAAGAACGAAGTGCATGTATATGTCTTTCCGGGATATATGGATGTGGTAGCATTGCAATCGGGCAAATTGATTCTTTACAACCGCTATAGCGTTCAAACAGCTAATGATTTTACCTATTTTCTTCTTTGGGTTTATGAAGAACTTAAACTTAAACCCGAAGATTCACCCTGCTTTTTTTATGGGGAAATTACCGAAAAATCAGAAATGTTTAAATTGGCTTTAACGTATTTGAAAAATATTCGCCTGGCGGAAAAAACCAAACGCTTTACTTTTTCAAGCCAGTTAGATAGCCTTCCTGCCCATTCCTATTATTCCCTATTTATGCAATACCTATGTATATAGGCGGAGGCGATTTGAAGGGAAGGCAGGTTCCTTCCAAATATTTACCTATAAGGCCTACGACAGGCAAGGCCAAGCAGGGCTTATTCAACATTTTGCAAAACCATTTTAACTGGGAAGAATGTGAAGCGCTTGATTTATTCTGCGGCACCGGAAGCCTTACGTACGAGCTTGCTTCGCGCGGATGCAAGCAAGTTACGGCAGTTGATATTAGCAACGGATGCTGCAACTTTGTACGTAAAAACATAAAGCATTTTGAATTGAATAATATAGTAGTTGTGAAGAGCGATGCACTCTCCTTCCTTAGAAGTCACTCCACCCCTTTCGATATTATTCTCTGCGACCCACCTTACGAATACCCGCACTATCCTGTGATTCCTGAACTTATTTTTAGCCGCAATCTTTTAAAGGAAAACGGTTGGTTGGTGATTGAACATTCTAAACGGACGAACTTTACAGAACATCCTAATTTTTTACAGCAAAGAACTTACGGTGAGGTGAACTTTAGCTTTTTAGGTCGGAGCCCGACCAGCAAATAATAGTGTCACTGCGAGGAACGAAGCAGTCTCATCAATTAAAGAGATTACTTTTATTATAAAATCGCTGCGCTTATTTTACCTTATTTTACACTTTTGCAAAATTCAATCACTACTAAAATTCTGATTATCAAATGATTGTATTTTGAAGTGTAAAATAAACGAGTAAAATTTTAGTAATACTCAATAGTGCGCTCAGTTATTGTTTTGAGTTTGCCTTTGTCGTAAGAAACTTGCTCCAACCAATTATCTGTTGCATCAAAATTTTTAAACTCGTTGCGCATATCCGTACTTACTATGCTGTCCTTGCCATAAATTGCAGAGTTACGCCATAATAAATGGCTTGACAAGGTTTTTTACACTTTGTATAACCTTGTACAAATACACCTGTATAAATCAATAAGCGATAGGTAGGCGTAAAGTATTTTAACATGCAAAATATCGGTAAAAGCCGCTTCAATATTGAAACGCAAGGTATAATACGATAATTTAAAGTACATTACACCAAAACCCTTAAAACTCCCTTTAGGGGTTTGGGGCAAAATTAAACCTCCCCCCTCTTCCCCAACTGAATTACATCCATGTTGCGGATATCCTCTCCATCAATTATAAAACGCACCATGGTGCGCACCGAGTGCAGGCCCTGTTTGCCTGCCGCCCCGGGATTGATGTGCAACAGGTTAAGGTTTTTATCAAATATTACTTTTAAAATATGGGAGTGCCCGCAAATAAAAATATCGGGTTTTGTTTCTTGTAATAGCCTTTTTAATGTTGGGTTGTAATTCGGCGGATAGCCTCCTATATGCGTTATCCAGACCTTTTTTTTCTCGCACTTAAAAATCTGGCTCTCGGGACAAATCAATCTTATTTCCCTGCCATCAATATTGCCGTATACTGCTTTAACGGGCTTTATTTTGGCGAGGGTGTCATATACTGCTGTGCTGCCAATGTCGCCGGCATGCCATATTTCATCGGCTTCGGAAGCGTAACGGCATATCACATCATCAATATATCCATGGGTATCTGAAAGAAGGAGAATTTTGCGCATGCTATTAAAAAGAGAAATAGACTCCAATCAATGCTACAATAAAATAGCTAACCAATGATTGAGCTCCTGCGTAATCTTTTGCAATCCGTTGACCAAAAAACAAGCTGAGAAAAGTAGTGGCACATAAACAGCTTGCATAAAAGGGGATTATTGTTTCGCCTGTTTTCCAAAGCATGCATAAGCCTGTAGCAGATAACAAACCGGAGCTAAACTCCATTAATGTAAGCACACCAAGCATCGAGGGGACAGTTGGTTTTAGAAAACTTTTACTGAAATGTTCTTTATTAAATTCAAGTTCAGCCTTCCAGTTAAAGAGCTTATCAAGCGAGGATTGGATAAATAGGATACTAAAGAAAATCCCTGTAAAGCAAAGTATCAGAATATGAATATCCGGTTTCAATTTTATTCTTTATCAAGCGTGAAATCCATCTGCATGGTAAATGTGCCGAGGGGCGAACTAGGCACAAAAACATTCTTGCTGGAGTTTTTATATCCTTTGTCAGCTACCTTTACTTTATAGTTTTTATGGCCTTTCAGGGTAATGAAATACATACCTTCCGAAATGGTGGTTATAGCAGCCACTTTGGTTCCGGTGCTGTCAGATATAGTAACCTGGGCACCTTCCAGAGGACCTTTTACATCGGTAACCTTTCCCCTTAATATAGAATACCCTTTAGGCTTGGCGTTAGCACTATCTTTTGCTAAAATGGAATAATTGGAAAGGTCTATAATATAAATATCCCTTTTCCCCAGTCCGCCTTTGCGGTCGCTGGAAATATAAGCAGTGCGGGCATCAGCTGAAAGTGTAAACCCTTTTTCATTGTTAACCGTATTAATCGGATAGCCGAGGTTAACCGGCGTATTCCATTTGCCACTGTCGTTCATAGATGTTTTAAAAATATCGTACCCGCCCATGGTATTATGTCCGTCAGAACTAAAAAACAAAGTATTCCCGTCAGCCGCCACAAAGGGTGCCCCTTCGTCATAAATACTATTTACCACAGGCCCCAGGTTTACTGGCTCCGCCCATTTGTTTTTGCCAATTTTATCCGATTTATAAATATCGCCTCCTCCGTATCCTCCCGGTCTTTCGCTCACAAAATAAAGAGTATTGCCATCGGGTGAAAGACATGCCCCGTCTTCATAATAACTGGTGTTTACAGGCTTCCCGACACTTACCGGAGCTCCATATTTTCCGCTTTTAGATTCTTTTGAAAAATAAATATCGCCTCCTACAGATGGGCCGTGAGGATCGTTTTTATAAAGAAAAACATAATTCCCGTCAGGTGAAATGCTGGTGCAAGAAGTGTGGGCATAGGCCTCATTAACATTATCAATAGGATAAGCAAGCCCCCAATTGCTTATGGAACTATCCCATTTGCACATATACACATTATCGAAAAGCATGCCCGGGTCTTTAGCATCGCTGGGTGCTTTCATATCCCCAACCAATAGCGGGCGGTTGGAAGTAAAAATAAGCGTTGTGCCATCGGCGGTTACCGAAGGTGTTTTCTCTTCATATTCCGAATTGATAGCATCTCCTGCCTTTTTCACAGTTACATTTAACGGGTGGTTTTCCAATTGTTTTGCCAATACAGCTTCCCCGATGAAGTGGTCAATTTCATCATCTTTTTGCTTTTGTGGATTCGCAGTATATTTTCTTTTATGCCAGGTAAACTCAGATAGGGCTTTATCTAACTGATCATCCTGCAAATAAGCCATACCCAAATCCAGGTGAAGATCTTCATTTGCATTGGTATCAATACTTTCCGCCTTCTGAAGAAAATTTAACGCTTCCACAGATCTATCCATTGCATTGTAGCATTGCCCTAAATGATATAAAATAGAAGCATCATTTGGCTTGGAGGTATTAGCTTCCGTATAAAGTTTTAGCGCTTTAGCAATATCTCCGGCAAGGAAAGCCTGCCTGGCATTAAAAGTTTTTATGCCAACTCCGGCATTATCAATTACAGATGTTTTTTGAGAAAACAAAAAACTATTAACAAGTACCAACCCGGTAAGTATGTACAATTTATTCATTGGGGATGTATTTTTTTAAAAATCAAATATACCTCTATTTACATTTTGCAGAGCATTCGCCACGCAAAACATTTTTGCCTTGTAATTACCTATTGATAATCAATAAGATATGTGCTTTTATTTTTATCTTTTTACTCTACAACCTCTAAAAGGGTGCGGAAAGCCGTAAACTTATCCTTGAATTTATCAAGGGCTTCCTTTTGCAGGCGGGGGGCGTGCTTTTCCCTGTATGCATTATATTCTATCAAGCTATTGCAGGAATATTGAAAGGAATAAGTAGATCCTTCATCATCCACTTCAAGAAGGCGGCAGATGCGGTAGCCTGTAAAAAGCCCAGTACTCAGCATGGCCGGGATATGCTCATTCTGCATCCATTCAAGCCATTGGAAGTGGCTGTCATCATCCACATTAATAGTTACATTGTATATGATCATTTCAGAAATTTTTTACGAATATAAAGGTCAATCAGTCTTGGTACGGCATAATTTTCAAGGTCTTTTAGTTTTATCCAGAAACAACCCGCCGGAATGGCTTTTGTTTCTTTGGCTATAACTATATTATAAAACTTTGCATATAATTTCTGATGGCTTAAAATATGCACGTATTCATCGGAGATATCTTTAATAATCGGTTTTGTAATTGTCATTATTTCATTCCATTTTTTATCCTTTACAAAAACGGCGGGCGTCATAGGTAACCGGGTTTCAATCATGGGAAAATCATGCAGCCCTTGCCAAATATCTTTTTCCTGGCGCAACCTGATCAATATTTTACCGGCATGCGTAATTACCAAATAATGGAAGTAACGGTTGCGCTGTTTTGTCTTTCCTTGTTTTACCGGGAATCTCGATACCTTTTTTTGCGCATAAGCATAACAAGCATCCTGAACAGGACAGTTTTCGCAGTTTGGTTTTGCCGGAAGACAGACCATAGCGCCTAACTCCATTACAGCCTGGTTATAGGTTCCGGGGTTTTTATTGGGTAAAAGTTCTACTGCAGTTTCAAAAATTTCCTTTTTACCTTGGGTAGAATCAATAGGAGTCTTAATGCCGAATAAACGGGAGTAAACCCGCATTACATTGCCGTCTACCGCCGGAAAATGAAGATTATATGCAATGGATGCTATTGCACCGGCAGTATAGTCCCCTACTCCCTTTAAAGCCCTTATTGAATCATACTCTTCAGGAAACTTTCCTTTATGCTCTTTAACGATATGCTTTGCAGCGCTATGCAAATTTCGGGCACGGGAGTAATAGCCAAGTCCCTGCCATAGCTTTAAAACATCTTGTTCCGGCGCTGATGCAAGAGCCGAAACAGTTGGATATTTAGTAATAAACCGTAGATAATATTCCCAACCCTGGTTAACCCGGGTTTGCTGCAAAATAACCTCAGACAGCCAGATTTTATAAGCATCATTTGTGTTTCTCCAAGGCAAATCCCTTTTATTCGAATCGTACCATTTCAACAATTTCTGTCTCCAGTCATTCATTCAACTAACATTTTTCTATATAAGCACCTTGTGTTTTAACGCTATAGTAATGCAAATTCAGTTGTTTACATTCTGCTTCCCATTTTACCAATTTATATTCCGGTACGGAAGAATCAAATACAAGCGTATCAAAATTAAATGCATTTTTCAGACTAAGCATATCAAGATTATAACTGCCTGAAATTATAATACAGTTTAAATTCAATTTATCAGAATGCAAAGGTATATCCTCATTATGTTTTATAACTGCAATCCGGCAATTGTTAAACTGAACAAATTGCTTTTGCAGCATCAGCTTCCCCGAAAGCAAAATAGCATCTGTATCGGAATGAACACTTAAATTATCTTGCACACCTAGCTTCCACCAGTTATATCTTATATGCAGGTTAATGTCATTGGAATCAACTTTACCAAATGGCATCAGGCTATGCTCACCTGATATAAATGAGACGGCGGTTTTGCCCGGAATATTATAAACAGCTACTATTTGCTGGCGCGAATGCATTATTTTTTCTCCTGTACGAAGGGTTAGAAAGACTAAGAATACAGATAATCCGGATATGAAAACATACTTTTTACGGGAAGAAAAAAACACCAGGATAAGTGCGATAAACAAAAATAAAAGTATTGCCTCAAAAGAAGATATGCTGATTCTGTTTGTTGTGGAAAATGGAAGATGTGCTACCCCCAAAACAATGGTATTCATAAGTAAAAGACACTTTTTAAGAATCCAAGAAACAGCGGTAGAAAGTGGAATAATTCCTGAAACGATAAAGAAAAATATTCCCGTAAAAATGACCAGGCTAAGCAGCGGAACAACTAAAATATTCGTAATAATAAAGTAATTGGGAAATTGGTGAAAATATAGCAGCGACAATGGAAATACAGCTACCTGGGCCGAAATGGAGACGCAGGTCAGTTCCCATATTTTACGCACTATTACATTTTGGGGGTTAAATACCGATAAAAGTGGTTTGTATAATAACACAATGCCAAGTACCGCAAAATAGGAAAGCTGAAAGCCTGTATCCGTAATAGAAAAAGGATCAAACAAAAGCATTATAAAAGCCGATGCGGCAAGGGTATTCACCGTATTCGTGTATTTCCTGAAATGCCTTCCTATGGTTAAAAAACTGAACATAATTGTTGCTCTTAATACCGGTGTTGCCAAGCCCGTAAAAAGTGCATAAAGCCATAACAATATCAATATTATGAGAACGCTCAGCAGCTTGCCCTGTTTGAATTTCACAGGGAAAACAATAATATAACTCAGAAGAAGAAATATAATTCCCACATGCAAGCCCGCCACACAAATAACATGTACAACACCGCTGTCTACAAAGCTTTGCACAACCGAACGGGATAGGTCATCCCGGTATCCTAAAAGGATGGCTGAAGCAATATCAGCTTCATCACCACCAATTTTTTCATGCAGCAATAGTGCTAATTTTTTGCGACTATTATTTGCGAAACGAAGCAACCAATTGGAGCCATTATATGTGAGCAATGAATAATTGCAACCGGATACATAGCATTCATAATCTATTCCATGTGTTTGCAAATATTGCCTGTAATCGAATTCATCGGGATTAGACGGAGGTTCAATTTCCTGCAATTGCGAATATACAATCAACTCATCTCCATAATTTAATTTTTTAGAAATGGAGTCTTTCTGAAAATAGAACAATGCTTTACCCGCAGATTTTACAAGCACCCCGCTTTTTACAATTCCGGTAATTTCACCAGTTACTTTATATGTTCTTTGCTTTTCCTGCGGAAGGGAAGTAAGCGTAACAAGCATAGTATCTTTACCCTCACCCTTTATTTTTCCGACATAAATTTTATTCTCCACCGGGTTGCGCAGCAAGGTGACAGAATATCCGGAGGCGAAGAGAAAAAAAGCGGCAAATACCCCGTAAATCCATCGCAGTGAATAAGTGGCTCCTATCGCTCTTTCCCGCCAGTTCCATAACAATAGAAGTCCCAATGAAGTTATTGCGCTATAAAAAACCAATGAATACAGTGGATAATATAACTCAGCAATTATCCCGGCTGCAAAAGGAAGCAGAATACGTAAAAATGGTATTTGACTAAGCGTTACCTTCATAACGTAAAATTTAATTAACGCTTTCTTCGATTGGCAAATTGGCGGAATCCATCACCTGTATGCCCCGGTAATAAAACTGCAATATCTGCAAATAGGTGTATCCCAGTTCTGCCATATGCATTGCTCCTTCCTGGCAAAAGCCTACACGGTGCCCGTTGCCTCTGCCTTTTAAAATTATATCATCCCCTTCCACCTCTACCATAAAATAAGTAGAATGTAAGTTTAAATCAAGCCGCATATCCTTCAGCGGAACAAGATATCCTCTATCATATAAATACACTCTTTTCTCTTCCGGTATCGAATCCCAATAGCTTTCATCATGCGTATCGGTTTTTTTAAGTGTCGATTCTTTCCTTTTGAGGTAGCTTGCCCAATCTTTCCGGCTAAATTTCTTTTCCCAAACAGCATGCGTCTGATTCAGGCAAAACGTATCCTTCACCGCTCGCAGATAAGGAACATTGGTTCCCCAAACATCTTCCGAGTTAAGTGTATATCCGCCGCAATTGGAATAATAGGCCGCATTGATAAGATGCTTTGTGCTATCCACAATAACCAATCCTTTGGTGCTTTCTACCGCTTTCACTATTTCAGGAATGTCTGCCGTTCCCTTGTACACCTGGCAATGCACAGCATCACATAATTCATAGTATTCGCCAAGGTGTCTCGCTAAGTTATTAAGCGCATAAGTCCCGCAAATAATAGCCTGGGCTTTATAAAACTCAACAGGTCTTTTATGCCCCCCTTCGCACTCCACCACACCGGCCAGGTAATGTTCGAATTCAACCTTATTTACCATTTTTAAATACCCACCGCTTGAAGTAAGCAATAGCTCATCATTATAAAGCCGGGTGGCCTTTTCAGACACAGGTCTTATATTAAAACTGCAATCAACGGAACATTCTTTTAATTGAATGGAAGCAAATTTGCCCAGGGTATGATCAAGATTTTTTATTTCAAGTAAGCTGTCTCCTGCTTTTATTTCATAAAAATTGGATGTGTTTACCGAATCAATAAATTTACCGTCGCCCAGTAAAATGTATTTTCCTGTTTTAGGTGCCAGGATTACGGTTTGTATATTACTCCCGGTATAAATGCGCACAGTTATGTTTAAGGGGAATGCATATAAAGGAAATAAAAGACAAATGAACAGCAACAACTTTCTCATGCGGAGTTATTATCTGTTTTAGTTTCATGTAGAAAATCTATAATTATTTTCGCTGCTCTTCCCGAAGCTCCTACCCCGCCTAATTTTTCATTAATCTCTTTATACCCGTTAAGTATTCTCTCCCTGTAGGGCTTGTCTTCCATTATTTTTTTTAATTCTTCCGAAAGATTATCCGTAGTAAGTTGGTTCTGTATAAGTTCTTTCACTACTTCTCTTTCCATTACCAGGTTAACAATACCTATAAATTTAAGTTTTTTTCCAATCAGTCTTTTAGCAAGATGATAGGATATAGTGCCTGTTAATCCCTTGGCGCGGTAGCAAATTACCTCGGGAACGCCCCATAACGCAGCCTCCATGGTGGCGGTACCGGATGTAACAAGGGCAGCAGAAGAGTGAGATAAAAGCTCATAGGTTCTATCGTAGACAATACTGATGTTGGGATGGTTCAAATAATTTTCATACCATTCTTTGTGCGCTGAAGGTGCTCCTGCAATGATAAACTGCAACGCGGGAAAACGCAGGGCAGTGTCTCTCATTACAGAAAGCATATTCTCAATTTCCTGGTGGCGGCTACCCGGTAGCAATGCTATAATTGGCTTTTCAGGCAAATTATTTGCTTTTAAAAATTCGCTTAAGGAAGAATAGGGTGATTGATTGATAACATCCAGTAAAGGGTGACCAACAAAATCTACCGGGTAGTTATATTTATTGTAAAAGCTTTTTTCAAATGGAAATATAACAAGCATTTTGTCAACCACTTCTTTAATTAAATGAACCCGCGATGATTTCCAGGCCCATACCTGTGGAGAAATGTAGTAGACTATTTTAAAACCAGCCTTTTTAGCAAATTTGGCAATACGCAAATTAAATCCCGGATAATCTACTAAAATGAGCACATCAGGCTTATTGGAGATGATATCGTTTTTACAAAATTTAATATTCCGGAGTATCTCAGGAAGATGCTGAATAACTTCGGCAAATCCCATAAAGGCAAGGTCGCGGTAATGTTTCACTAAATGAACGCCCTGTTCTTGCATCAAGTCTCCTCCCCATCCCCTGAATTCAGCATTTGCATCCTTCCATTTCAGGTTTTTAACAAGATTGGAAGCATGAAGGTCCCCGGATGCTTCTCCGGCAATAATATAATACTTCATACTCAAATCATTTTCATAATGCAGACATAGATGGCAAAAACAAAGGTGGCCT
>Ga0302191_10001562_pt1 | contig 14614 bp, 11 predicted proteins | sample II_Bog_E3_1_FD_198775 | JGI IMG/M metagenome (GOLD analysis project Ga0302191, IMG submission 198775) | Peat permafrost microbial communities from Stordalen Mire near Abisko, Sweden - II_Bog_E3_1 | ecosystem: Environmental > Terrestrial > Soil > Wetlands > Peat | place: Sweden: Abisko...
CCCAACTGAAGTCGTTTGAGACTCCGCCCACGCTTGAAGATCTGCCTCTCTGGGGCTTTGACGGCAGCTCCACCATGCAGGCCGAGGGCAGCAAGTCCGACTGCATCCTGAAGCCCGTCGCGCACTATGTAGACGCAAGCCGCAAAGACGCTTATCTCGTCCTCTGCGAAGTGATGCATCCCGATGGCACCCCGAACTCCACCAACATGCGCGCCACCATCGAGAACGATCCCGATCTCTGGGTCGGCTTTGAACAGGAGTACTTCCTCTACAAGGAAGGGCGCCCGCTTGGCTTCCCCAAGGATGGACATCCCACCGTCCCGCAAGGTCCCTACTACTGCGGCGTCGGCTACAAGTACATGGGCTCGCTGGCCCGCACCATCGTTGAAGAGCACCTCGAGCTCTGCCTCGCCGCCGGCATCAACCACGAAGGCATCAATGCCGAAGTGGCCAAAGGCCAGTGGGAATTTCAGATCTTCGCCAAAGGCTCCGCCAAGGCAGCCGACGACGTCTGGATCGCCCGCTATCTCATGTATCGCCTTTGCGAAAAATACGAAGTGGATCTCGTCCTCCACTGCAAGCCCATCAAGGGCGACTGGAATGGATCCGGCATGCACACCAACTTCTCCACCAAGTACATCCGCGAAACCGGTGGCAAGGAATATCTGGAAGCCCTGATGGCGGCCTTTGAGAAGAATGTTCCCGAGCACATTGCGGTCTACGGCCCGGATAACCATCTCCGCCTCACCGGCCTTCACGAAACCCAGGCCATCGACAAGTTCAGCTATGGGCTTTCCGATCGTGGCGCGTCGGTTCGCCTGCCCGTGAACTTTATCAAGAACGGATACAAGGGCTACCTGGAAGACCGCCGCCCGAACTCGGAAGCCGATCCCTACCAGATTGTCTCGCAAATCCTCAAGACGATTAACAGCGTGGCGAAGCCGTAACTGCGGCCAGCTTCACCGGAGAGAAAAACTCCGACTACCCAATACCACACTGTGCCCCATTCATCGAGCGCACTTTGCTCGATGAGTGGGAGGGTACAAAGCCTGACAAGCGCACCATCAGCAATTAACTAAACACACCCAGGGCATGAAGAAGTGACAAGCATTTTGCTTTTCACTCCCTCATGCCCTATTTTGATTTCAGGCCGTCTGTAGCGCCGATCTCCAGATCGGCTGTCGTGTGGGCGTCCTCGCCCGCATCCATTGGATCGACCAGCATCGCTTCTCATCGGGACCAAAACCTCAAGGAGCCCCATGTCCACCGAATACCGCAATTTTCTAGCCCTCTCCTACCCCGAACTCGAAGACCTGAACCTCGCCGCCAAGGCCGACCGCGCCGCCCGCGTCTCCCCTGACGAAATCCGCGAAAAGCGCATCAAGTACCTCACCGACGAGAAGCGCATCAAGGCCGTCACCGTCCTCTTCAGCGACCTCGAAGGCCGCCTCCATCTCCTCGACTACGACAAAAAATTCCTCCTCGGCGCCTACGAGAACCTCACCTTCGACGGCTCTTCCATCCGCGGCTTCACCGCCCAGCACGAAAGCGATCTCCGCCTCGGCATCGACTGGGGCGCATTCTACTGGGTCCCCGCCGACGTCTTCGGCGCAGGCAAAGTCCTCGTCTTCGGCACCGTCATCGACAAGGACGGCTCCCCCTACTCCGGCGACCTCCGCGGGGTCCTCAAGGTCTACGCCGACAAGCTCTACACGGAAAAGAACTACACCCTCAACGCGGCAAATGAAATTGAAGGCTTCTTATTCGCCGGCAAGGATGCCGAACAGCGCTTCCACGAAACCGGCAAGTTCGAGTTCATCAACACCGGCGGCTACTACCACGCCCTGCCCCTCGATCCCCTCCGCCAGTTCATCGACTTCTCCGCAGAAGTCCAGCGCGCCATGGGTTTCCAAAACGAGAAGGATCACCAGGAAGTCGCTCCCAGCCAATTCGAAATCAACTACGGCTATGGAGAAGTCGTCGCCGCAGCCGACCAGATCCAGCTCTACAAACTCCTCACCCGCCAAATCGCCAACAGCATGGGATACACCGCCTGCTACCTGCCCAAACCGGTCACCGGCGTCAACGGCAGCGGCATGCACACCAACGTGTCCATCTCAGACGGCAAAACCAATCTCTTCTGGGACCCCGCCGGCCTCGAGAAGCTATCCCAATTCGGTTGGGACTTCATCGACCACATCCTAACCAACGCGCTCGATCTCTGCCTCATCATGAATCCCAGCGTCAACTCCTATCGCCGCCTCGATCCCCACTTCGAAGCCCCCAATCAAATCAAGGCCTCCGCCACCGATCGCGGCTCCATGATCCGCGTCCCCATCGGCAACTCCCGCTCCATGCGCGTCGAGGTCCGCGCCGTCGCCCCCGACGCCAACCCCTACCTCACCCTCTACTCAATATTCAAAACCGGCATCGACGGCTCCACAGCCGAGATCGACAACCTCCGCCAGGCCCACCGCTATCTCCCCGATAACATCCAGTTAGCAATAGAAGACTTCAAAGCCTCCCCCTGGATCACAGAGATATTAGGAGCAGACGTCCAAGGCCGCTTCGCAGATTTAAAGCAAGCCGCCGCCGACCGCTCCCCCAGAGAACTAGGCACCTTCGTAAAAGGCTCAGAAGTCCAATACCACCACGAAGTCTACAACCAGTCCCTCTGGAATCATTTCTAGCATCGGCGAAAAACTAATGCGAGCATGGCTGGTATCGAGTGTGCCAGCCTAACTATTTGATGATTCTTTCTCTTTCCACCAATGCCGCAACGATGAGGTCACTGAATATCGACGCCTCAAAAAGTGAAGGGCTACCCGCATTCTGCCGCAACTCGGGCAGCTTTCGCTTCACGGCGCGGTAGCTCGCAAGCATTTCTGGGACTGTGGTGGTCCGCCGTGGCTGATGGAAGATGTTGCGTAACCCCACCATGACGCCCTTTGGCCTTCCATTGTGGATCTGCGCGTCAATGCCGTTGATATCGCTCGTTGAGCGCAGCATCCGATAGGCCTTCTTTTCAAATACGAAGACCTTGTGCCGGCCATTCGTCGTGCGGGATCGGTAGAGCGCCAACCCAAGTTCGAGAGGCATATTAAAACGCGGAATCCCCGATGAGAGTTCAATTCTAGAGAGATCGTGAATCGAAACGTCCGAATTCTCAATTAGCTCGACAATTTTGTCGAGCCGTCCCTGGTTAGGGACGGCGAGCGTGGCCTTAATCTCTAAACCGAGTTGCGTTAAGCCCACGATGTAGGCAAGGTACAGCTCCTCGAACTGCCTATCGTAGGGAATATTGAGAAAGACGGACTGCGTGCGCTTGCTTCTTGCCAAATCTTGCCTGCCGCTTTCCGCTGGCTCGCTAGGTCGATTGTTTCGCCTTCAGTTTCTTGTCGCTTGTCCCAACCCGGTGTTTCCCACCCGAGCGCTTTGCAGTTCTTGCGGAAGTTGAGGGACCGGAGACAAACCGCTTCGAAGTCTTTGTCGTGGATGGGGAGCTCATAATAAAGCGCACGGAGTTGATTCGCGAGGCGCTCAAACCCAGCTTCTGACCCATCTCTTCAGCAGACGGCACCCGGTTTTTGATGACATAAGTCGTCATGGACACATTATAGTCCGATCTCGAATCCGAAAGTCAGTTTGCTCCCGGAATTCTCTTCTTTGCGAGTTGGCTGCTCATCAAATTTTGTAAAAGGCTCAGAAGTCCAATACCACCACGAAGTCTACAACCAGTCGCTGTGGAATCACTTCTAAGGCCGTGCCTGCGGTTGCCTTCGCGGTGTACCAGATCAATCTCTTCCCGCAAGCCCAACAACAGGCTACACTGACTGGAGATGCGCACCACCCGAGGCCGTGGCCATGATCTCTGAACTTAAGATCCGCAACTTCAAAAGCCTGGAGAGCGTCGATCTCAAGCTCGGCCATTTCAATTTGCTCGTGGGCACCAACGCCAGCGGCAAATCCAACTTCCTCGACGCGTTGCGCTTTCTCCAAGGTGTTGGGAACGGACTCAAAATCAGCGAAATCCTAGATGGTAAGCCATCTTCTATTACCAGTTTCAAGTGGGATGGTATTCGGGGAGGGTCGAGGTTTGCATCGTTTCGCCGCAAAGACGGGTCGTCTTCGAAGGAGATTGAGTTTCGGGTCGGAATTCCGGAAACGGATCTCTATGGGATACGAAGAACCAACCTAAGATATGAGCTCACTTTTTCGCCTGGAACAGAGAAATTCGTGCAGTTTATCGAAGATGCAGATCGAAGAATTTGGCACGAGAATGAACAAATCCGATCCTACCTAGATGGCCAGCTATCAAACGCACGACATGCTTCCTTCTTCAACACCGCGGAGGCATACGCAAATGCCTTGCGTCGGCGAAACCCAGACCTGCCACCTCAAGAAGTCGAATCACGCGAGGGCCTAAGCCCGGCCGAGTTCAATTTGGACCCTTACTCAGTCTTCGTTGCGCATGTTCTCGGGGCATTTCAGGATATGCAGTTTCTAGATCCTCTAGTGGCAGAACTCACGGCCTACTCTACTAAAGCGACTAGACTGGGAGAACACGGTGAAGGTTTTGCTGGCCTGATACATGAGATCGAGTCCAGCAAGAGCAAGCCCGCGCTGCTTGAGTGGCTAAAAGAGCTACGCCCTGATGAGATATCCGATCTGAACGCGCTCTCTGGAGCGGATAACGATTTTATGGTGGCGATTAGAGAGGGCAACACTGAATTCCGCGCGCCTGCCCTTTCCGAAGGCACCCTACGCTTCATCGCTCTTGCCGCGGCTTTCTTCCAGCCATCCATGCCCAAGGTCCTCGTGATCGAGGAGATCGAAAAAGGCCTGCACCCCAGCCGTCTCCGTCTCTTGCTTGAACTCATGCGCTCGCAATCCAAGCGAACCGGGACACAAGTATTCGCCACCACACACTCGCCCACGTTGTTGAACTGGCTTACTGAGGAAGACCGCAAAACCACGTTCGTTTGCACGCGCGACTCCGATTCCGGGGCAACGAAGATGCGCTCACTGGCTGAGGTTCCAAACCTCGAGGAGCTAATCAAGAAGAACTACAACCTCGATCAACTGTTCGAGGAAGGCTGGCTCGAGTCCGTCCTCCAAGAGTCTTAATGTCCTCGTCGTTCCGGAAAACCCGACCTACAACGGCGCGATCCTGAAGCCACTTTGCGACAGGCTGTTTCTGGAATGCGGGAAAACCCAAGCCAAGATAGAAGTCATGGCAAATCCCCGCACAAATGGCTATGAACACGCGAAGAGCCTCTTTCCCGATGCGATCCTTGACCTATATAGCCACAAGCACCTCGTTCTCTTCCTTCCCGACTCCGACGGTAAGGATCGAAGCGCTGAGTTTGCCCAGATGGAAGCAGATTTTGAACAACAGGCGATATTGATCGCCAGACCTATTCGACTGATATGCTGCGCCGCGGTACCCGAGGTGGAAGCTTGGATCCTCGCTGGCCATCAGGACAAATGGGAGCCCAATTGGCGATGGGGAACGATGCAAGCGGATCGTTCAATCAAAGAGAATTACTTCAGTCCATTTCTTCAGACGCACGGCCAGGACCAGTCCCGTTATCCCGACGGAGGCCGGAAGCAACTCATGCTCGAAGCCCTGCGAAACTTCGCCGGGATCAAGCAACGCTGCCCCGAATTGCAAACGCTGGAAAATCGCATCCGCGACCACGTCGCAAGTCTCCTCTAGCCGATACCCCGGACGGCTCAGGCGCGTAGGGGCCGCAAACGCGGTATCATCAAAGCGAAACGAGGATTGTGGATGAAACATAAAGAGGTCGAGATGCGCACGCATCCCACCGGGTGGTAATTCCGGGGAACAACCCAATGAAACTCTTTCTGTCCTTTCTTTCTTATATTGTTGCCGCAACTTGTTCCTTGAACCTTGCGGCAGCCCCGAATGAGCACCCGGGACCTGCCCCCGCCGAACCCCAGACCGCTATTGAATGGTTCCAACGCGCAAACGATCTGATGAATCCGCGGATGCTCGGAAGCACCCCGTTTCACATGAAGGTTGTGATCCACGCATTCCCCGGCCTGGAACTGAAGAAAAAACAGCCTGAAATCCTCTCTGGAGACGGGCAGTACGAGGAGACGTGGCTCGCCCCCCATCAGTGGCGTCGCGAAGTAACTCTCGGCAGCTATCACGCCATCGAAGTGGAATCTGCTCAGGGCCGCAAGATGCAGGCCAGCGCGGACTATGAACCAAGCCGTGTCCTCAGTTTGCTGACGGAGCTTTACAGCCCCATAGGCCAGGGAGCCCTGACGAAGGAATACAAGGACATGGTTTCCCCAAAGTGGTCCATCGATCGGCTGACCAAAGATGGTGTCTCATTCGTGCGCATCAGCCAGAATCTTGGCAACGGGCAGGAATCCGCAGCAGACGCTTACTATTTTCAACCGCACGGACATTTATTCCTGCAAACCTCGTACAGTCGCGCTGTCGTCTGGGAAAAGTACGTACGCTTTGCAGAGAAGGACATCCCCACACGTTTGACCATCAAGGCGGGAGATCGGGAGCTTCTTACAGCGGACGTTTCGATCGGAGCCGCGGACAAGGTCGATCCATCAATGTTTGATCTGCCCGGAGGGTTGGCCGAACCCGGCGTGACGCTTCGTCCGCTCACTGTCTTCCAAGTAAAGGTACCGGATCTGTTTGGGGACATGAAAGGGGTCTTCCTTTCTTCCTTGGCACACTATGCAGTACAAGGAGTTCTCGACCGGCATGGTAAATACAGAGAGGTAGAGTATCTGATCGGAGATCGCGACCAGGCGGAGATTCCGATGGAGATCATGAGGAAGGAATCGATAAAACCCGCCACCATCGATGGAAACCCATGCGAATTGATGGTTCAGTACTCGCCGCTTTACTAAAATTGATCAGGGATGCTCGGCAGGCGGAGGCGAGTGGCGCACCCAAGATTCTTAAAACCCTGACCATCCCCACAACTCTGGGTGCCGCATCCTTGCGTAGTCCAGGGGTGCCCGGCGACAGGCCTTCGTCGCTGGGGTGCAGATTCATCGCGCAGGTCCGCGCCGTCGCCCCCGACGCCAACTCCTACCTCACCCTCTACTCAATTTTCAAAACGGGCATCGACGGCTCCACAGCCGAGATCGACAACCTCCGCCAGGCCCACCGCTATCTCCCCGATAACATCCAGTTAGCCATCGAAGACTTCAAAGCCTCCCCCTGGATCACAGAGATATTAGGCGCAGACGTGCAAGGCCGCTTTGCCGACTTAAAGCAAGCCGCCGCCGACCGCTCCCCCAGAGAATTAGGAACATTTGTTAAGGGTTCAGAAGTCCAATACCACCACGAAGTCTACAACCAGTCCCTCTGGAATCATTTCTAGCGTCCGCCATTTTGACTAATGTGGAAGCATCCGGAGACCAGTGTGCGAAGGGGCACGACTTCAGTCGTGCCATTAGAACTATAAAAATAAACTCCGGGCTTTAGCCCGAGGGAGAGGCACTTCTAGCACAGCATGAATCACTGCTAGCGCCCGTCTCTAACGTCTACAACAAAAAAGCCATGTCATCCTGAGCGAACGGGGCCCCAAGCGTTTTTCAGCTCGGGGGTGGTGAGTCGAAGGATCTGCGTTTGCTTTTCGTGCCAGTTGCCCCAAGGGATTGCTCCGTGCCCATTCATCGAGCGAAGTTTGGTGAGCGCTACGTAAAGCGCATCTTGTTTAAATCTGTTCCAGGCGTCAATGTTGTGGCATGAAACAGCTCAAGGCAGAACTATGGGCAAAGTGGCGTGGACTGATAACCGAGCAGAGTCAAAACGGTCAGACCGTGAGTGCATTCTGTCGTGACCGCGGGATTCGTGATTCGCAGTTCTACGATTGGAAGAAGCGAGTTCGCGAGGGCCAAGCGGCGAAGTTTGTAGAAGTGAAAGTGAAGGCGTCGAGCGAGCAACGAACGCCGGCGCCGGAACGATATCCAGCAATCGAGATTCGCCTGAGCAAGGGGCGCAGCATTTTGGTCGAGCCTGGATTCGATGCGAGTCATCTGCGAGCCTTGCTGACCGTGCTGGAGACGGAAGCATGATCGGTCTGCCAAGCCTGCATGCGTTGGATCATTCGCAGGGCCCGCGCATCTGGCTGGCGGCTGAGGCCACGGACATGCGCTGTAGTTTCGATCGCCTCGCGGAGCGAGTGAAGTCGGTGATTGGCCAGGACCCTTCCGGGAACAGTCTGTTCGTGTTCCGCTCGCGTCGTGGAGACAGGTTGAAGATTTTGACGTGGGATCGTGATGGATTCGTTCTGTGGTACAAGCGGCTTGAGGCGGGTGTTTTCAAGCTGCCGCGGATAGCTCCCGGAGCGCGTTCGATTGAGTTACGCGCAAGCGAGCTGGCGATGATCCTTGATGGGATCGATATGTCGAAGCTGAAGCGTGTGCCGCGCTATGAACGCTCAGCCGGAACCAACAAAATCAACGTGCAGAGAGTTAGTGCGTAAGGTAACTTGCGACGCTCGACTTACGTCCAATAGATAAGTGAACAGCGATGCCAATCTGGTCTCACTGCCCGATGACAGCCAGGCGCTGAAAGCAATGCTGCGCACGCTGATGCGAGAGCGTGACGACGAAAAGCGACGCGCTGATGAACACGAGCGGCGTGCGGAACAAGAGGCCAGACGAGGCCACGAGCTGCGTGTCGAGATGCTTCGGCTGCAGCTTGAGTTGGAGCGATACAAGAAGTGGTACTACGGCCCTCGCGCCGATCGTTTGCAATCCTCCGCCGAGCTGGCGCAGTTACTTCTGAACTTCGCCGAGGAGATGGATCGCAAGCCGGTTAACCCGGACGACGTTCCACCGCGCACGGAACCAGAAGAAGAACTTCGGCGCGTGAAGCGTCGCAAGGGACGGCGCAATCTTGCCAACTTCGAAAACCTTCCTGTAACTACCCAGGTCCACGAACTGAGCGAACAGGAGCGTGCGTGCCCATGCTGCGGCATTGAGCGCAAGCAGATCGGCACGGACGAAAGCTGGCAGGTGGAATATCTTCCCGGCCACTTCGAACGCATCCATCATATTCGCAAGAAGTATGCCTGCCAAAGCTGCGAGAGCAACGGCAACAACCCACGCATGGAAACGGCAGCCAAGCCGGAAACAGCGATCGACAAGGGCATGGCCGGACCGGGACTGCTGGCGTACATCGTAACGAGCAAGTTCGCTGACTACCTGCCTTTATACAGGCTGGAAGACATCTTTCAGCGGCAGGGGTTCGAGATTTCGCGGGCAACCCAATCGGTGTGGTGCGGAGATATAGCCGATCTAGCCGAACCGTTGTACGAACTGATGGCGGAGCGAGTACGAGCTTCGCACGTTGTGGCCACCGATGACACCATCATGCCCATGCTGAGCAAGGGCAAGACCACCAACGCTCGCATGTGGGTCTATGTCGGCGACGATGACTATCCTTACAACGTCTTCGACTTCACGTTGAATCGAGGAAGAGACGGACCGAAGTACTTTCTGAAAGATTATCGTCAGGTTCTGCTTGCAGACGCTTATGGCGGCTACAACGGCGTCGTTGCGGGCAACGAGATCACGCGTGCCGGATGTTGGGCACACATGAAGAGAAAAGTGATCGATGCGGAAAAGGCCGCTCCCGAGATCGCTCGGGAAGCGGTAGAGCGGGTGCGTGCTCTCTATGCGGTGGAGAGGCAGTGCAAAGATGCTTCCGTGGAAGAGCGCCTGGAGCTGCGTCAGCAGCAGTCGGCCCCGATGCTGGCGCTACTGCGTGAGAAGCTTCTTGAGTGGAAAGAACAGTTGCTGCCAAAGCACCCAATGGCCGAGGCGGTGAACTACGCGCTGGGCCAGTGGGCGGAACTGAACGTGTTCTGCTCCGATGGAGCGGTCAGCATCGACAACAACGTCTCGGAGCGGGAGATGAAGCGCGTCGTTCTCAATCGAAAGAACAGCCTCTTCGTGGGCAATCCGCGTGGCGGCAGAACGGCGGCGATCCTGGCCAGCTTCACCAGCACTTGCCGCCGGCACGACATCGACCCCCAACTCTATCTCACGCAGTTGCTGACAAACTTACCCCAGGTACGCAAAAGCGAACTGTCCAACTGGCTCCCCGACCAGTGGAAACGGCTTCAAGCGGCGCGCCTGCCTTAGAGCACCTGTACTTCAGATAGCGCTCACCGAAGTTTGCTGATCCGACTGTAGCGCCGGTCTCCAGACCGGCTGTAGTGCGGACGTCCTCGTCCGCACCTGTACAGCAGTAATCACCAGTTCAGTCAGAGAACGAGCACGATCCGTACGAGTCATCCACCATCGCCACCGACCCCACGGATACGAAACCTCAGAAGCCCCACAAATGCACCGTACCCCATTCATCGAGCGTCCTTTGCTCGATGAGTGGGAAAGCGCGAAGGCAAGTCGCCGCCGATTGCTCCTGCGCGAGATAGGCACTGCGTAAAATTCTCAGAAGCCCACACCACCACGAAGTCTACAACTAGGCGTTGTGGAATCATATCGAGGGCGCCCCGCGTTGGTGCCGTAAAAAGCAAGGTCGTACTGGCTTAATGCTGCCATCAGGCTAGCTCCGACTCCTTAGGCATTGGCAGTTCTTTTCGATTCATTCCGAGCGCTCTTCTGATGCGATGAAAAGTGTCCTCGTCGACCTTATGAAACATCAGGTAGGTGAGAACGATCAGATTCAATATCTGCGACGAGAATGCATTCCCACGGAGGTCGTCATGCAAGTCCCGAATCGCCGCCTCGGGAACTCCCGCAAAATGATTTAGCTGCACGGTCAAATCAATAAAGCGGATTGCAACAGTTTTCCCTAGCCGCTCGGCAGTCTCAATGTAAGCCTTATCCATGTCGGCAACGCCGACACTGTCTGACACCGTCTGACACATCACGATGACAAAAGCCTGCATCAGGAGCGTGAACAGCTCGTCCGCGGCGCGTTTGAAGTCTAAGAACGACATTTCGGTGTCCTTGGGAGGTTTGATTCCGTCCATGCTTGCACGTGAACTCTTAAATAACTCCATAATGCGCGCAATGGCTCTAAGAGATAAAAGATAGGTTTCTTCGAGCACCTCAACCTTCCGCGGGCCTGAGAGGTTAGCCGAGAAATTACGAATCACCTGTCCTAGGGTCTTGATCGATTGAGACACAATATGTAGTTTGCGATTTTCTGGAAGTTCATCGGAGTAGGAGTAAGCAGCAAGGCTATTGGCCTCAAGTTCCGCCTTGGGATCCAAGAGCCGCTTCTCATCTCTTTCGTCTTGAAAGAGTCGCACTTTCTGCCGGTTCCCAGCGACGTCTGGCGGCTCCTCTAGTTCGAAGTTGAGTTGTACAGACCGAAGATTTGCAAAATCCGCAGCATCCCCTTCCATCTGCGCTGGAATGACCGAACTGTAGATCTTCTTCGTGTTGCAGAGCAATCTGTCGATAATTCGATTTTTATCTTTGCCAAGATAGATTAGGAGCATAACAATTGCAGAGTTCTCAATCGACGCGATTTCATCGATCATCTTATCCACTGCAGTGCGGAGAACCCCCGCCCCGGGATCATCCATATGCTCACTTAAGTACAAGGCTACAAAGTAATAGAAGTACTGCGGGTACGCAAACGTAAAGCTTTCATCCGAGCAAGTCAAAATACGTGCCGCTGATAGCGATTCGAGAAATTGTGTCGTCGGCAAACGGAGGTAACTTGTTTTGTAGAATTCCTCGACGACGATATGTATCTCCGAAAGTGATATTACCGTCAGCTTCTTTGACCACATCCAGTATGCAATCTCTTGAAGAAATACGATTTTAGTCGAAATCTGAGGGTCGTCTCGGTTCTCTTTCAGCAACGCAGAGTAAATGATCGCCTCATAAAGGGGGCCATGAGAACCACCAGCAATCGCGGCCGTTCGCTTAGTCTCGATAACTTGAAGGATCCCTAGTACAAAGAAGGGGAACACCGGTAGCCAATCCTTACCAAGAAGTTCCCCTACCAACTTTTCAACCTTGAGCAACTTGTCGCTTTCCTCAATTAGCTCGTCGGCCTCGTTGCTGATCTCCATGAAATTCTTGATCAGGCTGGCCTGTCCTACTCGACTTAGCCGGACGATATTCGAGTGCTCAATGTCTCTCACCGCAGGATCACTTAGGACTTTCGTCGCCTGGCCTCTAGCCAGCAACTCCTTGAACTGGTAGGTTTCATCGACTATGAGGATGGAGGTCTTGGCGAATGCAGTTAGCCAGTCGTATATTTGGTTTCTCACGGGAATGCGAATCTGCGCGAGGTGCCAGTCATCGATAATGACGCATCTCTGGTCTGGCGGCAACTGCAGATAGGCCTCCAGTTGCTGCCCGGAGTAGAGCTGACGGAACGCGCTGTGGACATTCCTCTCGAAGTCTTCGGGCGTTCGACAGTCCAAGCTCTTGCCATCAATCCATATTGTCGTCGCAATGCCCCGTGTCCTAATGTCTAGCGCAAGCGCCTTCGACAGAGTTGTCTTTCCCGACAGGGGCGCGCCGTGAACCTCCTTGATTCCCCCGCCGGTCAGAAACGTGATTAGCTCAGGACCCTTCTTTATTTGAGACTGTTTTTGAGCTAAGCCCTTTTGGATTTTTAAATCGGGGTATACGAAGAGCTCCTGTAACTTGACTTGCCTTCTATTGCCTCTCGGCGACGCGAACCCCGGATCGGTCAAGAATTCAATTGCTGCGAGGTTCATGGCCATCGATTGCCTAGTTTGTCTAGCTTCGGAGATTTCCTTCCATCCGAATTCGGAAGTCCGACGAGTTACGTAGAGCGTTTTATCCCAAGTGAACAGCATCTGCTTCTCTTGTTTCTGCACAAAGTCGAAGACAAGAACTCGGAACCCGCTTGCGCGCGCGCGTAATGGGTCAAAAAGGGCCGGGCTTTCGTAATATCTGATATTCTGCCCAAGCTCGTCCTTCACATCGAAGACGGAGGAAAGGTGTTGGTGCCCCGTGATGAGGTAATCCGTTGTCTGTGCAAACAGATCCCGTAGATCAGTTAGTGAGTTCGACTCGATCCAGAAGGTCGGGTGGTGCATCACAGTGATTGTGAGTTCCTGAGAGGATTGCTCAAGCACTTCGTGCACAATTGGGAGCGGGAAGAGGAGGCTGCCCTGCGACTCGTGCTTCTGCGAAAGAAGGGCACTATTCAGCAAGTTAAATCGAACTGTTCGGTCCTTTACCCCGACCGTGAATTTACCGCAGATCATCGAGTTCACATCTCGGGGATGAAAATCACATTTCTCCGCAAATTCCCAATAATTAGCCTGCGGCTCAAGAAGCTTCTTAAGGTAGAACTGATTCTTATCCGGCTGCAGCATTGCTTCGGTGGAGCCATCGACCACCTGCTTCCGAAACCCGTCCGAATCGGGGGGAAGTAAGAGATCGTGATTGCCAGGAACCGAGATTCTGGATATCTCCGTGGACGGGAACCGGGATTTGAGTTTGTCCTTTAGGCCACTTGAGAAGCGCTCAGCAACTTCGTATTCAAGCTTTTCCCCTCTATTCGCGATGTCTCCACTAAACAAGAGCACAATAGCATCTGGCATGACCTCAGCAGAGGCTATTGCAGCGAAAACTTGGTCCAAACGCTTAGGTATGGGGTTAGTGGAATCACTCGTGAAATGGATGTCGCTCAGGATCGCTAAGACGAATTTCATCTGTGGCTCTCATTCTGCCCGCGGATCGCTCAGGCTCTTGCTGAAAACAAGATGGTGGTGGCTAATCACAGTGAAGCCTAGTCTTTGGCAAGTTGATCTGTCGACTATTCTATCCACCAGTGGCCAAAATCTCGCCTTTGAGCCCCGCGAATCGAGCAACCCTCACCATCCTCGGACGGGTCATTTCAACCCCCTCGCCTACCATGGCACAGGGCTCCGACGGCGGGTGGCGCACCCTAGATTCTTGAAACCCTGACCATCCCCACAACTCTGGGTGCCGCATCCTTGCGTAGTCTCATCGCGCAAGTGTGCGCTGGCGCTGAGGCTGGCAGTCCAATCACGCCCCGGCGAGAAACGGTGACGGGCGACCGCCAAACATCCCCGAATCAGACCAACTCGATTGACACCCTGCGCCCAACCATCGCCGCGGCCCGTTGCAGGCTCGAAAGGGTAATGTCGTTCTTCGGATCAAGCAGCCTGTCAACCTGTGTGCGGCTCGTCTTCAGCAACGTGGCCATCCTGTTCTTCGAAATCTTCTGTTCCTTCATGGCCTCGGCAAGCTGCCACGCAACTACTTCCTTAATCGCCTGCGCCTGCACCTCTTCGAAGATCCCCTCCTCTTTGAGGAAATCGTCAATGCCCGAACCCAAATGTTTCTTGCTCATCGCTCCATGCACCTTATCTAGTACAATGTACCGTAAAATGTACACCTTAGCAATGGCTAATGTGCGATCTGCGGCGCCTACACCGTGAGCCGCTTTTCCTCTTAACTGTGAGCTGTCAGCTGTTAGCTGTTTAGCCTGCATATCTCACAGGCGGATTGTCGATTTGGTTGAGTCTGGGTAGAGGAAATAAGTGGAAAGGCCGTCTTTTCTGTGTCATAACTACGTTGTCGAAGCGTGGTTCTGGCTGCGGAAAGGGCGGCC
>Ga0302191_10001582_pt1 | contig 14515 bp, 6 predicted proteins | sample II_Bog_E3_1_FD_198775 | JGI IMG/M metagenome (GOLD analysis project Ga0302191, IMG submission 198775) | Peat permafrost microbial communities from Stordalen Mire near Abisko, Sweden - II_Bog_E3_1 | ecosystem: Environmental > Terrestrial > Soil > Wetlands > Peat | place: Sweden: Abisko, Stordalen...
TATTCCTTGACCAAATCTTCATTTTCTTTTGCTGGCTCAATTGACTAGAGCTCTCTGACCTATTCCTTGACCAAATCTTCATTTTCTTTTGCTGGCTCAATTGACTAGAGCTCTCTGACCTATTCCTAAATTATATTTCTAATATCTTCAGTTAGCTTTATTGTCTCACTTTTTATCTCTTATCCTTCATTAAAGTTAATATTTTCTTTGATTGTCTAGATTGGTTAAATTAGTTCGTTAGCTCTTATTTATTGATGAATAACATTATGTTATTTAATAATTTAATGTTTTTGTTTCTCCATGTTTGATTCTGATTCATGTAATTCTATTTTATTTAAATTATCTTCAATAATTTCAGGTGTCATTAATTCTATCTCTCGATTATTATGTTCAATCGATTATTATTGATGGTAAATTTCTTAATATTTTGGCTGATGTATTTTAAACTATTTAAATATTTCTGGTTCTGCCTCATAATTATTAACCTTCTCGATTTTATCATAATTTTGATCTAATTTTATTTATATTAATTCATTTTCCTCACTGCTCATAGATGATCGGGCTAATTTTTAATCAAAATGAAACTCTCCTTAAAAAATCATGTCTTCTGATAATTTACTGGGCATTTACTAATTATTTTAGAAGCTTCCCTTTCTTTAAGAAATACTCTATGACTGCAATGATTATCTTAATTAGTGATTAATTTCTAAGCGTTCTTATAATTTAGCTTCTGGAATAATCTCTATATTTATCTGCTCTTCCTCCTTTGCTAACTCAATTTCTTCTTTATTCTATCTATTGGGAAGTATATTTGATTAAGCTTTAACATCATTTTACTGTGGGACCACAACCTACTATTTGGGATGTTGATTGTTTTAATAATCATCACTTTCATTTCCACTTGACATTATTTTTTATTCCTAAAAATGCTGTGGCACTTATGCTTTAGCCTCTACCTTTTATTCAAAAAATTAACTTTAGCCTTCAGTTGTCATACTCTTTAGTTCTTTTTCTTTTTCATTATGATCTTAGATAGAAATCGTAGAGTGGTTATTTCCTTATTATTCTTCCACAACATGGATTCCGAAATCAGAGATTTATTCAGCTGGCAAGTCTTTATGCTATCCGTTTAATTTTTTTACTGATTTTGAAGATCCAATAACCATTTTCCGAGTCGGACTCGGACCAGATTTTATTTTTTGTGCATCTTTGCTTGTTTAAATATTCCCTGCTTTTGATGAAGTTCCTATTTTATTTGCTGAAGTTGACATAGTTTTAACTGAATTGCCACCTAGCGTTTTTGAGGGAATTTATTTAATTGGTGCGGGTTTATTAGTTTCTTTTATTTAAACTTTTGTCGTTGGCTTACTGACTTGTTGTTTTGGACCATTCGATGGAGTTGTTGAATTAATTTTTTTCGTTTAAGTCTTTTAAGGTATTTTTTTTACAGGTTCTACTTTGGAAGGATTGGCGATGATGGAACCCTTTTTTTAATTGGTCGATTTTTTCATTTCCTTTAATTTGTGATACTATTTTAAAGAATAAATGGAATTAATACAGATATATTTATCGTAATAACGCTTAAATTATTTATGATATTTTGAACTTAAAGCAACTTCTCAAATTATAATCTGGAGACATATCATTGATAACTTTTTCAAAGACTAATCGCGCATCTCAATTAAAAAGAAAGAATATAATTTTAGATCACTTCAAGGCTTGCAAAACTGGATTGTGAATATTTTATTTATAAAGGGTATCTTTATAGAATTTGAGTTAGGTTTCTAACCTATACTTCTCTTCTTTCAACATCTTTAGTTGCTTTAGCATTGGGGTTAGCTGATCAATTGGAATTTAAGCAAATTCTTCGCTAGTATCTTTTCTCTTCTATTTATTGGTTTCCTTCTTCACTGGAGTTTTTAGCATAGAAGTGGATGTTTGATGTTTTGAGTAATTCTTACTAAGCCCATGCTTATCATCATAACGATTTGATATCAAATGCATATTCTCTTATCTGCCTTTAATACTATTAAAGGGGGAAATACTTATCTTTTTTGATGATTTTTTAAACCAATCACATCCTTTACTTTACTTATCTACTTTTAATCTGTTTTTAAGAACTGATTTGCTAGATTTGCCCTACAAACCAAGATTGTTATTATTGTGTCCGTTGGTCACTTATCTCAATGGATTGAGCCTTAAATGCATGGCATAATCGGGGCTAAACGATTGTTGATTTATGGAGAGAAGATGCATTTTATCTACGTTTATTGTTTTAATTTTGGGTCTACTTTGATTTGTAGTTTGCTGTATTATCATCACAACTGATTATAATAAATCTCAAAAGTCCACTGTTCAATGTATAATGGTTAATATTGAATTGATCAATCACTGTGACCCTGTTCCGCAAGCATATTTGAAGTCAATTGGATCATATCTGCCCCATTATTCAGTTTGTTGATACATTGAATGAAAGCAGGAACGATGCTCTCATCGAATTTTTGGTTTGATGTAGAGATGGAGCCGTAGCAGATATCCACTAGCTTTGCAGTATGATAGTAAAAATAGCGGCGCTGGATATGTTAGCTGATAAACTAATCTGATTGCTACTATGACTGATTCATAAAAATAATAAAAATCAAATTGGTCATTTAGTTTTAATTCCAGTCATTTTACCATTAGACCAGATACACTTTGTTACTTTACCACGGTAATCTTTGTATTATCCTTCACCACTAAGCACTCCTCTTTGCCAAATACCCTTCGAGATACTTGAATTTTTTACATTAAAAAATTATCCATCTCCTTATCTCTATCCGTCTATATAGTGGCCTCTATAGAGTGAGCCATCTGCCCATTGAAACTATCCATATCCATGAAATCTGCCATTTTTGAATGATCCTTTATAGATGCTGCCGTCTGCGTTATTAAGCTATCCTTTGCCATTAAACTCGTCGTTTTCGAAATCACCCTCATATATGTTGTTTTCATATTTATATACACCTCTCAGCTTTTAGCCTTTTTCGAAGTAACCTTTAAAGTAATAATCTCCTTCATGTTATTACCCTTCTCCGTCTTTAAGATCATCTTTAAATTGACCTCGATATACAAATTACCCATCAGTAAAGACACCCTAGCCATTCGCTTTTCCGTATTTGACTTCTCCCTCATATACTGATCCAGAAATCATGATAAGTCTTCCATTTCCGAAGGGTACCCCCTCATAGAAAAATCCCTGGTAAACATTTCCCTTTTGAATATATAAAGTTCCGAGTCCATGTGGCATATTGTTCTAAATAATGTATTGATCTACTTTCCATTATCCATAGTATATGTTTCCACTTCTCTTAAACCTAAAATAAACATTTTCGGGGATTCCTCTAGCTTACTTACTTCCACTGATACTTGAAAGTGCTGCATAAAATATTACTTACGAGAGCCATTCATCTTACTCCTGATCAAGGGGTTAATCATGGGCTATGAGCATTATTATCGACTAGTATATTCGTTAGGCGGAGTCATCAAAACAAAATTTGAGGTTTTTAGAATTGGTTGAACAGTTTCGATGCTGTCTTTCTGAAAAGTATAGCCATATATAAAATTTTTAGAGGGAGGCTCAATTGGCCTCTTTCCGGTCTCGCAGCATTCGTTTCCCATATTATGTTTCAGATGAAATCAATAATAATGGAACTAAACTTATAAATTAATGCTAAAGTTGAAGAAGAGGAAAGATTTCATCGGCGGTATTCTGAAGATAAAACAATAAAATACTCAAAGGATAAGTCAACCGATATGATAGGTACTTTAATTTTCATAGACTATTCATGATGTAATTATAATTATCGTTATTAAGAAGTTAATTCATATTAAATGATTGCATCACCTTAATTAAAGTCTCTACAGGACTACACCTAAGCACTAGAAAAGGAAAATTAAGCCAAAAAAGCAGAACAAATCATTCTCTATCGATAACTGGAAAATATGGCCAATCAGATTAATCAAATGGAGCAATACTACTATCAAAATAGAGAGCTACAAAAATATATTTAAGACCTCAAAGGATAACTTTTACAAAAAAATGAGTAATTCAAATACGCCACAGCCACCTTAGAAAAGAGCCAAGGATCTTTGTTAATTAAACTGGGTGAAATTTAGGCGGAACTTATATAAAAAAATAGCAGCATCTTTGAATTGAAATAACAAATTACTCATATAAGTCACCGATAAAGGATTATGAATGAATAAATTGTAAAACACAAAGCTGCTCTCAATGAATAAAGAGTATTTTTTAATTTATACAGTAACAAAATGAATAATTATTGTAATAGATTCAATACAAAGACCAGCATATTAACGAACTTGATACAAGAATAAAGGAATTGTAATCTGCTCAGGAAAGTTTGGATCAACCAGATATCGACAGTTTAATCCAGAATTATCAACAAATTGAAACTATTGTCATTGAAAAATAAGACCAAATCGAGCAGATGGAAAAGCAAATTGATTAACTTAATTATAGGTGTTCAATGCAAGTGGAAGAAATAAAACTTAAGTAAACTCATTTCAAAAAGCTGTAGTCCAAAATTCAAGATCTTAAGCAAAGTTCTAAAGTCAGCCACAAATTGGGAGAGAGTTAATAAATTTGCTAGCAGCTACGAGCGTTCTCTAAGATAGATTTGATTAAAAATAGCAACAAAATGATATAGCGTATCTGTTCTCTTGAAAAGGAAAATAATTCATATGCACTCAATCTGTCGGATGACTCGAACGAATGTACAGGGAAATCAGTTTCTTTATCTTCGCATAATCAACTGCAAATGAAAATTCAGGCTTTAAAAATGTAAAACTAAAAGTTAATTCAAAATTTAGTCATTTGATTATCTGATATCCATTTTAACAGCATAAATGTATCATTTTTTCTTCTTTTTATTTCCCTTTTTGCTTTTCTTTTGGCTGAAATTTGCATTTTCGATCATTATTTCGCTTTAATCTTATATTTGCAAAAGGTTAGTCTGTTCATTTTTTTATCTTTGCTGTATTTACTATTAACGCTTTTAAATATGTGTCTCACTTGGCTATTCATGCTTATCGGACTCAATATTTGTAAAAAAGCCTATTTATTTGTTTTCACTGTCATCCTTGAAGTCAAGCAAATTAGTTTAGGCGCCCTTTGGATTATTTTCAATTTCAATTAAATTTTAAAATTATTGAATAGATTTCGATTTGTTAGTAACGATCTGTTAATCTTTGTTCGGCTGCAGTGAAAAATGTTGGGTGGATTTTTCTAATAAATTTGATGATAATGAAATTGGCTCTTACAAGAGGTTAGAGCATTCTTTGGATAAATCTTTAGCACAAGATGGTTTTAAACTCAAAATATCTTCTATTGCTTAATTTTTTGAAGGCTCATTTTATTCTCTTTGTGGGGATTAGTTTGAATGCCCCAACAAATCTATTGACTATTATATTTATAATTTATCTAATAAATTTTCTTTGGATTTAAGTACGCTCTCAAAATACTTATTTGGTTTTGCTAACGGATATAAACTTTCTAGTTTATGTAAAGACTCCTAATAGCTGATCCTTTCTTTTCTCATGATAAAATAGATCATCAGAGCTACTGATCTAGATTTTCCTGAAAAACTGCATTAATTTTAATATATACCAGTGCACTAAAATATTTTCTTTACTCTGATTAATAGTTCTATAGAAATCCTCGAGCAATGATTCGAATCTTTAATCTTTTTCATCTCAATATGAGCGTAAATACCTATCAGTATATATTGCTTGTAATCTATTTAAGGACGATGTAAGGAGAGAGGTAGCTATAAACAACTAACAACTTTGTTTATTTTATTATCCAGAAGAAATTGGAGATCGTTAGCGTAGGTGTAATTTCCCAGCCAAATACGATTATCATATACTAACACTGGCCTTTCACTATTCAAAGATTGTTTCTTAGCTAACACTCTCCCCATCTTCACCAAAATCTCTGATATTTTGCATTGATTGCTTGGTGCAATAATTTAATTCTTTATCTTTTGCGACAATGTCTTGCTCGTTTAATCCATCACTTATAATTAATGATAGATATTAAGCATAACATCAGTCTTTAACAAAATATTGATATTATAAAATCATAAACTCATTTCTTTTACCAAATACTTGGCAAGTGGTATTAGCCAACTCCAGGATTCAACTTCGAAGGTTTCGTAAAATCCGTTTTGTTTGATGAACCTTGAGTTGTTCCTTTTTTACTTTTTGGTGAAAAATCAGAAATCAAAGCTGGATCAATATAACTAATGTTAGCATTCACATCTTTTGGATCAGGAAAACGCTGGGAGCGAGGAATAGAAGCTTAGTGCTTATTGTTGAACAGATATATTTTGCTGGATAACAACATTAATACTAACGATGTGATGGTGAAATTTTAGAGTGATTCAATAGTATCTCTTTGCTAAGCGCCCTACTGCGTTCCATATCTGAAGTTTTCTTGCTAAGCTTAGGTATCCCAGCCAATGATGAGCTTCTTTCCTTACTATGAAAATATTTTTCTTCTTCTCTTAGATTTTTATTTTCAGACAATTGTTGTGGGGAATACATAAGATCAAGCAATTATTTTTTGCTGATGTATCTAAGATCAAGATGGAGAGCACCGATTTATTTATTATTTTGGTCTATCAAAGGGACTATTTGAACTGTGAACCTTTTATTTTCCTCTACAGTTGCTAAATGAAGGACTCCTGACAGAAAAGAGTGATCATCCTAGTTTATTATGATTGGAATTATTTCGGGACTGTTGTCGTTTACATCGAACTTGCTACTAAATAGCCATTTATACTATAATTACCTAAATTTTGGCTGTCCCGAAAAAATACTATTGCCGAAGTGGATCTATATCGTTAAATTTCGCCTCTTTTTTTTATGAAAAAAAGTTGTATGATGTACATGAGGTACTATAACTGCTGCATAGATAGAAACCTTAGCCACAAGGTTCACTTTGACCGGTTCTTGGGTTTCAAAATTTTACTGTTTGTTTTTCTTATCTTCTTATCTTTCAACAATTTTAACCATATATTTAAGGATACCACACTGCTTACCCTCCTGATCAAAGCAATGAGTTGTATTTTCAAAAAAAAATTGATCGGGCTTGAGATAGATAATACCATTGTAGAGGGCCTTTAGTTATTGTATCTCATAGCCGTACTAATGCTAGCATAATGTTTCGAAGCGCAGGCTCTTTTGAGCAAGAAAAGGCATCTCTATTTCTGAGCTCCATTTAATTTTAGTTGGTTATACATAGCCATAGTGAAAGGTTTTATAAGATTGGTTATTATTATCAGTGTCAATGACTCTGAGATGGGCTCTAGATATATCTTTCGGGTGTTATTATGTTGCTATCAATTACATGCTTTCCAGCCTAAGAAACTTCTTCATCTTTTTCATGAATATACACTCAATAATTATAACTTGTCTATCAAATGTTCTAAGAGCATTTTCAGGAATAAATAGCCAGCTGTCTTATTTTAATGATTTCTTTATCTTTTATGGATAATCATCATTTTTTAATATTTAAGTTAATGCTTTACATTTGAAGGCCATCCTTCGTTGTTTATTTTATGATCTGATAGTATGAGTATAACATCTTCGAATACTAACCGTAGCTGCACTAAACTCAGAATTGTTTTTTTGGGCGATCAGGGAGTAGGAAAAAGCTCAGTGATTGATCGCTACACAACAAATCGCTTCGATTAAAACCACACCGTATTTTTTCCATGATCCAGCCCACAGTTGGTATCGATTTCAATGTACGAGACCTCACCAGGAGTGGCCATATTTATCGACTACAGATGTGGGACACTGCAGGACAATAGCGCTATCGCAGTCTTATACCAACCTACCTAAAAAATGCACATTCTGTAGTCTTTGTCTATGATGTATCAAAGCCTTCCACATTAGAGAATGTTAAAAATTGGCAGAAACTATTTGTCGAGCACCAGCAAGCCCCAGGAATATTGGTGGCTAACAAAACAGATCTCTCAAATGGTAGGTAAATCAAAGCTTAGTTAGAAAAATTACAAAATAACAGGGATAAAAACTTGCAGCTGATCTCCATCTGAAGTATTATGAAGTTTCGGCCAAAACAGGAAAAAAGGTAAACGAGCTTTTCGATGATATCCTCGATATAATCTTAACTGAACGCAGAAAGGAAGATGATTTAGTGGAGACTAGTCGACACAAAATGAAAGACATGCACACAATAGTCGAGCAAGGACTTGAATAGTAACCTAAAACTCAGGACTCATTATCAGTAGTTACTCTGAAAAAAAAGATAATGACCAATTTGCATTGCTGCTCTTGATTGAGATAAAATTTAATTATCAGAGAAATATGGAATAGCATTCAATTATTTGGGTGCTAATCATAGAATAAGGATATGAAATACAAATAAACGAGGGCAGGGGATAATGAAACGGTTGTATAATTAATTCTTATCAATAGCATACATTTTACTTTTGATAATAATTAGATCTCATGCCAATGCCGAAATAATTTGACAGCATTATATTTGACTGAATATTTAGATGATACTTTCTTTATTGAGTTAAACTTTACTTTATTAATCGATTATTGATGGTAAACCGCGTACAAAAATACATAATGGTAAAAATATAATGTTTGTTGCTTTGGATTAAAGCTTTTGTAGTGGTCAATATGTATTTGATAGAAAAAGGACTAGATTTCTAGTTTTGTGGTTAATAGTTTATGATTTTTATTAATATTAAAATGTCAGATCTTCCCATCTTAGATGCAAAATATCAAAAATATGCCTTAAAACCAAATTCTGCTGCGGTTTTTAAAATACCGAGGTGAAGGGCATATTTATTTCTTTCTTTGTTTTAATTAAACATAAACTTACTATTAGTATCTTAATCATCAAAAGCATCATCCATAAATACCGAAGTTTAACGGCAATTTAGTCTTTCATCATCGCAAATTTTAGATTAAATTAATTAAGCTACAGTATTTGGCTTTGTATATAGGGTATGAAGAATCAACTTCACTTGTCACCATCTTCTTCAAGTTCGGAGGTCCAGAGAGTAAGGTTGTCTCTGATCAATTGCATGATAGTGGTGGCATCCTTGTATTGATCTTCCTCAATCTGGTCGATGTCAGCAATGGCATCATCGAAGGCTTGCTTGGCCAGTTGACAGGCCTTGCTTGGGTCGTTCTTAACCTCATAGTGGAAAACGGAGTAGTTAAGGGCAAGACCGAGTCTGATGGGGTGGGTGGTTTTGAGGGAAGCCTCGGCTTTCTCGGTGGCTGCTTTGTAAGCCTCATGGGCGTTATCTCCGGCCTTGTTGTGTTCAGCTCCGGAGGTGTATTCGGAGATGTATCTGTAATAGTCTCCCTTCATTTTGTAGTAGAAGACCTGAGCCTCAGCATTGGCAGACTTAACGAGAAGTTGGCTGTCAATAAGGTTAAGGATCTCATTGCAGTATCTGTTGAGCTCTCCCTCAACCTTGGCTTTGTAGCTCTTGAGGAGGCCGATGTTCTTGGATCCCTTCTGTTCCTCCTTCTTTTCAATGGAGGAGAGAGCTCTCCAGGCGGTTCTTCTTGAGCCGATGGTGTTCTTGTAGGCAACTGAGAGTAAGTTTCTCTCTTCCACGGTAAGATCAGCATTAGCAGCGACGACCTTGTTCATGGCGTCGAGCATGTCCTCAAACCTTTCAGTCTGCTCAGTGATCTTGGCCATGTAAAGGTGTTCCTCCCGAGTGCTGGCAGTCATATTTGTTGATATTTAAATTAAATAAAAACCTCAACAAGTTTCTGAATTTAAAAAATCATTTTCAAATTCATAATAACATATTTCTCTTTTCACTTAATTCCGATCATTTATGATCAGCCATAGCCCTGTAGTTAAAAAATAGGCACATTTAATGATAGACTTCGATTTGCAAAATTTTACGCTTTCCTTCGAAGGAAACAGTTTTTTAACAGATTGTTGCATGGGTATGAAATTTTCTGTCAGCAAAAGAGAATTTCTCTCTTTTTTTAATCGAAAATCATAAATAATTCTCAGTCGATTTAAAAAAACTTCAAATGTAAAACTGAAGCAAAAGGATTGAAGGGAAAACTACATTTTATAAAATTATAAATTTAACTATTTTTCAGCGAAATCAACAAATAGTTTTAAAAAGTTGGAGCATAGTTTTATGAACAGAATATCAATTTAATTTGTGATATAACATTAAAATCGAATTCTAAAATATTAAAGGAGGGATAATCATGTTGCTTAAGACTCAAAGTTAAAAGATGCAATGATACGCTTGCATACCGTGATTATATCAGACATAGCATCTTCATAAATAAACAAATATTCTTTATTCCTGGCATCTTTGCATCTTTGGTCAGTAGGCTATCTTGCTTTCATAATAAAGGAATAAAGAAAATAGTCAATACAATAATCTTAATGAAATGAAAGTCTTTTTGCTATTTAAGCGTATCGACATTTCATTTTGTAAAATAATAAAAAATAATGAACGAAGATTGATCTAGCTTTAATCTTATCATTAATTTTGATTGATGCTGTATTCTTTACTATTTTCCAGTTTTGTTACTAAAACAAATTGATTTGTTCGCATACCTTAGCATTTTTGGAATGCTTTCTCCACTATCCTATAAATCAGCTAACAAATGATATGTTTCTATAATTTAAATGTAATCGAAGAAGGCCGAGATCAAGGAGTACATCTCTTCTCAGATAAACGTATTTGTAGAACCCATGGTTTATAACATCGTCAAGAACCGTCCTGCAGATCCTGCTGCTTTTGCCATTAACTGGTTAAAGGAATGGGTTGAGAACAACAACAAAAAAGCCTAAAATTCTGACTCATAGCCAGAGGAAGAAGAACAATAAACGATTGCAGAGTTGTAAACCAAGATCCAGCGCAAAAAGCTACAAGGAAAATCACGAAGTCGGATGGCCATCTCAGAGTAAGTGTTTGGAAATTTCAACAAAAGGGCTTCTGTGGAGTTGAGATAGATTCCTAAAAGTTTAGAAGATTAAGTCCTGATACAATCATTAATCAAAAACTCTATTCTCTTCCAGAATGTGGATCCAAAAGATTAATAAACTTTGATCAAGGCTATGGAGGAAATTGAGTACGAGGCTGGTGATGCTGTGATTAAGGAAGGCGAAAACGGTGATCATTTATTCGTGGTTGAAAGCGGATAATACGACTGTTTTAAACTCATTGACGGACAGGATAAATATCTGAAAACCTATAAGAAAGGGGAATTATTTGGATAGTTAGCTCTTATGTATAACGCTCCAAGGGCGGCCTCCATCACTTGCAAGGAAACCGGAAAGGTTTACAAACTTGATCGAACAACATTCAGCCAGGTTGTCAAAGGTGCAGCGACAAGAAAAAGAGAGCTTTTTAGGAGAGTCCTTGACTAAATCTAAATATTTTCCTCCATCAACTCAATTTAAAAGTATGCTTTCCTCAATTTAGATAACAATTCTTGGATATCTTGAAGTAGGAAAAATATTAAGCCAATCAGTATGTCATTAAGCAGGGAGAACAGGGTAACAAATTTTATATTGTGCTCGATGGAGAACTTGTTGCCGAAAAATACAATGCTTTGAACGATACCACCAAGGTTGTTTACAACTATAAGGAAGGAGATTATTTTGGAGAGCTAGCCTTATTGCATGATATCAGCAGGCAAGCCAGTGTCAAAGCCCTTTCTCCTGTCAGAGTAGTCTACTTGGACCGTGAGAGCTTCAAGCGCATTTTCGGAAGTATGGAGGAGATCTTGAAGCGCAATGAATAAAGATACGAATTATCAAGAAAGAACCTGGTTTGTGCATGATAAATATTATCATTCCAAAATAAAAGATTGGTTTCCCATATTGATTTGCTCAGAAAACTCCTCCTGCCTTCTCTTAAGATTGCTAATTAAGACCCAGACTGTTTTTAGTTGATTACCGATGTACGTTTGCAATCCTTTATCTGTCTTATCAAGATTCTATTCTAGTTTTATTAACTGTGACTTGCAAGAGTTAATCTATTAGAGGTATACCTTAAAATGCCCCTTCACTGCTCTCTTGATTTAATTTGCGACTAATTCCTTGTTACTCGCTTCGCTTACTTTGGAAGATATTTCTATCAGTCCTTTTTATGATCTCTGTTTGGTAGATTATAGTTTAATCTTCAGATCTTGCCTATCTAATGGTGTGGGTACATTTCAGATTGCATTTTCTCCTCGATATAAATCATTTTTTCGCTCAATGAGTTCACTATTAATTCCGCACCCATTGATTTTTTTAACTACTAAATTTATTTTTTCATCGCTAGTATTTCGACTTTAGACTCTCCTTTTTCGAGATGAGCGCTCAAACTTGACGCTTGTGAGGAATTTAGGACGCCTGTTGCTCTTGTTCTTACAAATTATTTCCGTTAATAACTAGTATTTTGCTGGACCACCATCTTCTTTCTCATGCTTTACAACTGTTGGCTAAAATCATCTTGCATTTTTCTATATTTTTCATCGAATTATCCTTTGAAATTGTTCATTTATTCTCTGATGACCAAGATTTCATTCGTCACATTGATAAACTACCGATTAAGAATTTAATGCAGATTATTATCGATCAGATTCACAATCAAATCGGTCATTTAATCGATCATTTTTTGACCCTCCACTGGAAGATTGTTCTAGCAAATAGACCAAGGATATTTTCCTGCTTTTTAAAAAGCAAAAGTTGGCAGTTCAGATGGTTCGACTCCATCATCTCTACAATCCCGAACGAGACGGCGAATTTCCGCAATAAATTTTTAATTTTTTGAGATTTATTAAATTAAGAGATTGAGTTGCTTTTGGTTAGACATATAGAAAGTATTATAAAATACAAAGAGCCTATTGGATGCAAAAATGATCTAAAAATGGATAAAAGATATTGATTATAAATACGTTCGTATATGTTTATGGTGATGGAAATGATTCACTTTAAATAACAATCATTCGACTTTAGTATCAAAAAATTAGCGCAGAGGGCGCAAAAAGAGACGCAAAGATCTTAAATACTATTGCTATACGACAATTCCTTTATGTTCTAATGATAATTTATTGTTGGCAATTTGATACAACTCGGATATTCTGTTGTTCTTTTAATCGAGCATCAATTTATACTTTTATGTTTATGCTTGCTTTTATTAGCTTTTTACTTCACTTTATATAACCTTTTCTTCTCTAAATAATATCAAATATACTCTTAATTGCAAGTATAATTAGGCAATTGCTGTATCTTTGGTTTAATGTTTGTACTTGTGAGAAGGAGGTATTAATTTTAGCAAAAATACCAAAATTTATGATAATTGTCGTTATACTTGTTCTGTTATTTCAAAAATTGATTAAATTAGCCTTAGCTTTGGAAGCTATTGAAGTCTAGTCCTAACATAATGTTGAGATATAACGTTTTATCCCGATCAGTCAATTCCTCCTTCTAAGTTTCAATTTCTACTAATTTTCTACTAATAAAAAATTATTTTTCCTTCGGTTAAATAGATTTCCATTTTCGATCAGCTATTTTGTTGTAAATTTCTAAGTCATTATATTATTAAATTTGAGGTCGACCAAACATCATTTCCCGAATTTAACCCCAACTCAAATACTTTTCTTGGATTAAAACCCTGTTAAAAAGTTAAGTTAAGTTTGCTCCCTCCCCTATAAATGAAGAAAACTAGTTAATCTTATCATAAATAGCTTTTAAATTCAAAAACTTAGGCCATTTGCTTTTAATTTACAGTAGAAATTTATTTGCCTATGAATTTTTTAATAATTTTGTCGGTAATTTTATGAGAACAATTTATTTTTGGAAGATAACATTCAGCAGGAGAACTACAAAATTGGTTTACATTAATTAATAGTTGTATTTATCATTTAAGGCTTTTCTCTAAAAGACATCAGCATCGAGGTAATGACTTATTTATCGAAATTATTATTATTTTATGGATTCATTTTTGCAAACAAGAAATTTAAATCCAGCCATCGAGGTTATATTGATATCCAGATGCTGATCATCATTTATAATTATATTTTCCAAAGTATATATGAAATAAGGACACCCTCCTCCTCTCACAAACAAATCGAATAAGCCTGCAAGTAAAGCTCTTATTTGTGCAGAGCTTAACGTTTTTTGTGATTATGCTAATTGTATGAAATGATTTTTGAGATTTATGCCGCTTATAAAAGGCTTGGTTATTTCTAATTATCTTTTTTTAGCTTGTTGAGTGCCTTTAATTGTAAAGAAACTATTGAAGATTGTTGTTTAATATTTGATAGTCTGGTAATAATCCTTGCGATTAATGATGACATGTTCGATCAATTGCATAATTTTTTGTTATTAAACAATCTTCTTGGATACATAGTCCCTTGAATTTTCATTTGACGAAAGCCGAGCAGCCACAGGGTTTTATCTATTGGACAGTATATTAAAGAGCCTTGG
>Ga0302191_10001592_pt1 | contig 14443 bp, 7 predicted proteins | sample II_Bog_E3_1_FD_198775 | JGI IMG/M metagenome (GOLD analysis project Ga0302191, IMG submission 198775) | Peat permafrost microbial communities from Stordalen Mire near Abisko, Sweden - II_Bog_E3_1 | ecosystem: Environmental > Terrestrial > Soil > Wetlands > Peat | place: Sweden: Abisko, Stordalen...
AAGATGCCAGGTTTTGTGATAAGACAAAGAAGATGCTTGAAAAAAGTCAATGGCCTGATAAGTACGATATCAAAATTGACCTTGCCAAAGTAAGTCTCTCTCATCTAGATTGATCTTTAGCTCGTCAAAGTATGGATTTAAAAGCATCTCATAAAATTATTAGGAGAGGAGGATGATATAATAAGCGGAACTATCCTCAGCCTTATCGATTAGAGTGTATAAAAAGAATAAAAACTTAATGCTAAACTTCTTCATGTAGCTATCAGTGGTTTTCTCCAAGATAAAACTTTGACTTTTGTTAGCTAATTGTGGGATATCCTCGACGAGGCTCAGCGCTCCTCCCGTGGAATTGTATGAATTATTTTATTTGAGCCTGAATGCTTGCTATAGTAAAAAAAGAAGAGTTAAGACTTACATCGAAGAAGACTGGAATAATTGAATGCCAAAAGATACAAGCTAAATAACAATAAATTCAATCAGAATTTAAAAAACTAGCCGAGGAGATATAGGAAGTAATCTGAATAAAAAGAGAGAAGATAGAGAAGCCGAGACCGTGATCAAAAGAAGAAAAAACATCGATAAAGACAGCGAAGCAAAAGTCATCATAAAAAGAGAAGAAGCAGATCGCATTCAGTAGAAAAGCGACATAAAAAAAGTGAAAAATAATCAAAGCAGAGACAGAAACGGAGTCGTAGTGGATAAAAAAAATAAACTCGAAGAAAAGACCGCCGAGATCCCAGCCAATCAAGTGATTCAAGTGGCGTACTTTCCTCAAGTTCTTCAAACAAAAACTGATAGACGATGTGAATATAAATATATTCAATTTAATCGATTATTTTGTAGATTGCGTTTGTAATAACATCAATTTGCTTAAGTACGGAATACCATCTAGCATTAGTATTATTTGGATGAATAGCGGAAGCGATATTCAGAGCTCCTCTGATTAGGCCAAACCCAAAAATAGAGAAAAACGCAGCAGAAGCCGCTCGAGAGAAAGAGAACGCGAGCGCCGCCATGATCGAGGCGAAAGTTAGCATGTTAATATTTAGATCGGGACAGAGACCGGAAGATTAAAATTTTAATCCCAGAACTTTCAGCTCCCTTTTTATCATTCAAGCACTTTTGTAATTTGCAAGTTTCTCTTAATTTATTCAGACAGAGAAGATAAGCCCGGAGTCTCTGCAAAAGGGTTATGAAAAATATAAACGTGATTGGGAGCTTCGTCAAAACTAGGAGTTTCTTAAATAATATAAGGTACAACAGTGCTTATTTAGAAAGATGCATGGTTTAGCGAAAAATATGATCCTGAAGTCTTAGATTTATTAGAGAGGGACCGAAGAGAAAACAACAAAAGACTCAGTATTGATTTTTTAAGCAAACTGGAAGAAGGTTATTTCGACAATATCGATCTCAGAATCAAGGTACCAGTAAATATGAAATTATCATTTAGTCTCAGCTCGGAGTTGTGGAGCAGGTCGACGAATAAGAATAGGGCAACAGTAACTTGAGTTTTATTTTAAACCAAACTTTCGATATACATATGAATCCTCTCATTGATATCACAAGGGAACCATACTTTGGTTTTGATCAGGATCTTTATACGCTCTTTATAAAAGCTGTTCCCCGCCCAATTTCTCGTTACGATATTCGAATGGTTGTTGAAAAACTATAAGGTTACAAATATTTGATGATGTCTGATCCCGTTAAAAAAATGAACCTTACACGTTATTGTTGGATCTAATTCAATTCTGAGGAGACTTGCAATCGAGCTGCGTTGACCTTAAGTGGAGTCATGATTAAGAACTAACCTCTGACTGTTTCAAAGTCGAATACTAAAGTCAAAAGGGTTAAGGTGCTTAAAAACTATCCTAGTGTTAGAATGGAATCAGATATTGATACTTTAACTCGGCTAATTGCCAAGTTAGATTAATAAATTGGAATACCAGCCAACTCTATTGCCGAACGTTAATACCCCAGCATCACTGCTAAATTTGACACACTTCTCTTATATCTACGCCGTGTGCATGCCTATGATTATTTTACTGGCACAATGTATGAAAATTAACGCATATTGTCTCTGAAAGGAGGATCATCTTTCCTTCGCATCTCAGATGATACAACTTAACTTGAAAATGTTCTGCCTGTTTTTAAAGTAATTCAGCAAAAATCAGAGGATCGCATACTGAAGGGCACTGAAGTCCCAGATTATATGAGTATTCTTCGAGATTAAATTTAACTATATATTCGTGAAACTTAAAAAGTTGGCAAGGATGATGTGAGGGATAGTTGGAAGTGTATGTATTGCTAAAAGAAATTTAAGACTTGTGATTTCTTAGCAAAGCATATGATTGCTCGGCATGAAGAGATTAAATTCAAGGTATGATTAAATTTACGTAGAAAATTCAAGTTATTATGGAAAAACTGTATTTGAAGGACCCATTCAAGATCACTTTTAATTCATTGGGAGACAGATCACAGGGCAGAAAAATTAATTATCAAAGCGGATATAGACGGGACAATTACAGAAGGAGATAAGGATACAGAGACTTTGATGAGCCCGAAGGAGAAAAAGCAGCCAAAGTCACTAATGCACCAAAACTCGTGAACTTCTTGGACATATGATAGTCGAAATAAATCGCCATAATCATTCGCTCTATTAAGAATAATGAAGTATAGTATGCAATTTATATATTAGACTTTATTATTTTTATTAATCTCATATAATGGGGGGTTCCTCAAGCGAAGACCAAAAATCAAAGTTGCTGTAATATAATGAGTGGATTAAATATGAAGGAGAACTTGCTAAAGATAAACTTTCTGATATTCCGCCTTACTACTCAAAGGAAATGGTATATCTTTAACAGTTGTTCGCCTTGTTGGATAAAAAGAATTTAAAATCGCTATAAATTAAAGATTTAGAAGAGGTCACCTATCTCAGAGATCATCCTCTATATCCTCGAATAATCGATCTCTTCGAGTAGTAGATGAAAAATTTGAAGGCTAAGCGTATAAATTTTTAATTGTTTTTACATTTACTCTTAATTTTCCACGTGAAAACAGATGCATAAGCCAAGTACAGATATCTTTTCAGACTTTACGACACAGATAAAAATCAAAAAATTGACTCTAACGATCTTGTGAAGGTCTACAAGCTTATTTATAGAGAACCATTTATGCAAGAAGAGGATTATTCTAAATTAGTAACAGAAACATTGATTCGCTTTGGAGTCAAGGGAGAAATTAAAATATAAAATATTAGGGAAATGGTCAGCGAAGATTAAATGAAAGAATTCATGAGTTTCCGATTCAATAATAAGTGTGCATGATTAAGCATCAATTTTCATAAATAAATAACTCAATTAAATCATAATAATTCGAAAGATGAAAATGATGAATCTGTATCCTCGCTGCAATGCTTGTTACGAAATTTATTTTTATGAATTATTAATTATGCCCGATCGTATCTAACCTTTGAAATGCTATTTTTACGAGTTTGCTTTTAGGTGTCAAATTATACCTTTTTATTACATTAAATTTGTTTTTACCACTTGTGTCTTTCCAATTATAGATTTTGCATTTTGAGCCTATAAATTTAATTTGATAACTTTTAAATTTAATCACTTTGCTGCTATTTTATATCATTTTATGCTCGTTACTTATATAATCTCCTAAGCTTCTCAGCCTACTCAGAAAGATTTTGTCTTATTTTATTAGTCTGTTAAAGTTCGTAGTCCTCAATTTACTTTTATGCTTATATTTGTTAAGTGGGATTTAGATTCTTCTTAGATGAGATTGCTGAATTTTTATTGAATTTTTATTTTTGTTGCTCGATTTTTATTCTTTTCGTATTTTTTTATAATTTCTCGGTTTGGCTAAGTTTTGAAGGCTTATTTTGTTCATAGTACTCGCATTCATTATCCCTCTCAATATTCCATCTTTGGTCCAGTCCTGAATTCTTTTGCAGACTGTTGACGCATTTGATAACTTCTCCTGTATAGCTATAAGTGCGCTTGCCTTGTGGAACTGTTCTATCATAATGAAGACAGCTTTTCCTGAATAATACAACCTGTACATTTGAGTGTCATCTAAGTGATGATTCCGAATCAAAAATGGGGTACTTTTGCATATAATTATTTTGGTACTAGTAACCTTGGGGGTTGTCTCTTTGTTCTTGGTAGCCATATTGTGCTCCATTCACCAGCAAATGATCTCAACCAATTTAAATTAGGCTCGCTATTTAATGATATATTTAAAAAATAATTGTAAATATCAGGATCAAGAACGCTTGAGCTCATTAATTTAATTGGGGGCTCTTTTTCTTTTTCTTGATATAGTGGATTTACAGCCAATAAAAGTCCTGTCCAGTCTTCCATTCTACCTGATCTGTCCGAATCTGTTCGAAGAGCTGATTAATTAGCTTTAAAATAGACTATGTCACATTTTTTGACAAGACCAACTGGTTTAATTTGCTCATACACTCATAAATTGAGTATAATATCCAAATCACCAAAAATGCAAAAATAATAGGAAGAAAAACTAAATGAGAAATATGATACATCTGCTTCTATTTAGCACGAAAATCATGCAGACTATGCCCAATAAGCTCAGTATTAATTTGCCCGTAAGAGACTCTGCAAAATTGAAAATATTCGATAATTTGTATCTCACATATTCTGCAGTAATAATACGATTGACCTCGACGATAATAGAGGAATAGAAATCTTTTGGGATTATTTCATCTATCCCTGCAGGGTATTTAAAGGGGTTAAAGCTTAATGCCATTTAAGTTGCGGGTATAAAAATAACACTATCGTAGTTTTCTTGTTTATAATTGACCAGCTAACACATCTCTTACCACATATAAGTTCTAATAAGCATATTTACTCGATAATAAGTATGCGGTATTGCAAACTTTTTCATTTTTAAAAAGAGTTTAGTAACCCCTATATGGCACAGATTACTGATGCGCTACCTTTCAATTAGATTTATCTATTTCTATTGTTATAATTGCTCGAGAGTTGCGATGTATGGATTGTAATTTTTAATATTTTGACGGTAGAGCGTGTCAACGAGCTGATTTGACATTTTAATAGGTTTACGATTGCTTGAGCTAATGACTACATTTGCCATTTATTTTGATGACTGCAAATTAATGTTGTGAATTACTCCTTGAAATATTTAATAGATGTTTTTTCTTCTGGCTAATGTTTTCTGAAATTATATCTTCTTACGAGTTGATATGGCCTTCTTGATTGTCTTTAACTTTTATTTTCTTCTCATGGGAGCAATACTTTAATTCATCTTCCTCGAATTGACTGAAGGTGCAAGCATTCGTATTTGCTTTTGTGTTTTAAATAATGATTTGTTATTGCTTTTAGAATGATGGAATTCTTTTTTAAACTCGAATTCATCTTCCATCGATATAAACTCAAAGCCAATATATACATTAAGAGAACAAAGCTTGTAAATCTATTATTGCTAAAAGCAAGCAAGAAAGTAATCGTAAAATTATTTATTCAAATAGTTAATTCCCATTTGCAGAATTTCCTACAATATTAAATAAATAGCATTCACGATCGGGATAATTATGAGTACCCTTATTATTATTTATGGAGAAAGAATTATTAGATCTCTCCAAGTAGGAAATTGCATCTATGCAGCCCTTGCACTGCATCAATATTAATGTAGGCGTACTTGGGCACGTGGATTCTGGCAAGACATCTCTTTGCCGTTTATTGAGTTAAGTCACTTCCACAGCTAGTCTTGATAAAAATCCACAATCGCAAGAAAGAGGAATTACTCTAGACTTAGGCTTTTCAGCTTTCTTTTCACGAACGCCAACACGTTTCAAAGTTAAAGAGGAATATCTTCAGTTCACTTTAGTGGACTGTCCAGGACATGCTTCTTTAATTCGCACAATTATTGGAGGAGCGCAAATCATTGATATAATGTTCTTAGTCATCGATTTAACTAAAGGAATTCAAGCTCAAACTGCATAATGCATCATAATTGCAGAGCTATATACGAAAAAGATGATAGTTGTCCTCAACAAAGTAGACCTCATCGAAGACAAAAAAGTAGTTGACACAAAGATTTCTGCTCTAAGGAAAGTATTTGGGAAAACTAAATTTGGATAAAATGTCAGGATGGTGCCCTTTTCTACCAAACATAATGAGCAGTAATTTAGTCACACTCTCAAGTCAATTTTATTAGATGAAATAGATCTTCCATAAAGAAAAGCTGAAAACAAATTTTTGTACCTCATTGATCACTGTTTCAAGATAAAAGGAAAGGGAACAGTCATTACAGGAACAGTTGTGGAAGGTAGGATTAAACCCGGCGAGGAAATTTAATTATGCTAAATTCAACAGAAGTGCAAAGTTAAATCAATGGAAATGTTTCGTAAACCCATTCAGGTTGGTAGGCAAGGTGATAGGATTGCTATGCTAATGCAACACTTGGAAGCTGACTTAATTTAACGCGGAATTGCCTGCAATCCTGGTTATCTTAGAAAAACAAAGAAGTGTGCTATTGATCTGCATCTTGTACGCCTCTACAAGCGATAAATCAAGAACAAGTCTCGCTTTAATATAATGTCCGGACATCAAACGGTTTAGGCAGAGATACGTCTTTTCTATTCTTAAGCCAAATACTTAGATTTGAAATAATCCTATTTAGCTATCAGTGAGGTGAGTTAAGACATGATTAAATAGGCAAAGGATAGTAAATAAGAGGGAACTAAGATATTTGCAATTCTAGAATTTGCAAAGGAATTTTATACAAATGAGGGATTTAAAATAATAGGTTACAAGCCAGACATCGATAATGATGAGAAAGCGTGTCGAATTGCTTTTTTTGGGAGTATTCAAATAATCTTCGATGATAAAGAAGAGAGAGAGCTCAAGTTATACAAGTAAAAAATTAAGAAGGGATCAGTTGACCGTGTTGTTGATAGTTATTCCATTATAGTGAAGGATTTATTCACCAAAGAAACTAATTTACAGACATTTATTGGTAAGGAACTTTAGATAGATAAGTGTGACCTGATAGGAAAAATTGATGCTGGATTTGGAAATAGTGGGAAGGTAAAGGTTGCTTTCAAGGAATCAATTGAAGGGCGAATCATAGAAGGGGCTGAGGTTACTTTAAAATATATAAAATGGTATCAGTGATTTGTGTCATGAATATTTACAATTTTAAGCCAGAATCTTTTACAGAATTTTAAAAGATATTCATAAGTGAGTTTGATAGTATGAAATAGTATTTTTTAATTTTAGTTAAATATCCTCCCACATATTCTTCCGCTCTTCAAAATAATTTTTATAAGAATATTTATGATCAAGTTTTATTTTTTAGCAATAAAAGATGAGGTTTATTGAGTTCATATTCGAAAGTATCTACTATTTTTTACGGTTGGAAATTGGGGGATAGTTAAATCTTTTTGTGGAGTAACTTTGTATTAATAAAACACTATGCAATCCAATGACAACTCACCACATATAGTCAGAAAATCTTATGGATTTTCCATGCCAGAACAGCATCAACTTCGCAGCTTCAATAACAATGGGTTTCCTCAACAATTTGGAGGTCAACAGGCCCAGCATCGACACTAAAATACTCAAGCTCCAGGAAAGAATTTGGATAAATCCTAGCCAGTGGAGAGTCCAGTCCGCAAAAAAGTAACTCCGTCTGATAATTCGACCATCAATTCTGGTGTTTCAACAGAAAATAAGTTTCGTCCTCAGTTTCTTAACAATGAAGTAAGGACGGAATAGCAACAACCTAATGATCAGTTTTTGAGAGGGTCCTGTTCCAATGTTTTGCGTAAATTTTAACAAACAAATAGTCTTAATACCAGTCTTCGAAATACCACTCACTTCAATCCAGTCAATAAGCTGAGTACCAATATTCCTGATATGAAAAAGCCGATCAACGAGCCTAATGCTTTCAAAAATAGCTTCGTAAGCAAAATTCCAACAGTTTAGACAACTAGTTTTTTAAAGCCTAATGAAAAACTCAAAAATAATGCTTCCCATATAGAAACAACTACCTCACGTACTCCGATGAAATTATTTGCTGACAGAAAAAAATTGGACCAGAGTGCCAATTACTCTACAACGCCTACTAAATACAAGCCTTATGAAAATACAAGTAAAAGTTCAGCAATGAGAAAGACTTTGAACGGGGAGTAGGAGAAAAAACCATTTAAATCTCTCAATGAAATAGTCGAGAGCAAGGTGAGAGAAAAAATTGCATTAGAAGCAGGAAAAGGAGTATTGCAAAAATCTAAGATAGTGAATGGTTTTGAAATTGGCATTACCCTTGGAAAAGGTAAATTTGGATAGGTATTTCGAAGCAGGCATCGAGATGTTGGTTTTGTGGCTGCTTTAAAAAAGGTAGTGAAAAGTAAAGTAGCTTAGTTCAAAATGATAGATCAGTTTTGTAAAGAAATTAGACTGCATTCGTGCCTTGACCATCCTAATATTGTCAAGTTTTATGGCTGTTTTGAATAAAAAGATGACATCTATTTAGTTCTGGAGTATATGAATGGTGGCACTCTTTTTGATTACCTTAATGAGGTCAATCACCTCAATTTGAGGGAGGCAATCGATTATCTCAGAGATATCATTTAAGCATTAATATATATGCACTAAAAATCTATTGCTCATCGAGATATCAAGCCGGAAAACATCGTCATTAGCACAGAAGGTGTGGCAAAACTCTGTGATTTTGGATGGTCAGCAGTCGTCTAAACTTCTAGGAAAACCTATTGTGGAACTTTTGATTACGCTCCACCTGAAATTTTATAGCGAAAGAATTACGATGCGTCTGTCGACATTTGGTGTATTGGTGTCCTTACTTACGAGTTGTTGACGGGAAGAGTCCCTTTCGAAGGGGATCAAAAGACCATAATAATGTAAAAAATAGTAAATGTAAAAGTATTGTAATTGAGGTAGACAAAAATAAGATCGATTATCCTGTTGACATTCCTCCCGAGGCAAAAGAGTTCATTGAAGCTTTAGTTCAAAAAGACCCAAATCTGCGTCCAAAAACACACGAACTTCTTAAATTCAAACTCTTTAATCTCTTCCCTCGAGTTAACAACAAATCTAAGAAATGAAGGTGATTAATTTTTAACTTTGGTGCTCCTATTAAATAGGAAGTAATTAATAGATTTAATTATTGAGAATCGAATTAAGCAAATAATTTCAGCGTTTAGCTGATGAGTTAAATTGAATATAAAATAATTACTAAAATTACTGCACGGCTTGCGTGCCATATAATTTCTAAAATTGAGCAAAATCATAAAAATTAATCAGTTGTTTTCAATTAAAATTTATTTAATATTATTGTTTGAAATTAATGCTTAATTTTCCATTTTTATTGAGAATAATCTCGATGCCTTTAGTCCAATTATTGCAAATTGCATCGGTTCATCCCATAAAATGCGAGTATAGTAGTTTCTCCTTTTTGTTTGACTCTTCTTTATATTATTCCCAATTTATATTTAAATATTGCAAATCGAACAACACTACATGTGGCATTTAATACAAGGCGTTTTTTTTATTAAACACTTTTTCATGAGCTAAGCTGATTATGGCTGAAAGACTCATCCAGGTATCAGTCTTTACAAAATTAAAAAATTGATTGCCAATATTAATAAGTTCATAAATAGTTTTGCCAAAATAATTTTAAGAAGTGGTTCCCACAAATAAACAGATAAAAATTGAAGCCCCGATAGAGTGCACTCCTTATATAAAAAAATATTCGAAGTATAAATCAGAATTTCAAAGATCAATATTATGTTTCTCGAATTTATGATCATAATTTTCCTGAAAAACTGGAGTTATTCATAACAATAACCATTTTTTAGACAACATTGAATCATAAATGATTGAACCATCCTGCTCTTAGCAAAGATAGTATATTTATTAAGTTTTGTTTGCCGAAGGCTTGTTTGCTAAAAAATAAAATTAAAGATAGTCAATAAGCAAAAAAGAGCATAGTTTAAGCAGTTTTGAAATAATAAGGATGAAAAAATAAGAGAAGCAAATCACTTATTATAAAATATAATAGGTGTGGAGTCGGTTGATTCGTCTAATTCTGAAAAATCAACGTCCCAAAAACTGTGGCAGACGGTGCTGGAACTCGAATCATCACAATAATGGGCTTATTGTTTTGATTTCTCCTCCTTTTGTTTTTTGAGATCTTGTTGATCTAAAAGGGCTTCTTTTTTTGAACGAGGTTTCAGAGTCCGCTGATTTTGCTAAACTTTCATTTTGTAGATTGTCGGCTTGAGTTCTATGCAAACACTTTCACTATATTTCCTTGTTCTTAAAGCTTTAGAGGGCATAGAGTGATTTAATAATTCTAAAGTAATATTATAGCAGTCAAAATTTAAATATATAGGGGCTTGGGCGATTGTAAAAATTAAACTAATACCACCAAATAGAAGTTCTCTAAGAAGATAAACTTCATTATCGAAAATTCACATAGATGAGATGAAACTTTTTACAGGATGAAGACACTTATTTTTTGATATGCAAACGGAAAATTATATACTGATTTTTGCAGAACATAAATATGCATTGACATCACTGGGAAAAATTAAGGTCTTTAATTATCTCTGAAGATTTTTTTTTTAAAAAAATCATCTGAAGAAATCGTTAATGATTTAAAAGATTCGGAGTGCAGTCCCACAAAGAACGCAGCAAGTTAAATGATAAATTATCAAAGGTAAGCTTTCCAATATTGTGTTTCAGAAGAAAAGAATTGATTTATCTTTCAACTGAATATAACTTACTATAATATACAACAATTGAAATAAAAATTCGTAATAAACGATATTTTATAAACCTAAAATAATAATTAATAATTTTTCACTTATGTTCAAATTTAGTTTATATTTTTGACGATGAAAAGATTAATACAAGTTTTAGTTTAGATTTTTAAATTATTAATAACGAATGACTGGTAATCCAATCAATAATAATATTCAGTTTACGACATCACTGCAATCTATATCTTTTTTTATTAGGATTATATCTACTGTCCGTAGGGCTATTTTTTGTTTAATATTGGAAATAAAAAGGAAAGAACATTTTATTATTCACAGATTATTTGGGAAGATTATCGTTTTATATGGCAGAATGATTTTATTTGAAGTTTAGATACCTTTAGAATTAATTTAATTTATTAATTCATTAATATATATTCCGCATCTTTGTAAAGTAACTAAAAACTATGCTTTAGTAAGAAGTCTAAGTCAAAGAACAACGTATTTTTACAAGAGTATACACAAAAAAATAATAACTTCCATTACTCGTTCTAAAATCGAACTCGAGACTGCAGCAAAATATTCTAGAACAGTCTGTAATTATTAAAATCAAATCAAATCAAAATCACTTCCAGCCTTTCGAGGGTTGATAAAGTAATTTCCGGAGCTTACCAACAAATTTAATCATGGTCTTTTTCATAGTAATCGATATAGAGATTGAGCCTAAAATGCTTTCAATTGCGTGACTGGAAGAATAATAGAGAAGGCATCTCTGTCTGATTACTTCATTTTTAAATAAGCTGTTGTAGGATTTTAAACTTCCTTTGGATTTCATAAATTTCTCAATCAGTTCAATTTCTGATAGTCCTATTTGCTTTAAATTTTGTAAGAGTTTTAAGTAATTAAGAGTTTACTGAAAAAAATGTCTGCCTAGGTTATGAGTTTCAAATCTAGTACCTCTCATGATGAATTACCTCTATTTTGCAGTTGTTTCACTAATTTCAATTTAATTTCTCCTTCTTGGAGGTCTAACAAATTCACATTTAGAAGTAACTTCTTCTCCAGTTAAACTGTTAAAGATTTCATTGGAATAATCAGGTGTTTTGGTTTGTTAAAACAAATAACTGATATTTTTCTGGAAGTTAACTGGGTTGTTCGAAAGTTAAAGTGGATTTTTGATAGATTCCAAAGAGAGGAGGGGCTAATATATATCGAGGTCGAGAGGTTGAAGGCAATAGAGGAATTATCTGCTGTATCCTTCAGAAAATATATCAAATAGAGAGTCCTCTTCCGATGACATCCTTCAGTAACTGCTGTAATAAATCACTATAAATTATTTGGAACTTCTTGATAATAAAAATATTTTAAAGCGAGTAAAATAAAGTAAAGTGAACTAAAATACCAAGGAATTTAAAAATAAATCCTTATATTAGCAGCAGGAGCTGCATAAATATACCAGGTCATTAGATTGCATTGATTTAAATTTAAGTTTTATAAAGCCAAAAGAATTATATATATTTTCATCTATTGGGCAAACATTATTTTTATTCATTTACTTTTGGTTGCAACCAATCAAAAACAATATCATCTTTAACAGATTATTTATTTTTTAGACAAAAATATTATGCAGATTTATATTGATCGGTGTCCTGTATAAAATGCAAATATTATGCCTTAATTTAGTATTATTCTGTCTCAAATTTTTGTAATGAATTACATTATGGAATCGATATAAAATTTGTAAAACTAGTTTAATCTTTATGATCGAAATATTGTTTTTCTCTGGCTTGATTTATTAATATTCCAATTTAATTTTTATTTTGAAAAGGCCTCTAATAGTTTAAGAAGTACGCTATTTTTCAAATAATTCTAAGCCACAAGAGTTTAGTTTCCATTTTAATATTGGAATATTTTCAATCTTCAAGATTTATCTTAGTACTATCCTTCTAGTGAATACTAACTTTATTTTAAATTTGTTTAGCCCAATTTAATTAAAATTTAATTTTTGCATATAATTTAATTATTTAAATTATAACTTCCACGGATATGGTTTTGGTCATTTAATAAGACTCTCTTTGATTTATTTTAGATATCTTTAGAATCAATTGCCCCTTTTTTCGTTAGTTTATAAAAATTTAAATTCACTACCTCTTTTTATTTTTAGTTGTTTTTGAATATTTTCCTATGTATAGAGAGAGTATAGCTTTGGTAGATTTAATTTATAATTCATAAAATGTCAGTAGCATTTATTTTTTGATTTATTGAACTAGATGAGCCTTTGATTAAAAACTCTTCATATTTTTTTCAATTTGAGGGAATTAATATTTATCTAATCTGCTTTCCGAATGAACTGATAGCTCTTTTGCAGTTTATATTGTGCAGTCTTCTTTTGCTTAATTTTTGCTTAAATTCCTTCTTAGAAGCAATTGTTGAGAGTCTATATAATTACCAAATACTTTCCTGGTACTATTTTTACAACAAAAATAATTAAAATAAATATTATTTTATCTGTTTTTTCAGAACGATTAATTCAAACTTCTAAAGAATTTATTGTTTGTAAAAAATTTTAAATATTAAGGCAAATTTAGTCGGAAATATTTAAAAAATTTTTAAAAAAACAAAAACTCTGCAACGAGAATATTTTAAATATCAAACAATTCAAAATAGATTGAATGATTAAATTTTATTATTTTAATAAAGTATGCCTTTTATATTATATAAATTAATATATTATTCTTCCTTGAGGAGCATAGGAATATAAACTCTATAGGAAATAATTTTATTGGATAGTCGCACTGATTTCAGATGAAAGAAAGATAATTATAGCTTATGGATATCGAGAAAAGCATTGCTAAAAATTATTGCATCTATGCAACATAATTATATTTTTCAAAGGATAGTTTAAATAAAATAAATATTTACCTTTAACATTAAAAATTGATTGATTGTTTGATTATGAAAACAATTCGATAAATATCTGTATTCAATATTTCTGTTTTCTACTACACTGAAGCATGTAAGTTTGACGTTTTATTCGCTTCTCCTAAAACAAAAAACTTTCATTTAACAAGTAATAATATTATCTTATTATTGTTTCTGCATTAATATTATTCAAATCATCTTTCGATAAGAAGTAGGAATATTAAACCATCAAAGGTATTTATATTCTTTTTATTTTTTACAATGCTATTAAATTTTGCAATTTTGATGAACTTCAATACATTTTCATTATTAGCATTTTTTTACTTGTTTCTTCGGGCTTGATTTTTCGACATATATAGCGGATGTTCTTGCAATAAGTTGGGAAAATAATATCATGATAATCCGATCTTTACTACTCCTAATAATGTTTACTAATTTTACAACTCTGATAATTTGCATGAAGGCGTCTCTAAATACAATTGCATTGCTAATTCTATTTATCATTCATCTCATAATGAATGATTTGTGATGGAAAGATAAGCTTCCATAAGCTTGGATTACTCAATTTCTGGCAAAACGTTTGCATTTTCTGTTGTCTGTATGTATGAGCGATAAAGAGGTGCTGCGCCAACACTCATTAAATTGAATTGTATAATTGTATCTCAAAAATTTAAATATTTCCATAAATTCAGAAAGACATTTCTTAATATTTGAAAACATTAAAAATCTTGAATATAAATAATG
>Ga0302191_10001594_pt1 | contig 14421 bp, 7 predicted proteins | sample II_Bog_E3_1_FD_198775 | JGI IMG/M metagenome (GOLD analysis project Ga0302191, IMG submission 198775) | Peat permafrost microbial communities from Stordalen Mire near Abisko, Sweden - II_Bog_E3_1 | ecosystem: Environmental > Terrestrial > Soil > Wetlands > Peat | place: Sweden: Abisko, Stordalen...
ATTTAAATTTTAGAATAATAATACCGAAGATGAGTCATATATATTAAGCCAAAAATGATATTGTAGCGACTTTATAATAATCAGCAGCTTCATTATTTAAACCTCAACCCAAAATTACAGTAATTAAGGGATGTGAGAAAGCTAACTACAATTTAGCCTTGGAAATGGCAAATAAATTGAGCAATCGTTATAGTCAAGGAGAAGAAGTCTCTTGCAATGTAGGTCCAGACTACTTTAAAAAATATGGTCCAGGTATATACCTATTTTTTGTTTTCACAAAATATCTGGCAGTACTTTTTTGCATTCTGGGGGTAATCTATATTGCTCCGACAGTTTTCAATTGTGTAAAGGGTACCGGGTTCAATTCTATGATTAGCAGCACTGGTGTTCAGGTGGCCAAAACAACTGTCGGCAATCTAAATCCACAACCTCAATAAGTATCATCACTGGATAGCAGCACTTCGAATAACTACAAACTAGCCAACTCAATCCCAGATCTCATTGCTTGTTTCCTTTTCCTATCCTTTTATATTCTTTGGGAGTTCAAATCTGATAGTCTGACATAGTAAGTAAAAAAATAGGTCAATTTTCATTGCTATTATACACTATAGTTGGTTGAATTTCCTCAGGAAGCAAGTGAGAAAGATTTGATATAATACTTCAGTCAATTCGGAAAAGTGAAGGAGATAGCTCCAGTGAGAAACTACAGCGAAATAATCGCTTTATGTCAATAAATATATAGTTGCGAGCTCAGTAAGAACGAGTTACTGTTAAATTCATAAAATTAATAAACCTTAAGTAATGAAAAAATAAATGATTAAATAAAGGAATATGATGACAAAATTAAAGTTATCAATGCCAAGATAGCTGAAGAAGTGGATAGTAAATAAGATAGAGTATTTAAGTATTATGTTGTATTTGATGAACCAAAAGTAAGACAAACAGTTCTCAATACACTAAGGAAACATCATGGATGCTGCAAATGGGGAATTAAACATGTACCACAAGAGCATTTACTTCTAGGTCAAAAAGTAAGAGTGAAACCCTGTCACAATGAACCAGGAGATATTATCTGGTAAAATCAGCATATTACCTGGAAAGGAAGACTTTTAAGGGGCATCTTGCAGGCTATATTAGTTTTAATACTGATTTCAGCCACCTTTTTGGTTATATCCTTCTTAAATATGGCCACCCCTTCAACTGCAACCAATATAGACACAAGCAACTACACTGGAGCTACCATCTTGACTGTGACAAATACAACTATTCTCTACGTTTGGTGCATAGAGCATACATCAGTGGCTTCTTCCATTGCGGCTGTGGAAACTCTTTGCTCGCCATATCTCACACGATATTATGTAGGATTGGCAGTAGGCGTAATTATTTCATTAGTGGTGGTGGGTGTGAAGTCGATTTTAAAGATTGTTGTTATCAAGTTATCAAAATTTCAGCGTTACAAATAGTTCACTGAAGAAAAGATGAGTATTATGCTTAGTCTATTTGTTACTTACATTTGCACCACTGTGCTTATCACTCTACTGGTAAAATATATCTTATTTAGCTCCAAGCCAATATTTTTAACATCTCTTTTAAGCATTTTGTGGGTCAATTCGTTGACAGCAGCTATCTAAAAGAAAATGTTTCTACACTGACAGAATACTCTGATTTTAACCCATTTTGGTACGTAGATATTGGATACAAAATTACTCTTACCTGGATAATACTTGCCTTTCAGGTTCCACTTCTCAATCCTATCATTGGCTACCTCAAAGAAAAGTTTAAATTTTGGCGTGCTGAAAAGGAGCTCACTCAAAAGTGTATGATGGATATGCTAACTCCGGAGTAATTTGAGATTGAAGACCATTATGCCAATATTCTTTTGATTCTATTTGTGGGACTAGCTTTTTCTGCTGGGATGCCTGTCATTATGTTACCATGTGCTGCAGCTTTTGGTTTGAGATATTTCTACTTTAAATTCATATTTATAAGATTCAGTAAGGTTCCTCGAGCATTGGACGAAGCACTGAATTAAAGAGTACTGAATATGCTTCCTTTTGCATTATTATTTCATTTCCTATTTGGTGCTTGGATGCTAGGCAGTTAGAGTGTGTTTGTGAGACAGAGTAGTGCTATTGATTCCTTAGTAACTTTTAATTAATGTAGTTGTCAAGTAATTCTTCTTTTTGGCGCAGTGTCGGTTTTATTATTGCCCGTTTCGGCAATACCTGGCATTACACCATCTCATTTCTGGTTTGTTTGGGAATAACATTAACTAAAATGATAGTGTATGATCTCGTAGTCGAAACAGTTGTTGAAATGAGAAATGAAGATCGGATCCCCTCGTTTCTATATAAACAGGGAAATGAGACTGAAACGATAGTAGTTAAACCTGTGACAGAATTGATATAGGTAGAGAAGCCACAAGAAGAGGTGATATAGCAGAAATCGATTGCTGAATCTTATAGGATATAGAATAATCCTGATTACTTTGAGATATTGGCCATAATGGGTAAATTTACAGCTTAAAACCCATCTCAATGATGCTCTGAACTACTATTTGTATGAAAGAGTCTAATAAGCATGAAATTAATTTAAGATATATTAATCAGATTTGAGCCCCTTATCTTTGTTAAAGATAATTTAAAAAATAATATAACCTTTCTTTTTTTGAGTTAATACCCACTAAAATAAAATGGAATTAATTCAATTTAACTTTAGATTAACAATCTCCGAGTATCGATCAAGATAATCATATTTAATTAACTTTATATTAACTATAGATTAACTACTGGATATTATAATTTAATCAAGAATGATTTAAAACGATTGTGGTATGGCCTTAGAGAAGCTAACTCTGCAATAAATATTAGAGCAGACAGATCTAACTCTCTAAAACATGTTTCTGATAAAGGATATTAATAATAAAATCAAGAGATAGCTCAAAACATTTATCGATTACTGCAAAAACAAATAGATTTTCACTGATAAACTCATTAGTTTGGGTATCAAATGCCCCATGCATGAAAACAGCAACGCATAAATGAAGATAATCTCCTATGTAGCTTTAGATATCCTGACTTGTGATCATGAATCTTTGGCAGATCTGTTTATACTGAAAATCAAAAATCAAGTCAATAGCGATGACGAAATGGATATTAATTAAGAAATTCCAGAATAGATATAAACAGAAGAAATAGAATAAGTGGCATGTACATTGACCAATAAATATACATTTTTAATCAATATCTTCGACTATATCAATAACGAAACTTTAAATTAAAACTGTTTAAACTATATGAGCAAAGCCTTGCAAACATTAATTCGGAAAAAACCTTCTGAATTTTTATAATTTTTCCACTAATACCCTTAAATACTAAAAAGATTAATTCAAATCTGTCACTACCCATCAATCTCTCACCTGTTAGCTAAATTACTAACAGATGATGAAGACAATTTAACAGTGATAGCAGTGGAATAAAAATCAAAGATAATACCACTGCTTCTTTAAAAATTGCATAATGAAATTGATTAAATTCGTACTTATGAAATATTTGAAAGTATTGATGAAATTCTGCAATCAAGTCGCTATGGCGAGGTGTAAGAAAGGACCCTTCTGCAAAAATTGTCTGATAGGCTCGTTTGTCGATAGTAAATTTTGTTTCATGTGAATATGATTAAAAATAGCTTGAAAAATCTAAAAAAATCCTCAAAAGTATTCTATTCTTTAAATAACTCAATTTCTTATTTTACTATTGTAATTGCAAGGATGCACATGGACGAGCAACAAGACTATAACAATTAGCCACAATAATATAAACCCAAACTATCGTATTAACTAGATTAATTATTTCTTTCATTTAGCTCAATCTTAAATCTTTATCAGTATATCAGCGAATTTTAGGAAGTTGAATAGTCTTTGATGAGGTTAATGCCTTTAAAATTTATGGAGATGCATTTGCTCATGACTAAGCACTCACGATTTGGATTATTCTATCGACAAATTAATATTGAGAAGAGGATTACTTCAATCAGACTGCTAATCGTATATGCATTGATATTTAGGATATCTTTACCATCAAAAAGATTGGAGGAGTTCTCTTGCAGGTCATATCTTGCCTTTTAGAAAGGATTCTCATCTAATAAGAACATATAGCAGAAAAAAAAGATTTCAAGTTCATTACCCCTCCTTAGTTATTTGCCATAGTTGAACAGAAAGCATCAGCTATCGATGAAATTGTAAATACTCTGAGTAAGGAATCTATTAAATAACGAAACAGACATTAAAACGGTATTTTTCATCGCAAATTCCTTATAATGTTAGATAATTACTTTAGATGCGAGGGGTTGCATAAATAATTTTCTTAAAAAATAAATTTATCCCAGCTCTTTCCATAATTTAGCGTTTAGAACTGCAAAAAATATTCGCAGATTGTTGCTTTGAATAATCATCCTGCAGGAGCGAATATTAAATAAGTTTAATAGTTTAGTTTTATACGCAAAAATGCCAGCATACTGAAACAAAAAATATCGGAACAAGAATAGAAAATTATAAATAATGTCAATATACCAGAATAGCCAAAAGTCAGACTTAGTGAAAGAGTTATCCTTAAACTCTCCGAGAAAATCAAAAATATTAAAGACAAAGTTCGCAGCAAAAAAAGTGATTCTGAACAAATCCCCGCCTCTCCCAAAAATATTCCTAAAATTGAGTTAATAGTCTCAGATTCTCCAAATTCTCCAGATGTTAAACTATCGACAAAATTATCGAAAGCAGCTGAACAAGGAATTCAATTTTTCATTCGTCACCTCCATATATTTTGAGCAGGTTCAAAGTGCGTAATATGTGTATCTTCTCATCTTATAATTATACATAGCAATCAATCATTTTCTTCTAGAATTTACTAATTCTATCAATTTGTCTATTTTCTTCTCTAAGCTGTCTAATTTTTTTTATGAAGTCACCACCTTCCTGGTCAACTCGGCTGTCATGCTTTTGATTTCTTTTTGCTATCGATCAGAAGCGCAATAGCATTCTTATATCTTTTACTTGATTGAATGTTTAATGGTGGCTTAAAACTGACGACTGAAGTCTTGAGTCCACTGTTCTCTAAGGACAGTTTCCTTCTACGCTAATTTGGTGAGATCAACAATTTTGTCTTCAAGAGATCGAAAATATTCAATTGATTTGGCATTATTATTGCTAATCAATTGCTATAAATTGTTATTAAATTTTTGATTGTGATCTTCTCCTTTTGATTTTTTATCAATAGATTCATTAATCTCACTAATCTATTAATTTTTGTGTTATTTATACTATATGACTTACTAATTTTATATATTTTTTCCTTAAATATTTTCTTTAGATGGGTCGTCTAAATATATTTCGTTTGCAACAAAATGATATTTTTTATCTTCATTGTTATCATCATCATCATCTTTATCTTTTTCTGTATTATTAACTCATTACTTAAATCTTAAAATATCTATTCATTTTAATCTTTGTTGTTTTAGCAAGAGTCCTTAGCGTCTGTTACTATTTCCAGGTTTGAGCCCATACTCATAAATGACATTCGACTATTTTAATGCTCAATACTTTCCTATGCTGATTTCATATTATTAGAGTACTCTTTGGAGCTTTAACTCTATGATCTGTCGCCAAATATATGGTTTTTTCCTAACTCCTTAATTTAAACATTGGCCTTTCTGATGTATTAGTAGGATTCTTCTCGTTGACTGTCACTATCATTCCGCATAATTGAGTTTAATGTTCCAAGTAATTAAAAATGACTTATATATGATTCGCTTAATCAAATAATATACTCTACAATCTAATTGATCTTTCTAATTTAAAAATGATAATCAAGTTTATAATTAACAATGTCTAAAAACTTCAACAACAATCAATAATAATCCCCACAAGATATCCTCAAAAGAATTTAAAAAGAATCGTCAGAACAAAAAAGACTTCAAGCTCAAAAGATTCTGCATCGGGAAGAGATCAGGAAACCAGTTACTTTTGAATGGTGGGAAAAAGTGGTTGGTAAATTCAAGAGCGGATATATTTAAAGAAAGAAATAGTTTATTAAAATGACAAGAATGAGCTAAAATCGTCACATTGCAATTATGACTGTTTTCTTTTTGGGAGCATTGTTAGTCAGTTGGAAAATTGAGGAAAAGTATGACAAAATTCGAGCTCGAGCATAAAACACAAAAGGTATTAAGACAAGGCAAGTTGAAATGGAAAATGCATATATTCAAAGGATGCTAAAGAAAAATCCATTCTAACCAGTTCCAATTGAAGAGGAGTAGAAGGACTAACGGTCCTATATTTACTAACAAGCATAAATTGAATTTGATACTAAAGCAGATCTGATGGAAGTCATGTAGGATGAGAGGAGATTGTTATATGATGGAGAAGAATAGTAATGAAGATTTATATGACAACATAAATTATATCTTTAACAATTATAATAATCAACATTAGTTGCCACGAATCTCAATGAAATAATTCTACTTTATGGCCTTCAGCGTGATTGCAACAGTCGTGCTCTTTGTTGCTATCTACGATATCAATAAGGAATACCAATAGGCACATATATAGACTTAATGCTTGCGCTTTCTGACGCAAGAACAAACATTTTTATGCGCACAATGCATCGAACGACCGAAAAATATGCTGTCAACCAAGGGACTGATGGTTACAAGTAGTGCTGAATATACATTTCTTCAACTTCCAGAGGCGGAGAACTATCTTAGTTGCAAATAATTTGTCCAATTAGTTGACTATTCTAAAAATACCATTGGCTCTATAGCTTTCTAAAAGTAAAGGTCAATTCCTGAACTTATAAAAGAGTTGAAAGCTGATATTACTGTCGACAAAACTGGGAATTTCATGGTAAATCCAAGTTACAACAAATTTGTAGCTTACCGAATGTTTAATTTAGCATAGACCAAAATTTTGAAAGTAAAATATGCCAGTCCCGACTATGTTAATGCAATCCAGCACCTTTTTGTTTTTATTCTGAACTTAATAATCGCGGTAACCATTATCGCTTGGATATTTGATTCAACCTTTATCAACAAGCTGTCCAAATCAGTCAAGTATTCATTATTAGGCCTTCTCATTGTATTGGAGATTCTCACTTTCAATTTAGGAGATACAGAAATTACTATATTTTTGGCAAGAATTTTATTGATCAATGTAGGATTGCTTAGAGTCAACATTACCAAAAAGGTTGTTTTCGTATTCTTTATCTGTGGAATCATACTCTGCTACTTCCCTATCTCACTCATTTTTTACTATTTCAGTGGTTGGCTGCTCATCACCATTCAAGGCTATGATAAACTGAATCTTCGACCTATTTGGAGATATATCTTCATTTCTTATCTACTTTTAACCATTAATTATGCCATTTGGTTCGCCTTATTTAGATAGATTGCAGATACTGCCTGCCGAATAATTTAGCTTGCTTTTTTAATGATGATCCCTTGCGCCTTTTTGCTTCTCTAAGATTTAAAAGTCTACAGTTTCCAAGAGTACCATCCGAGTGACCCTGAAGCCAATTCAATTTCTATAAGAGGATACGAGGAAGAATAATTTTAGATGGGAAATTGATTTTCATCTATATCAATTAATATCCATAATTCCTTAACATTTGTCTAAGGAATAATAAATGTATTAAAAATATCATTTTTTCTTGAGTTTGCCAAGCTTGGCCATTAGCTTGTTATTTTTCATCTTATTCTTGTAGTTACTTTCCACTTCATGACTCGTTGTCAAGGACTGAGTACTTTTGATGCGAGAATATTCGCTGAATGCACCTAAAGAATGATTGAGTCTGGAATGACTGACATTATTGTTAGTGGCCATGAGTTCAATGATTTCATCATTTTATTAGGATTACTAAAAAGCGTCACTGATTTCTTGATCTAGTAGGATATTTATTTCTATATTAATACATGGTTACTTTTTTTGCCACTAATTTATTTTAGAGGCTCTTCTTTTTATCTTTAAGACAAAGATTTATTTAAAATTTGGAGGATTTACTAATTTCTCTCCTTCTCGCTTATCTTTTACACTTCCTCCTCAAGGATATTCAGAATATTGTCTCTTGAAGAATATAAATTTTTAAGAGAATTAATCATCAGATGATTATGGAGCTTTTTATTATCCCCTTCTTACCCGTTTTTAATATAATCATTGTTATCCTAGAGCGCTAAGTGTAGTTCCCTGATAGTTGACGAAGACATTATCTTTTTAAAATCTGTTTAAGAAGTGAAGCAAGGATGGTTCTATTGTCTTCTGATTGGAGTTTAATGATCTTATAGGTGTTCCTTTTGAAGATCAAATTATGAGATAATTTTCCTTTCGGTATTTCCATTGTTATAATCCCCAAGCTTATGCTATAATTTTTTTAACAGAACTTTTTGTTCTTCCAGTTCCATCCATAGAAAGTCATAGGCTATATTTTTTTAAGTTAGTTCTTTACTAGTGTTATGGTATTTTTTTTACATATTCGTAATACTATTACTTGCTCTAGCAAGCTCCTATTGAATCGTAACGAGATCTCTTTACTTTTGCTAGTTTTCTTTTAAAATAATTGAGAGGTCTGCTTTTGTTTTTGCTAACTATTAATCTAACTCTTTTATTCTCTATTAATTAGTTTCATTTGTGTCTACACTTTTACGCTTTTCAAGTTAGGGTTTTTCTCCTTTGCTGTTCTTCTTTTGGAGTTTTAACCTATCGATTAATCCACTCTTTTGTTCAATAATTTTTTATTTTTCTTATAAAGTGGTTTATAAAATCTTGACTTGTTCTTCCTTCTACGTGAGTTAATTTTTTAATTCAAAGGTAGAAGAGATCATTTAAGTCATTTGTTTTGATATTTAAAGTTATTTCAATTTTAATTCATTTTGCTCATCAACTAATAAGTTATATCTTTTCGACAGCTCATCATATTATTTTTGCAAATTGGTGTATCTATCACTTATTTAGGTATTTATCTCTTGCAATTTATCAGATTCGAATTCGTTCAAATTTATTTATTGACCGTTTTTCTTATTGGAACTCTCTGAATTGTTAGTGACTTGCAGAGATTACTCATTACCTTAAATAACTCGACTAAGAGTATTCAGGTGGTTTATTTCTATCTTTTTTGTTTTTTTAAATTGTTTAAGCATTTCTCTCTCTTTTTTTTATTTGGTTTTTAATATCATTGCCCTTTGCTCGATTTTTTTTAATATTTTTTATTGATCTTCTGTTCCCGATGTGGGACTAATAATGCCATCTTTAGCTGGGAAATATTTATTGTATTTTTTCAAAGTGGGAACTTCATTTGCTATTCCATTTTTTTCTTATTTTTTTTCTGTTTGAGAAATGTTTTTGGCACGAGATTCAATTAATTTACTAAATTTTTCATGCTCCTTCTTCTTTAAATAATCATCAAGATGTTTAAATTTGATTCCGTTCTAAAATATGCTAAAGGTTACATCTTCGACGAGCCTTTTCTTTACCATTTTTGCTGTTTCTGCTTTTTAGTTCAATACTTTACCTTAGATTCTCACATGACCATTTGTTACTGTGGGGTCTTATAGATTTTCACCGATTGCTTACATTAATTATCTTTCGATACTACTCGCATCTTTGATGTTTAAAGTCATTGTAATAGTGTTGCCATGATTTGGTGAATGATTTTGCATAGTTGTTCTCTTCCTTCGATGTATAATTAATTTTGATATAGATATAATTAATTGAGCTATTAAATTGGAGTTATTTGTAGATATTTTGACTGAATTGATGACCTTTTAATATTGATTTATGTTATTTTTAATAAATTTATTGGATAAGCATCATCTTTGTATAAGTCGAATAAGTAAATACTTCAAGCATATTAATTAATTTTTTAATTCGTATTGAATTTCACATCATTTATCTTTTATAAACAACTTAATTTATAAAATAATGCTCAATAAAAATAAATACAATCATTCCTTCTCAAAAAACATTATGCAAATAGGAAAATCAAAAACTAATTCAATTAAAAATCAATGTAGACATATCATTTATCTGAGCAATTTAGTATTCAAACATTCACCTTATTATTACCTCATCAGCACTTACAATCAAGTAAATGTTAGATATTTTAATTTTGTATCATTATAATTCCAAAATGGGTCAGATTAACTGTCAATGTCAATATGTACCACAGGACGATACACTCCCATTAAGAAAAAATCCCAGCATTCACCAAAACTTTTGCACTCAATAAGCAGAAATTGCTTCTATCTTTACCAAACTGACGCTTCGCAATAAAAACAATATCATTGACATTAAGATGAGAGAAGGAGGATTACTGGATTTCGGAACTTTTGATGATTGTGATCAAAAGCCCACTCAACTCAATGGAAATAGCTATAAAATGCAGTTAAGATTAACAAATCATAGTGTATACGCCAAAGACTGTGGTCTTGGTTTGGGTGTTTTTCTTCTCAAGAAAAAAATGTTACAAAAATGTGATGGGAGTGATATTCTTCTTAGTATTGAAGACAATTTTGTGAGGATTAAAATAAAATTGAGTGAGGAAATAATAGCAACAATATACAACTTTGAATCTGAAGAGAATGTGATTTTTGAACCAAAAAATGATCATGAGATCGCAGTTGGCCAGTGCAGCTTACTGATAAAGAGAGAGAAAGAAGGCAAAGAATACTCAATAAAACGGATTGATCGCAAAAGCATGTGGATTTTACTGTCGCAAGAGCGAAAAATCAAGATTCATGATGTACTGCGATTAGGCTGCGAATTCTATGAAGTGGATAGTATTACAAATTTTATTGAATCCTCCAAAATAGTTTGCAAATACTGAGGACTGGTCATTTCAACTCTTTCCTTCTCCTATTGATACAAATTTTCATTTCAAATAACAACATATTTAGATTATGAAAAATATGATAAGTAAATCAGCAGAGGGATATAATTTAATTGATAGCAGCGATTATATCCTGTCCATCCTTGTTTGTGTGGGCCTACGCCTGCTCACAGTTCATAAAAGTCCAATTCGCCAGCTTTTCAGAATTTTGATGTGAGGAAGCCAGTGAGAACTGCTAATAATCCTTTAGTTTAGCGATAATTTATACTCGCGATTACAGCATCTCGAACTTGTAGTTCTTTAACTGTTTCCTAATTTATCTCCCAAAAGTTTTCAATTATGTTCCCATTTCCAAAATCTCTTTTTTTAGCTGTTATAGTTGACGAATATCATTCTTTCTCATCTATATGAGATTAATTGTATTTTTCTTCTTCCAACTATCATTGCTTGGAAGTTGTTCTACTCGCAAATCATTTACTATTTGCTTGAGTTGTTAGTTTTCTATAACCAAACGCTGATTTTCTGCTTGATAGTTTTCGACTGTGGATTTGTAACTCTCGATAGAAGAAAACGAAACTGAAGTATTGAGAGAATTATAGAGTCGATCTAGATAGTGAAAGAGATGAGTTAGTTCTTCCTCGAATGATGATAGCTCAATGAATGAGAACTACTATTCTTCAGGCTTTATGTAGTTGATAATTTCCAAGTTCACCTTCTGTAGAATAAGATCAAGCTTGTCTAAAATCTCTTTCTTAACTTGATAAAAGATATCTTCGCTTACCTCCACCATCGTTAACTTTTAATTATCAATATATAACAATTTATCAGAGGAATATTGACTAGGCTGGCTGCAAAATCCACATTTACCGCCAGTTTGGCAGCGTTAACAGTTGTGATGCTGATATAACGCCTGCCTTTCCTTCTCCACGCACCGCACTTCCCTAGAACTCAAACTCTCCCACTTTCAGTCGGCAGCAGTTTCCCCTCACTTTTAGCTTCCCCACCAGCCATACTCCCTCCCCCTCATTCACCTTCTTATTAATTGTTTCGCTGCCGCGTGCGTGGAACTCCGAGGCGAAACAGGGCAGAATGGGAGTCTGAAAGATGGTGGGTTGTAGTATCTGATCCTTCTGCTCGAGGGACACATGGTAGGGGTTGCTGGGCTTCACGATCTAATATTTTTACTCCTCCTCCTCGGCCTCCATGTTTTAGGGCTGTCTTCCAGCGTCTGCCACTGTCATCTGCCGTAAGTCAATATTGTCTCAATAGGCGAAAATGTACATTTTTTTAGGGTCGGTCTTTTGTCGTCCATCCTCTTCTAGTTGCCGGATTTGAAGTGATCCAACAAACTGAAGTTTTCCCTCGGCTCGCTCTGAACCAATGATTATAATCGATTCGACTTGCTGCGTTGACGGAGCAACTCAACTGGCACCTCCGAGACGATGGCGGTGGATGAAGGGTTGAGCTTAAAAAGAGACTGGCTGTGTTTTTTATCTCTCTTCGGATGCTGCTCTGCGGGCTGCTGTTCGAGCTGTTCGAGCTGCTTGATGAAGTGCTGGGCTGTCTCTTAGAATGGATACTTTAAACTCTTTTGCTCTCCTGCAGGTGGCGTAGGGCAGAGGGAAGCATGAATTTTCTGGGCTTATCTTTCTCGTGTCCTTCTTTGGCCTCACTCATGGATATATGTAAAAGAAATGAGGGCCAAAAATAATGCAGGAAAATAATGCCGTTTAATTAAAAACTGCTCCCTCCCCTCCCTTAATAGCTTATCAAATAACCCGATTGCAAATAATCTTGTTATAGATCCATTATCATTAGACTAAATATTCAGTAAAATGGGCTTATGTGCTCACAAAGATCCCAATACTATGAGGCAAAAGCTATCTTCCCTTAAAGAAATTCCTCTAGACACTGAATCTCTAAAGAATATAAAGTTGCCGATGCTAACCTTCTACGTGCTTATATAAAATCTTAAACTCAAAAAATGCTCTGATTATGTATCTCTAGCTCAATGCAGGATCTTATCTCAGTCAAATTCAAAATTGAGGAGGCAGAAATGTGTAACTTTCCCTTGGAAGACGTTGATCATAAGCATAGAGTTCAAGTACTTTTCGGATAATTCAGTGGAAACTTCATCACACTTTCGATTTTACCATGACTGAATATACCATGCGACACACTTTTGCAATCATTGAAGTCTTTGATAAGTTCCGGCATGTCATTGGTCGGCTTAAAATTAATATGTTTACGATCTGGACAGGACCTTCTCATCTCGATTTTAAAATGGAGTTACCCAAAGCGAAGCTCTGTCGGCTGTCCCTAGACTTCAAAATATCTCAAAGGTGCCATCTTAAGATTTAAAACCTGATGACAGAGCTCAAGCTTATAGATAAAATTTTTCCTTAAGAAAGATTTACTTTTTCCATGTTTGCAGCAGTAAATTTCGTGTTAAATAGATTGGAGCTGAGATAGATCCCTCTAACTATGCCTACCACTTATGTGTTACAGAGCCTCAAAGTAAATCTTTTAAAAATGGAATTGATCAGGCCTAAACTCACTATGTAACCAGCGATAAGATAATTTGGTTAGCAGTATTGGGTAAAAAACAACCCCTGCCACAATTTAACTTGCATATTCCCTATTACGATATCTATCCATCTTCTTTACATCTTATCTTCTGGAAGGTATTTCCGGGGTTATCTAACAGTCAACTTCGATATGAGATGCAATCCGAATGCTTTATCTCGTTGGTAAAATTATTAAATAATGATTACTACATCAGTAAAGATCCCTAAAGCGCTCTCTCGTATATGGATCGTACGATTGACCTCGAGGAAATGACGTGGCTTCATGGTACCCAAGTGGGCAAAGCAAATATAAGGTTAAAATTTGCGCTGCAAACACACCACAAGCAGATGCAAGCATGTGTCCTTACAGAGGAAGGCATTTTAGTTTAAAGTCCAGTTTACAACTTCTAAGGAGAAGAGGGAGGATAAAATATATAGATACTTAATTTGAAAAAATTGAGCAACTAAATACAGCGAGAATTTATCAATATGACTTGCAACCAGGAGGAGAGAGACTACTTTGATGTCATGAAGGCAAAGATAGAAATTATTAGAGGCCTGCTGGAGAGAGAACTAAAAGTATTGAAATGGACGAATAAATAAAATTGCCTGATTTATGAATATAAGAATGAAAATAAGTTGAATGAGGCGCAAAACTTGCTCATTGACCTAGCATTTCGAGCCTTAACCTATATTCGAGAGGAAAAATCAGATATATAATCAGTTTGTTGGGATATACTGACAACTATCCTCAAACGCGGTGAGCTTACACTGGGGCATCTCAGCTTTAGTCGCATAGAGAAAGATATCATCTTTAATGGAAAGTATAACTCTTCTTTCGTTTCTAAAATTTAGGTTAGTTTTAAATATCAATAATTGCTTAACCATCTCCTTAAAGATACATTGAAGTCATTGGTGTACAAGGGTGATTAAGCAAAAAGTTATTTTGCTGAGTCTTTCTGCTCTTACGCATATTTTCGTATCCC
>Ga0302191_10001605_pt1 | contig 14375 bp, 13 predicted proteins | sample II_Bog_E3_1_FD_198775 | JGI IMG/M metagenome (GOLD analysis project Ga0302191, IMG submission 198775) | Peat permafrost microbial communities from Stordalen Mire near Abisko, Sweden - II_Bog_E3_1 | ecosystem: Environmental > Terrestrial > Soil > Wetlands > Peat | place: Sweden: Abisko...
TGTTTTGGGCCGTCATATCCGGTGTTGCATCCGGAAGTACCAGTAAATGATTCTTCGCGCCGCCCAGGGCCAGGCATCGTTTTAAGTTTTGGGTGGCCCGGCGATAAACGGCTTGTGCTGCTTTGGTCGAGCCGACAAAGGATATGGCTTCGATGTGCGGATGATCGCAAATGGCATTAACGATTTCGGCATCACCATGTATAATATTAAAAACGCCATCGGGCAGGCCGGCTTCCTTTAACAATACAGCGATACGACCAATACTTAGCGGTACTTTTTCTGATGGTTTGATGATCATGCAATTTCCCAGGGCGATGGCATTGGAGATGGTCCAGTTGGGTACCATCGTGGGGAAGTTAAACGGTACGATGGAGGCTACAACGCCAAGCGGCACTTTTTCGGTACGACATTCAACGCCCTTGCTCACCTCCAGCGTTTCGCCGGTGACCAGTTGGGGTAGGGAACAGGCGAATTCGGTCAACTCAATGCATTTTTCTATTTCGGCAACCGACTCACTTAATGTTTTTCCGTTTTCTTCGCTGCCCAGGGCGGCTAGCTCCTGCAGATTCCTTTCCAATAAAAATTTGTAACGATAAAATACCTGCACCCGCTCCTTGATGGGCGTTTTGCTCCAGGCAGGGAAGGTATTTTTTGCTGCTAAAACTGCTTCTTCCAGGTCTGCACTTGTGGAGCAGGGTAATTCCGCCAAAAAGGCGCCATCTACCGGGGAAATGATCTCCAGCATCCTTTGCGATTCAATCGCTATAAATTCACCGTTAATGAAGTTTTTTATGCGCCCGTATTTCATTGAGATCAAAATTAATAAACAAAAACAACCATTTGATTAAAGTAGATAAATATGTCGATCCCCGGCCGCTCGGCCAAATAAATAAATCATTGCAGGGTCAAACAAAGCGAAAGGTAAGTTCATTATTTAGTTAAATAGCTTATATTTACCATACTTTTTGCCGGTGACGGAAAAATGTATCGCTAAACTGCTAAATCCAATTTTATGAAAATTAAGACCAAATTGCTGCTTGGGTTCGGCCTCTTATTTGTGGTCGTAGTTTTTTTTGGTGTTGTTTCCGTTTATTATATTGAAGATATTTCCGAACATTCAAAAAGTTCGATAAAGAACAACTACGAAACGCTGATGTTCACCCGCGAAATGCGGACACAACTGGATGAAAACGATTTGCCCTTATCTGCCACGGCTGCCGCCGCTTTTGATAATTCCCTTAAAAAGCAGGAACATAACATAACTGAGCCAGGTGAAAAGGAAGCCACTGCAGGCTTGAGGCAAGCTTTTGCGGAGATCACCAATGGGACTTCAAGTTTAGCGGCGCAGCAACAGGCCGAAAAGACCGCACGTGTTCAATTAAACACGATTGATGGTTTAAACATGAAGGCTATCGTTCAAAAAAATAACTATATCAACGACACGGTGTCTAAAGCTACGCTGTACCTCGGCGGCATCGTATTCGTTACTTTTTTAATACTTTTTATATTCATCATCAATTTCCCAGGTTTTATCCTCAACCCGCTCAATCAATTTATCGACGGCGTTCATGAGATTCGGGAGAAGAACTACGATGTACATCTCGAGTTTAAAACAGGAGATGAGTTTGCAGCCCTGGCCATCGAGTTTAATAAGATGGCGGCCAACCTGAGTAACATGGAGAATGAAAACCTCACTAAAGTTATTTCGGGCGAAAACCAGGTAAAAATATTAATGGAGGAATTGCCGGCGGCTGTGATCGGTGTGAATGAAAAACAGGAAATTTTGTTTATCAACAACGAGGCCCGGCGCATTTTGAAGATCGGCGACAGACTGGTTAATGGGCTACAGATACATGATGTTGTGAGTGGCAGCAACCTTTTAAATACCATATTGGACGCGAAAGATGGGGAACAGGGCGTTAGGCTTTCGCTGGATGGGAAAGCATCGAAGTATCAAATCAAGAAATTCGAGATCGTTGTGCCAAATTTGAAGCCAAAATCGTTTGATACCATGCAATTCGCGGGCTACCCCGCCGGGATGATCTATGTTGTAAAAGGTGTAGAACAACCTGAGCCCAATGCTGTGAAACCCTCGTGATTTAAGTAGAAAGTCGAAAGTCTGTAGTCGAAAGTCAGTTTTATTTTTTTATTGTATGCCGACTGTATCTGTTCTAACACTTTCCCGTATTCTGCGTTATAGTTTATTAGCGGGCAACCGCCTGTTAAATAAATACGTAAGTACAAATAAATTTATATGCCCTTTATAGCGTCAGCGTCAACCATAGATTTCCCTTTTAAAATAAAACAGCAGGAAGCAAAAGAACAAGCCCTTGAAATGTTTTCTGCCAATTTCCCGGAGGCCCGGCGCCTGATCTTCGCTTTTGACAACACCGAGATCAACTATCGCAACCTGTGTAAACCATTGGATTACTACAGGAAACCCAACACATTCGAGGAAAGAAATAACGACTATATTCAAACAGCGCTGCTATGGTCCGTGCGTGCCATAGAGGACTGTGTAGTCAAAGCCGGGATATCCAAACAGGATATCACCGATTTGATATTTCTTTCCACAACAGGGTTAGCTACGCCAAGTCTTGACGCGTTGATCGTTAACGTGTTAAAACTCAATCCGCACATTAACCGCATGCCGGTTTTCGGCCTGGGCTGCGGGGGAGGGGTATCGGGCATGGCAAAAGCCAATGCCTTTGCAAAAGGCAACCCGGATGCCGTGGTGTTAGTGGTAGCCGTGGAGCTATGCTCGTTAACGCTGATAAAAAATGACTATAGTAAAAGTAACTTCATCGGGTCGAGCCTGTTTTCAGATGGCGTGGCGGCTTGCATTGTTAAAGGCGATAACCATAAAAACAACACAGGCGTTAACTATGTTGCCACCAGCAGCAAGCTATATTATGATACTCTTGAGGTGATGGGCTGGGATTTCCAGGATACCGGGTTTAAAGTGTTGTTTTCGAAGGATATTCCTATGTTTATCAGGGAGCATATTAGGGAAGACATTTCGGAGTTTTTAGAGCGACAGGGGCTTCAATTGAGCGATATAAAAAACTTCATTTTTCATCCCGGCGGCAAAAAAGTGCTGGATGCTTACGAGGATGCCTTGCAATTGTGCGAATGTTCGCTTGGAAAAACACGGAAAGTGATGCGCGAATGCGGAAATATGTCGAGCGCTTCGGTATTATATGTTTTGGAAGAGTTTATGCGCGAAGGATTTACGGATGGCTACGCCCTGATGCTGGCCATGGGGCCGGGGTTTTCGAGCGAGATGATTCTTTTGGAGGTGAAAGGTAAAAGGTGAAAGGCAAAAGGTGTTTTACGTTTTTGGCGAGTCGGGAATTTTAGATACATTAGATAATATAAATATGATTGGTCAACCTTTAACCTTTCGCCCTTAACCTTTCACCTCAAAAAATGGCTTTCATCCTTTTCATATCTTTCTTTATCCTTCAGCGGCTTTCTGAATTGTTCATCGCGCGGCGTAATGAAAAGTGGCTGTTGTCGCAGGGAGCGGTTCAATACGGGCAGGAGCATTACCCGTTTATGATCGCTTTGCATACGCTTTTTATCGGGGCGATTATCTGTGAATTCATCTTGCGCGGTCAACCGCCCATCGACTGGCTTTTCCTGGCAATTTATTTATTGGTGCTATTTTTCAAATTCTGGGCGCTGGCGTCGCTTGGTAAATATTGGAATACCAAAATATACCGCATCCCGGGCGTTTACCCGGTAAAAAAGGGGCCGTATAAATTTTTAAAACATCCCAACTACATGGAAGTAGTTTGCGAAGTGGCCATTATCCCGCTGGTTTTTCACCTGTATTATACCGCTATCATTTTCTCGTTATTAAATGCAGTAATGCTCTGGGTACGAATCAGGGTAGAGAACGGCGTTTGGGCTGACTAGTCATTCCTTCTTTCGGACTTTACCGACTTTCCGGACTTTCGGACTAACTCAATATCTCATCGATCAACCCAAAATCTTTTGCGTCCTGGGCGCCCATCCAAAAGTCGCGGTCGGATACGTCGTGCACTTTTTGGTATTCCTGCCCGGTATGTTTTACATAAATTTCATAAAGTTCCTTTTTTACTTTTAGTATCTCGCGCGCGGTGATCTCGATATCCGATGCCTGGCCCTGGACGCCGCCAAGCGGCTGGTGCAGCATTACACGCGAGTGGGTGAGGGCCGCCCGTTTCCCCTTTGCCCCGGCACAAAGTATGATACTGGCGAAGGAAGCTGACAAGCCCGTGCAGATGGTGGCCACATCCGGCGCAATCAGTTGCATGGTATCATAAATTCCAAATCCTGCATAAACAGACCCTCCGGGCGAGTTGATATAGATCTGGATATCGCGTTTCGGGTCGGTGGATTGCAGGAAGAGTAGTTGGGCCTGGATGATATTGGCCACATGGTCATCAATGGCGGTGCCGAGGAAGATGATACGGTCCATCATCAGCCTGGAGAACACATCCATTTGGGAAATGTTGAGCTGGCGCTCTTCCATAATATAGGGTGTCATCCCCATGCGGAAAGCTGCGGCCCCGGTTTGCGAAACGTATTGATCCACTAAAGTTGAGTCAATACGAAGGTGGTTCACGGCATAGCCGCGAAATTCATGTTGGTAGGTCATGGTGTTAGTTGATTGAGTTGATTGGGTTGGATTAAGTTGATTGAGTTGTCAAATCCGCCCCGTACTTTTATTTAAATATGCTCCAAATTTTCTGCCTGAAATTTCTGTGCGACGGTTGGCTGAATAATTTTTGATGTACAGATTCAATCTCTGCCTTTAATTTTTTGCGGCTGTATTGCTGCACAATCACGTGCGTCTTTTTCTGCCAAACAACCTGGCCGGATAGCTGCGGGTTAATGATCAGCAGGGCATCAAACAGCAGTGTGTCTTCGGTTGGGTTATTGTTAAAAATATAACCGTCGATCAGTTTGATCTCATTCAACGAAGTCATCATAAGCCAAATGTTTTTCTTTGATGGTTTCCCGTACTTTTTCCATGCATTTATATTTCTGAACGGTGGCCGACCGTTCGCCCGAGTAGCCAAAAAAATCCGCGATCGATCTTACCGGCAGGTTATCGTAATAGAAGGCTTTCAGCAGTTCCATACACTTTTGTCCCGCCGTTTCCAGGTAATGCATCAGTTTGTTTTGGGATGGCTGCAAATCGTCATCCGCGATAATGTCCCATTGTTCATCCAACGAAGCGTTCAGCGTATTCTCCTTAAACTTTTTCGACCATAAATGTTTGGCTATGCCGACAAGGTAGGCTCGCTCATTGGTTTGAAGCGTTATCGCGCCTTGAACTGATTTTTCATAGAAGATCACCAGCGCGTCCTGGAAAACATCTTTTGCATCATCAAAAGAACCACCCATTTTGCCCATATATTTTGCCACTGCAGGGAATGCTTTTTTGTAGAGCGATAGAAAAGCCTGTTCCCTTTCAGCGGCCGTCCATCCGAAATTGATTTGCCGCGCCATAAACCAGTTTTTAATAACAAGTGTAATAAAATAACAAAATATCACCCGGAAAATTGTTTTTTATTTTCTTCCGTCCCGCGTCTATTCCACCAGGTCGCCAAGCAAGACCCACTAATATTCATCACCGGGCCAAATACCGCCGGCGCCAGGCCGATGGTTGCCAGGCCGCCCATGGTCAAAGCAAGGTCGGATGCCAGGCCGCTGTTTTGCATACCTACTTCGAGCGATATGGTGCGACATTCTTTTTCCTTAAAGCCCAGCAAGCGGCTGATCCAGTAACCAAGGGTATAGCCGGATACATTCTGGATAAATTCGGCAACGATGAGTAGCAGTCCCACTTTAAGCAGGCTGTCTCTTCCAGCTGAAATGATGATCAGGATGATAAAGCCGATTGAAAGCATGGACAGCAGCGGCATTAATTTATCCAGCCATTTTAACCTGCCTTTTACTAAATAATCAAACAGCAAACCCGCGGCAATTGGAATAATTACAACTTTCGAGGTATTCCAAACCATGTCCCAGAAGACGATATGGACGAACTTGCCGGCCAGGAGCTGCATCAGCAAGGGCGTTAAAAAAGGAGCCAGGAGGTTTGAAACGGCAGTAACGGTGATGGAAAGCGCAAGGTTTGCCTTTGCTATATACGACATTACATTGGAGGCCAGACCGCTTGGGCAACAACCGACCAGTATGATGCCGGCTGCAATTTCCTTCGGAAAATTAAACACCGCTGCAAGCGTAAAACCTATCAGCGGCATAATAGTGTAATGGCAAACTATCGCTACGGTAACAGCCTTTGGCATTTTTATTACATTGGCCAAATCCTTAATACTTAGTTCGCAACCCATGCCAAACATAATGATCTGCAAGAGCGGCGTGATCAAGCCTGAAAGCTTAAAGCCGCCAATGTGAATGAAGTATTGCGGGTAATACATGGCAGCGGTTACCACGGCAAAGATCATGATGGTAAAGGTAAAGCCCTTTAACTTTGGGTTCCTGTTAACAGCAAGCGCCAGCAATATAAATAACAGCATTAGCACCCAGCCGCCATAAATTGCATAACTGCTTAAACTGAGGATTAGAAAGACCACCAAAAGGACAAGGCAGATGATATAGCGTTTAGTCAATATCATATTGCTTTTTCAGGTAATCTATCAGGTGCCGGGTATATTTTAAATGATCTTCCAGCATGGTTTTGTAGCCGTCCAGGCCAATCTCCATTTCTAAAAGGCCGTTATAGTAGCTGTAAATTTTCTCCTTGTCGTTGGCAATGAGTACAGGTGTTGAGGTGGGATGTTGTTTGAAGTTATGACCGGCGTTTAAATCGAGCAAGGCATCGGCACGATCGCGTGCTTTAAAGATTGAGCCTAAAAGGTCGGCAAACTCGTCGTCCAGGTCTTTTACGCGCGATTCGTATGAGGCAATGCTGTCGGGCACATCTTTGTTCCTGATCAACCGGTAGCCGCCTGCATTTCGCAATTGCGTCAGCGTTACATCATCGTCCCTGAAATTGTTGGCGTAAAAAAGATACCGAAAGGTAAACAGAAACAGTGAGTCCTGGACAGGAAGCTGGGATAGTTTGTCTTTCGATATTTTCCGCAAGCTGTCAATTCCTTTATTTTGCACCACCGTTTCTTTTATAGCTTGTTTTAACCGAACGGTATCAACGGACAGGTTTTGTACAAAACCTTCGATGTATTCGCCCTCTTTTGTGTTGTCCGAGAAATGCTCACGAATATTCTCGGCAATAAAGCCCATGGTCACCGCTAAAAATATCATCAAAAATTCAAGCAGGTATTCTTTAAAACGTTTTTTTTCGCCGTGCGGCAGCTCAGGGTGGTGATGGACTTCCATGTTTCAATTAGTGAATTAGTTAGTGATTTAAATCACAGATTAAGGCGGATTTATTTGATTTCACTAATTACATCGGCATACCAAATGAAAATCTGTGAAATCAAATTAATCAGCATAAAATCTGTGTTACAAATAAATCATTCTCAATCTGTGATCCCAAAGCTATAAAAATTAAGAAAATATAGGTCCACGTCGATAAATTCCTGTCAAATTAATTAATATTGCAGTTCACCTAATAGTATTATGAGTAAGTTTTTTTTGAATTTGAACTGGCGGCTGATCCTTATCCAATTGGTATCATTTTGGTTTTTTTACTATGGTTTTCAAACCCTGGCTTTTTTGCATGACCTGGCATTTGCCAACCCGAACTTAAATGCCATGATACGTGTAGCGCAAAAGCCAAGATATGAATTGGATAAAAATTTTATCGAGCAGATTGGAAATATTGGCCTCGTGGCGGCATACATTCTATGGTGGTTTATAGCAGTTAAGAGGGACTGGCACTGGATAAATGGGGTAATCGCCTTTATCATTGCCTTTGCATTGGGTTATTATAACTGGTTCGGCTGGGACCACCTTTCAGGTATTTTCCTTGCACCCGGCAGGTTGTTCAAACAAACCACTATTTGGAATTTTTTAATAAGCGGTTCAATCATGCTGGCGCTGGGCTTGCTACTGGCATTTTGGAAAAAGGTACAATCGTTTATCGACAGGGGAAGTTATGTAGATAAGAAAGCGATTGAGGAGGATAAGAAGAAAAGAAGGGTACGTTGATAAATATAGGCTAAAATAGGAAAGGCTCACCGGATGATGAGCCTTTAGTATTTTAGCCTGAAGTCGTTTTTACTTCAGCAACTCAGCTTTCACAATATCCAATATTTTGAAGGAAGCTGCCGAATCAGGCGCTTCGGCGTACACCCTCAAGACCGGCTCTGTACCCGATGCTCGTATCATTACCCAGGTATCGTCCTCAAAAAAGAATTTGAAGCCATCAAGGTCTTCTGTTTTCACCACTTCCAGATGGCCGAAGCTTTTGATGCCCGATTTGCAATTAGAAACAATCCGCTGTTTGATCTCTTCGGTAACGTGCAGATCGTAGCGCTCAACGGCAAATTTGCCTACAACGTCGTAAACTTCCTGCACCAGGTCGCTCAGGCTGCGGCCGGTTTTGGCCATAAATTCCCATATCATCAAACCTATCCATATACCATCACGTTCAGGGATATGCCCGCTTACCGCTATACCGCCCGATTCCTCGCCGCCCACCATAAAAGGCTTGCCGGAGTTGACGATCAGGTCGCAGATGTATTTAAAGCCGATCTTGGTAACCGTGTTATTGATTCCGTACGCATCGCACAGCTTTTGAATTTTGCTGGTGCAGGAGAAAGTTGAATATACTTCGCCGCGTTCGCCCTTAACTTTATACAGGTAGTGGATCAGCAACAGGAGGATGTGGTGAGAATCGACAAAGTTGCCATCCTGGTCATACAGCCCGATGCGGTCGGCGTCGCCGTCGGTAACCAGGCCCGAAGCGATTTCGCCTTCGGATAGTTTGATAATGTCCTCAAATTCTTTCAGGTTGCGCTGTATCGGTTCCGGGGCTTGCCCGTCGAAGCCGGGATTAGCATCGCAATGCAGGAAAGTGATATCCGGGAACAGGCGGCGCATTACATTCTGGCCTGCGCCGTACATGGCGTCGTAAGCCCAAACCAGGCCGCTATCGCGTATGGCCGGGATATCAAAACCCTTTTCGGCATGGTCGACGTACATGTCTTCCAGGTCGATAAACTCTATGATGCCGTCTTTTTCGTAATCTTTAACCAACTTTAACTGAAGGTCGATCGTATCAGGGATGATCGATTCAACCGCTTCGATATCGTCAGGCGTAGCCGGGCCGCCATAAAATGCTTTGATCTTATAACCGTTATATGATGGTGGATTATGGCTGGCCGTAATGATGATGCCAGCCGATGCCTGTTTGCGTACGGTGCCCAGCGAGATCATCGGTGTTGAAATGAACGGGTTGGACGCCCGGTACACTTTTACGCCCTGCGATGCCAGCACGCACGCGGTAACGTCGGCGAATAGGGGCCCGGCAAAGCGCGGGTCGCAGCCTACGACGGCCGATGGATGGTCAAAAGCTTTATTTAACCATAGCGCGGTGGCGTAGGCTACGCGTTTTACATTTTCAACGGTATAATCGTCGGCTATGATGGCCCTCCAGCCGTCAGTACCGAATTTAATTTTGCTCATAGTTGGTTATAAGTGGTTTAAAATCCTATTTTTAGCGCCTCAAAATTGATACAAGAATATCAATCATTTGTGGTAAAGTAAAGAAAAAATGAAAGTTTTAAAATTTGGCGGTACATCAGTCGGCAGCCCCGAACGTATGAAAAAACTGCTGGATATAATTGATGGCGGGGAAAGGCAGGTAGTTGTGCTGTCGGCCGTATCCGGTACAACCAATAGTTTAGTTGAAATTGGACAGGCTTATCTTGCCGGCGACAAAAAAAAAGCTGTCGAACTGATCAAAATACTTAAAGATAAATACGAGCTTTTTATAAAGGAACTTTATACCAAACCTGCATATCAGGAACAAGGCAAAGAAGTTATCGACTATCACTTTGGCCTGTTAAGCCAATTGGCCAATGATCTTTTTACTACCATCGAAGATAAAGTGATATTGGCGCAGGGTGAATTGTTATCTACAACGTTGTACCATGTCTATCTGAATGAAATTGGCGTACCATCGGTGTTATTGCAGGCGCTGGACTTTATGAAGATCGATGAAGACAATGAGCCCATCGTCGATTATATTACTGATCACCTGACTCCGCTACTGGCAGCACATCCTGATAATAAGCTTTTTATTACCCAGGGTTATATTTGCCGCAACAGTTTTGGTGAAATAGATAACCTTCGCCGTGGCGGCAGTGATTATACGGCATCGTTGATAGGCGCCGGTATCCGCAGCGAAGAAGTGCAGATATGGACGGATATTGACGGTATGCACAACAACGATCCGCGCATTGTAAAGGGGACGACGCCAATAGCGCAGTTATCCTTTGACGAAGCTGCCGAGCTGGCTTATTTCGGCGCCAAGATATTGCATCCGCAAAGCGTTTTCCCGGCGCAGAAATACCAGATACCGGTACGGCTGCTCAATACCATGGACCCCAAAGCACCGGGTACGCTGATCACCAACACCAGCGAGAAGGACCGTATAAAATCCATCGCCGCGAAAGATGGCATTACGGCAATAAAAATACAATCCAGCCGCATGCTGCTGGCTTATGGCTTTTTGCGCAGGGTTTTCGAGGTTTTCGAGCGGTATAAAACGTCTATCGACATGATCACCACGTCTGAAGTAGCCGTGTCGCTAACAATTGATGATACCACCTATCTGCCGGATATGGTAAAAGAACTGGAGACCTTCGGCTCGGTTGACATCGATAAAAACCAAACGATTATTTGCGTAGTGGGCGATTTCGGGGCCGAAAAGCATGGTTACGGCGCCAGGGTGCTGGAGGCGGTGAAGCATATCCCGCTGCGGATGATCTCGTACGGCGGAAGTGAAAACAACTTGTCGCTGCTGATTAAGACGGAAGACAAGACGGAGGCGTTAAGGAGTTTGCATAACAGGCTATTTTGATTTCGGATTTCGGAATTTCGATTTCGGATTTATTTAAGACTTAGGTTGGGGCGGTTTGCCTTGACAAATGAAAGAGTAAACAATGTTTGACGTTAATACCATAAATCGCTTTAAAGCGCTCGAAACTCCATTCTATTACTACGACCTTTCCGTCTTGCGCGAAACGCTGGATGCCTGTACCAATGCGTCCGCGAAATATGGCTTTCACGTGCATTATGCCATGAAGGCTAATTTTAATCCAAAGGTGCTGGATATGATACAGGCGTACGGCATCGGGGCTGATTGCGTAAGCGGCAACGAAGTAAAAACGGCCATTGAGCATGGTTTTGGAAAAGAAAACATTGTATTTGCCGGTGTGGGTAAATCGGATAAGGAGATCAATTTAGCCCTTGATGCGGATATTTTTTGCTTTAATGCCGAATCGGTGCAGGAGTTGTTCATTATTAACGACCTCGCGGCAGCAAAAAACAAAACTGCGGCTATTGCCATTCGCATTAACCCCAATGTGGATGCGCATACCCATCACTTTATCACCACGGGGCTTGACGAGAACAAATTTGGCATTAACAGCTGGCAGTTGCCTGAAGTGGTTGACGCGCTGCGGAAATGCCCCAACCTGAAATTTCTTGGGATACATTTCCACATCGGCTCACAGATCACAGACATGGAGGTATACAAAAACCTTTGCACCCGCATTAACGAAATGCAGGATTGGTTTGCCGACCGTGGTTTTGAAGTGAAATTGCTGAATACCGGCGGCGGCCTCGGCGTGGATTACCACAATCCCGACACGAATGGAATGGCCGACTTTGAAAGCTATTTTAAAGTTTTTAAGGATTTTTTAAATGTAAGGCCCGGCCAGGAGGTACACTTTGAACTGGGCAGGGCTTTAGTAGCGCAATGTTCGGCATTGATCTCCAGGGTGCTTTATGTAAAGAACGGGCAAAAAAAGAATTTCCTGGTTTTGGATGCCGGCATGACGGAGTTGATCCGCCCGATGCTTTACCAGGCTTATCACCAGATCGAGAATTTGAGTCGGGAGTCCGAAAGTCAGAAAGTCCAGAAGTCCAAAAGACAGGAACCCGAGCTTACTGCAAATAGCCAACCGCAAACTGTGCACTATGATATCGTCGGCCCGATATGCGAAAGCACGGATTGTTTCCAGAAAGACGTGGAAATGCCGGAATCCTACCGCGGCGACCTGATCGCTATACGCACTACCGGAGCTTATGGGGAAGTAATGGCTTCGGGGTATAATTTGCGGGATAGGGTGGGGAGTGTGTATTCGGAGTAAATTGAACCATAAGTTTTTAACGATTGAAATTCTCCATATCGGGGAGTAGGTCTGTATAGCTATTTCAGGACGGGTCAGGGGAAAAAGGCCGGAAAAGCTGTCCATTTGCTTGTCCATTTCGCAACAACACCCGCGAGTATGTGTGTATATGGTTGATTTTCAAATATTTACATATTTTTGTGAATCTCAAATTCCCGTTCCAGCAGGGTCTCTCGCAGAGGACCCTGCGTCTTCCGTGGCATATTGCAGCGCAGTATCCCGTGCCGGAAACCCTGGGGCGATGGCAGAACGACTGTTAAAAACGCCCGTTCGCCAATCAACTTTCGTCATTATTTTTTATTAATGAATACGAAAAAGCGCCACTAACGTCATCCTTGGAAAATTCGATCTCATTAATAAAATCCATCATTTTGAAATAGCCTTCTATGCATAGTCCCATATTTTCCTTTAATATGTCCAATAATTGTGTTCGTTCCTCATCCATAGCTAACATGGCAATTTCCTCATTATGGGCTTCAAGGTAGTCTTGAAAAAAACGATTGTCGTAACCTGCAGTATGAACGAAAAACTTTCGTCTACTGTTAAATTTAGCATATCCGTTTTCCGAAAAACTTTCGAGCCATTGAAAATTTTTTGAGTGACAAAGATTTTGATGATGCTTTTTGATAAAATCGAAAGGAGTGTGAAAAAAAGATCTACCATTGCAAGCAAGCAAACCATCTGGAAAGAAATGCAATAAGTAATCCGAAAGACGCTGCCAGTATTTGTACAAACTTTCGAATGCAATAGGTATTTCCCTATTGTAACGTGCATCGTTTCTTGTTTGTTCATAGCAAAATTGCTTTTCCCCTTGAAAGTAATAATAAGATTCTTCTAATATCACTATATATGGGTGGTATAGGTACATAGTTCCTAATCTGTATTTCAAATCAGCGGTAGCAACAATGATTTCACCCTCTGCATGCATATCGTTAAATATTGGCTTTTTTAATTTATCAGTAATCTCATTAAGGTAATCATACAATCCTATTTTGGCCGCTCGAACAATGGCTGGATTTGAATATGAGAGTACATTTTTCCCATTAATCGTATATCCATTGTCAGACAAGCAAACTAATTGCTCTCGGTCATAAATTGTATACAAAAGTTGGTTATAGGAATCTATTATACTGAGCGCTTCATCCATTCGATAAAGCTCAGTAATATTATTATGAATTGCTAAAAAGAATGAATATTCCTTCTACGTTTTACAAAACCTTTGAAAAGTATAAACCCGCTGCTCAATCATAGGGGTCGGGAGTAAAAGCCCTGATGTCAGCCGGGTTCTCTTTGTTTGAATGGAAAAGTACATCCCGTTTCAAAAGGGTCTCTCGCAGAGGACCCTGCGTCCTCCGTGGCATATGGCAGCGCAGGGTCCCGTGCCGGAGACCCTGCGACGACGAAAGATTAATTTATACAAGGCACCCCTTTAAATGCTTTTTTTAATAAGTAGATTTGGAGATATTGTACACATTAACAAACCTTATTTCCATGGAGATTTATTACCTGTACTTAAAAAAGCTTAACCATATTTACAAACAAGAGCTGAATTTCGGCGGCGAATTCTTGTTTCACTATAATGAAGTAGAGCTATCTTTAAATGTAACTCTTAATCCGTTTTATATCCCGAAGTTTTTTGAGTCATCCAGCGACAATCCCAAATCTGCCAAAATATTAAACGTTACAGGGATAATCGCTGAAAACGGCGCCGGAAAAACTACGATCCTGAACGTGTTACGGGAGAACCTTGCAAAAGGTAGCGGCGGCGTGAAAGATCCAATGATTGTTGTGTTTGAGCAAAAAGGAGGAAGGAAAATATGCCATTACGGCGAAATTCCGATTAAGGGAGGCAATTTTGCTGACTACGGGTTTTCCTTGATGGATATTAGCCCTGAACGCAAAAGTATTGGCAAAAACCCCAAAAATATGCCAGCCTTAGAGTATACTACTCCTGTCAGAATTCGCGAATTTGAACTTGCTCAATTTGTGTATTTCTCAAGTATTTTTTCTAATAATTTTCATGTAGAGTTGGCA
>Ga0302191_10001607_pt1 | contig 14369 bp, 3 predicted proteins | sample II_Bog_E3_1_FD_198775 | JGI IMG/M metagenome (GOLD analysis project Ga0302191, IMG submission 198775) | Peat permafrost microbial communities from Stordalen Mire near Abisko, Sweden - II_Bog_E3_1 | ecosystem: Environmental > Terrestrial > Soil > Wetlands > Peat | place: Sweden: Abisko, Stordalen...
AACAGTTTAAAGAAATAAGGAGTGCAGGCATTGAAAAACAATACCTGGAACAACCTCAAGTGTCTGTGGCTTGGTAATTGTTTTGAAATTCAGATGGCTGTGAATTAAAGGATTAAGGAACTATAATATTTTTTGGTACTAATTGGCCAAAACTAAAATAAATCAATTTGAGTACTTCATGGGGGATATAGGTAATAACTCGATTAGCAAAATGGCATTCAGCACAATATAAACTAGTCCGCAAACACCTCATACACTCATATTGGGTATAACTTTGAGTATTAAGAAAATAATCTAATTGATTACCAGGCTGCTTCTCAATTGGCGAAGGGCAAATTTATATAATTAACATCTTTGAGGATGAGTATACTGATATTAATGCAGAAATGAATAAACTCAGAGACCAAGGAGTCATCGAACTCATGAAAAACTAATGGCCTGCCCTAAAAATATTAGATTTAGGTACAATTATTTTTATAAAGCACAAAATTCAATATAAAATTAGGGTTTTAAATGTTTATGCAAAGCAAAGCTACCAAATTTGGAGGAGCTTCTAGTCAATTATAATCTTATCGGCGATGGTGGAATTCAATAATTGCTGAAAACGCATTTTCCAAAGCTAAATCATTTAGACTTTCGTATGCTTTAATTGATAAAGGTATGAATCGCTTGGGCAAGGATAAGTAAAGAGAATATCTACAACTGTTACGTAATCACTAAAAAAAAGTTCATTTCGAAGTATGATGCTCAAATTGATTATTCTAGAAAGATCATGTTGTATAGAGTATAAATTAAATTAATTTCATTAATTTTCTGCGTGTAGCTGGTGATATTTATTTTATGGAAGAGATTATTTGGTTAATTGTTTTAGCTTGATATGAGATCAACTGGCTTAGTTAAATTGATGAGAACACAACTTGAAACTGTAATGGCCATTTTTTCATTTTTCTATTGATTTATTTTATTGTGGGATACTATAGTAGTTTAAGGATGGCATCACTTTACGAACAATTAGGGGGTTATCGCAACATCGAGAAAATAGTGGCTCAGTTCTATCAGACGATTCTAAATGACGATGAAGTCAATATCTTTTATCTTTAAAACGTTAGCGACATAGCACAGTTGCATTACATTGTTACTGATTGGTTTTCTATGATGCTCGGAGGACCTAACAATTACAAAGGCAGAAGCATGTATGAATCACACAAGCACATGCCGATAGCACAAAAGGATTTCGACAGAGTGTGGTATCATATGGAGATGTCCTTCAAGAAGCATGGAACTAAGCCCGATCTGCTCAAAGAAGTAAAAGAAATAATTTATTCCTTCAGTCCATAAGTGGTTAACAAATGATTCATTTTATCGATCAGTGACTTTGCAATTTCTTCACATATCAACATGAGACATAAATGGTGTGGTTAAATTCAACTCTTCAACATTCGCCAAAACAGTGCTCATGCATCACATAATTTAGGCTTTAAAGTTGAAAAAATAGTCAATTTTCATTTATCATTTTCGGTTTTTTTTATTAAAAAAAGTTATTATGAGCCAATATTTTTATCACAGTTTCATTAAAGTTTATAAACTAATTCAGCTTAGCTCTGCATCAGAAGCTAGTTTTTCATAGGCTATGAGCGTAGATATTTGCCAAATGTTGTGATATAATTTATCACAATGAAAATACGATTGATTTGTTCAATTTATAATATTGTTGATTTTCATTGCTGAAATTCAATTTAGAATAAGATTAATAAGGATCATTTGGGTGTTAAATGCCAAGTTGTATGATGTTGAATAATATATATATTCCATAAATATGCCTACTCTGTTCTAAAAATTGGGAGGTCACGAAGGATTGGAGAAAATAGTAGCACAGTATTATCAATTTGTGCTCACAGACGAACGGATAAACTCATTCTTTTTGGATAATGTCAGTGACATATCTAAACTACATTCGACCTTTTTACAGTTCTTGATTGCACTCTTTGGAGGGCCAAATAACTATAAAGGACTAGACATGCATGCTCTGCATAAAAATATGGCTATCAAGAAAGGAGATTTTGACACTAATTGGGAGCATTTGGAGAGTTCATTCCTTATTTTAAAAATAAATCGGCAAACAATTTCGTAAGCTAAAACCGTTATATATTCTCAATTTAAAGACATTGTGAGTAAGTCAGAGTGATCTTTCAACATTCAATTCTCATTAAGCTTGTAAATATCGATTTTGCATTTGATGCATGAAGTTATAAATAAAAACTGATTGGACTGGGGTAGGAATTTTAATAAAAATATTTGAGTTAAAATTTATCATTAATTTATTGATTTTGCGATGATTCCTGAAAATAAAATTGAACGTCTCTTCTCTTTTGTTGGTGATTGGTTTGAATTAAGTTGTTATTATTATTTCCCGATGGAATACAATATTATAAATAAATATCTATAAATCATTCTTTTTGTATCTTACTTTATGATTACGAGCATTCCATTTGAAGATTATTCTAATTTATCATTAAAGACTCATACTAATTATTTATATCTTATGAGTCCTCAATCTAGGGATCTACCGATTAAATTGATTCCTGACAAAAATAGTCCCAGGGATCTATAATTTTACTAATTGGTTTAGTTTATAGTATTTTCCATTCAGTGGAGATATTAAGTTGGTCTTATGAAAGGAAATCTAAATATTTAGAGTCAGCAATGGACGTTTCAGACGAATATAATGAGCTTTGATCTAAATCGTACTTAACCTAAGATAAATTGATCTCAATGTCTGAGTTTGTGCTATTCTAATCAATATCTTTGCTCTAATTAATAGATTATTCTTACGATTTTCCAAACTATAATTCAAGATTTGAATCTATTGATACTTTCTATTCTGACAATAGAGATAGTTATTTGCTAGAAACATCTTTTTGGTTGGACAACATCTCCTTTTCAAGTGAAATTGCTGAATACTTTACAAATTACTTTGCTTTCTATTTTATGGCCAATTCTCTAATCTTTTTTTGTTCTATTTCACAATATGGTACAAAGCAGCAGCCTTTGGATGAATCAAGTTCCTTTTAATAAATTATTGGACTTGATAAGCTATAAGAAATAGTCAATTCGCTTTAGAAATTTTTCAAATAAGAAATTATTTCTGAATTGAAAAATAATCCTCTGTTTATATTTAATTATCCCCGATGACTATGTACCCCAATAGCTACTGTGTTTCCGTTGCTATCTTTAGTCAAAATGGGGCTGCCACTATGGCCTACTTAAGTTGGTAAATTGTGATTGATAATGTCTTCCTCCACATATATCAAACTTCCTTTTAAAGTGGTCCTCTTCAGCTATACTAGGCTTAATTTAATCAAAGAATTGTAAAATTTATTCGGGAATCCACAAATTTATATTTCTTGCCCCTCACTTACTTGTACTTCTCCTATTTTAATATAGGCTGCTGACTTTATAGGTTCTTTGAGAACAACTAAACATAACTCGCTTATCAATGGAATAATGCTAAAAGTCTATACTTTATGTTACAATGGTTTATGACGGTAGTACTTACCTTCCGCTGACTTATATTGGGGAGTATTGCTTTAAATGTGTCCATCCCAGTTTGGAATAAAAATAACTTCAGTAGCATACTTGAGATTTGATTAATCACATAAATTATGAGCACAAGTCAATATAAGACGTTCACTTAATAAAAAACCTGTGCCGTAACTATAACAAGACAAGCGACCTTAATCATAAAACCAATTTGATCTAAGCAAGCCTATGGCACAAAAGAATTCCGTAGAAATGAATTGCCTTTAATTGGTCTAAGGTTGTGATATACTACTTTTTTAAAGTGATTTTTCGTTTTATATATATTTTTAACTCTTTTTAAGACATATTTCTTTGCGATCATAATTAAATTATTGTTCACTAATTATCTATGCAATCTATTATTAAGCCAGTTCAAAACCAAAATAGGCTTTGCTTTATTAATTATTTTTTACTTTGGTTAATTTTTAACTTCTTGAGGTGTATACTACAACTATATCCAATTCTATTCGTTTGGTTAAGAAATTGAAAGTACTTATTGTCCTTTCTTTAGTTTTGTTTTATCGTCGAGAGAAAGTAGATCGTCAGTCCGAAGGTAATGTAAGTACTATTCCTAAAGATTTTCCACATATACAATTGATATTAACTGCTGATAAGGAGATTATGAACAATTCATTTTCAGACCAGACAATATTTTAATAATTTATATTGGATATTTCGATAGGATATATACAACTCAACACTTTATGAGAACAATTGTCTACTATTTCTATATTTATTGCAACCTTTGTAATTATCCTTTGAGATTTAGCGATGAGTCGGTGAGAGGATGCTAATTGAAGTCACCAGGGAAAGGTTTTCATCATCAAACTTCAGTTGTGATTTACGAATTCTATATGCATTTTATTTCAATTTTTAATACCTAGTACTTGACCGTTTAATAAATCTTACTTATAATCTTTGGTAAAATAATTATGGATAAAAGTATCATCAATAGATATTATTATAAACTGCTCTACAAGAGAATCTTTTGATATATGCCTCTATATTATTATAATAGAATCAATCGACTTTTCTTGAGCTTTTTCCATCGATATATCTATATCCCTTATATAAATTTTAATTTTCTTTCATAATTGCCATTTTATTGTGCTTATAAAAGCCTCTTGCGATCAAGATATCGTCTTAGTACTCCTATCCATAGCCATGCCTTTAGTTATCCTTGTACATTCCAACAAATTTATAATTGACCAATGGCCACAGCTCCTTTGTAAATCCTTCTATCTTATCATTCTTCCAGATTCCTTCTATTAATATTTTACCTGATTTGTCGTTTTACAGGAAATATCTATTCAAAATAGGTGATAGCTGTGCTCCTATATTGATAACTTTTATTAACTAAAGACATATTTTTTCTTAATCTATTGATCTTTAAATATAAATTAGAGATTTAAGTTAAGAAATTGCTTTAAAGAATTCCTTTTTTTCAGTTTTCAGTTCTTACAAAAAGTTAGACTCTCCTTGACGTTTTTTCAAATCAAACATTTTTATCAATCCAGGCTGGTTCTATTTCTTCTTTCCGTTTGTAAAATTTCCCTAAAAAAACTCATAGTGTTATCCTGAAAAATACAGATGTTTTCCTTTTGCATTAATTAGATAATTTTCATCAAATTGACCCCAAAATGTATCCCAGCTCTTCTCCCCTAATAAAAATTTAAATCCTTTATACTAATTATTTTGCTTGATTCCCTTGAATAGAAAAGCTTCTTCTTTATCATTTTCCCATTTAAAAGAAAAATTCATTCCTTATGTTTCTTCTCCATTCACATACTTTCCCGCAAAGATGGTGATCATTACTTAATTTTTTTTTGTGTCATTTATCATCATCATTGTTATTCCATCACCGCTCTTCTGTTCATTAAGAAAATTACCAATTTGAACTAAATGCACTACTACAGAGGAGTTTACATCAGAATATTCGTAAAATTTAGAAATATTTTTATCGATGTTTATGGATAAGGATCGAGTCTGCTCCTATTTTTATTGACAAAGAGCAATATCTAGTTTATACTCTTGAAAATTCTGAGCAAATGAAGTGACGTGTGATTTTTGCAGATTGAATATACTTACAAAAGATTCGGTTAAATTCCCTTGGTTTGACTTTTTTAATGAAATTAAAATGCCTGCATTTTTTTACAAGATCGATTCCTTTATTTATTCGCCTCTACATATTAACTATGGGCATTCATTTCCCATCTAAACTATCCTCTAATGATATATCTTAGCAAATATTAATAATCTATGAAGAGTTAATTCCTATCAACATTAAATATCGAAATACAATTAATGGTAAATTTTATACTATTTTATTGATCCGCAGATAAGGCTAATTTTAAGTTATTCTGGATCTTTAAAGAAATTCAAATATGTTTTAAATATTATATTTAATATGGAAAAAGATTTTGAATCCAATAACTCATCAGGATATTCGAAATAAGAAAAATAAATTAACAACGCATTTCCTCATCAGAAAGTTTCAACTCATTCTGCGTATACTCGTCAAGCAAGCCTATATGGAATATAATTTCAAAGCAAGGTCGCTCTCTTCCAGAGAGGACATTCCAAAAGTGTGATTGAATCACTAAACTTAGATTCTCTTCCCCGGTAAGATATCTTTCGTAAAGTATACTCCTTTCTTGATTCCCTCATAGTGAATCCTAAGTTGCAATAATAACTATCAACCAATTTTAGACTCCTCAATGAGGAGATGGATTTATTAGTTCGGCGATCTAAAAATTCAATTCCAATTAATCATAGTAGCTTTAATAATTCCAGTCAAAGATAATTTCTCTCCAACAAGAGCGAGTAAAAGCATGATATAAAAGATCTTTTTATAGGCTTCTGCGATGAAAATCAACATATTTCTTTAAAATTAGTTAAAGCTCCAACTTCATCAATGAGCAAATCAAATCGCATATCAATTGTTGATAGTATGAATATGTCAGAATTGAGTCAATGTCTAAAATAAATATCTCCCTTACAAGCAATTGATAGCACTAATAGTATAAACTAAAATGACGAACCTTTGCAAACGTATCAAGCCAAAAATAATATCAAATTTGAGTCTTAAGACTCAGTTAAAAGTGAGGATAGTGGAAAGAATTGGGTTAAACTGCCTGCATAGAAAAAGGAAAAAGCAAAGAAAATTTCAATTATGCTGATGGAGGATAGCGATTCCAATAGTGATAGCACCTTTTTTTCACAAGAATAAACTCTTTCATTATCCTAATTAGCTCCTTCTAATTTTCCCTTTAACGTAGATATTGTGGAGGCTATTTTTGAAAGTCCCTCCCCATTCTTAATCAATTTAGCTGTCTGCTTGCTTTTAAAATGCTTAGCGTATAGTAAATTAATTCTTACTTCTTAAAATGCAGGCTGGATGCTATGTATCTCAACTGTTATCGCTTTCAAAATATACTATGATTAACCTATCGAAGGACTTGTAAGCTGTTTTTCTTAGATTTTGGGTGTGAAAGTTAATCATGTAGTTCATCTTTAAAGGTGGTTTCTTCAGGAACTGAGTTATGAAGTAGTTATTAGCACCAATCAGTACCAATAAATAATGTTTCGGCTTCTCAATCAGCAGTGAAGTTTTGATTTTAATGCCTATATTTTTTAATAATAGCTGTATTACTTCTTTACTGATTTAAGGATAAAAAGCATATAAAATTACCTCATAACTAAATTTAAATGTTTTTTTTTAAAATCACTAATTGCAATTACTTTAATAATAATTAATTTTTGATTTGACAATTGTTTTTTCTTTATTTTTTTGATAAAAATGAGTAAGGAATATAAAATTAAATATTAGAATTAGAATTAAAATTAAAACTTGTAATTTTCTTCCCTATCGAGAGGATAATATTTGATTGTTAATTTTCAAGAGTTATCTATGCTAAATTTTATAATTTTATTTTAAATTCATAAATAATAAATAAGATTAATAATTAAAAAAAAATCGATTGCTTACATAAAAATCATTGCCAAGTCTCCAGCATGAGCAGTAAGTTGTCTTTTTAGAAGAAGAACAATGTTACAAGCTCCGAATACTTAAAATAATAAACAAGTAATATCCACCATCTTCATTGTGGTAAAATAATTAAAGTAGCATGCACATTATTAATAATCAAAATATATTTTTGGAGCAATAGAAATAACCGCTGTTAGAAAAGTTATCTTTCACAAAATTAATAAAAGGAATAATACGATCAACATGCAACAATACAAAAATAAAAATATAATGAAAAAATAGAATGAATATTATCTTTTAAATTAAGAGTGGCATAATCGTGAATTAAACGATAAAAAAATACTAACTATCTTTAATTTTAATAGAATTTAATACCGTTTCAAAAAGAACCTTCACACTATCAAAGTTACCGGATGGGAAAATGGAAAAAAATATAAAAATGAATAGAACTACTTATTTTAACTCAGTCATTCAAGAAACAATATTAATGAAAATATCTAATTTTTTTAACCATTATATTCCACATTTGATTTAATCAATAAATTCCATAATTTTAATAATTAACTTATTTTAATATTATTTTAATTACAAGCCATAACATGATATAAATAACTTAGAAAGTTAGCTCATAACTTGAATAGCTTCGAATGAAAAAAATATTAGAAATGTAACACTCATAGCAAATACTTAAAAAAGAGAAAAAAATGGGGTCTTCTCTTATTGATTTTTATTGTTTGTTGTTGCTATAAAACTGAAAATTCTTGACTTTCAACTAATTGAATTCCAATTTAAAAATCCTTTGTTACTCCATGATATGATGATGAATTGAAGCTTATTGACTATAAATCCAAACGTGTTATTCAGTAAATGCTCTACAAATTGTTTTGAAATATATAATCTAATATTAATTATGAAGAAGAGCAAAATAAAACACGAGTGGAGCTAAGAGGTATATAAATACTAATTCAGGAAAAGAAAATACTATCTGACCTATTTCCAATCTATTCATCAAGAAAATGGAAAATTATTGCATTCAAGCTTAAAGAATTAGGTTTTTCCAGAACTGAATTGGAGTGCAGATAAAAATGGATTAATTTTCTTGATCCTAACGTTAATAATGAAAATTGGAGGCCCTAAGAGTTATAAAAGATGTATAACATGCATGATAGCCATGGGAATAGATGGTGCTACATGCAAAAATAATTAAATAGGTAATTATTAATTAAATCAGAACACAAAACAGCATAAAAAACAGGTTTTATGGCACAATCAGAAATTATATCAGGATGATACTGAATACAATATGTGAGAAACATACTGTTAATAATGCAAAGATCAGTAAAATACCTCCAAGTTTACTTAATGACATTTACAATAGCTAAAATGGTATTATTAACGATATTTTAGTGTTTGATTTCATGAGAGGAGAAATGAAAAAAATGATTTATAGAATGAAGTTTCAAATCGATAAAAAAATTTTAAGGTCTCGGATAAAAGAAAAATATACAATTTATAGATAACTGTTAAGTTTTATTAGTAATCATGTTAAAAATTTGATTTCTTTGAAATATGTAACTTTGTAAGACTAAAAATTAACAAAACAAAACAATGAGGAAGAAATAATCAAAAAGGAAACAGGGTAATTCTTGAAAAATGGGTTAGCATAAAGATAATAGGACTCATTACTCGATGAAGAATTAAACTCTCAATAAAAATTTTTAAAAAGGTGTAAACTTGATAAGAACTAATCTTCTTAACATCATTCAATTGAAGAAAAAGAAGAATACAATTAACATATTTTAGATGATATTGAAGGCTAAGAGTAAATTAATCTAAATAAAGAAAAAAGACGTCCTTAACCAAAGATGTAAAACACAAGCAAGAACTAAGAAAATTAAAAATATTAAAACTTCTAAAATAAATAATTTGAACCAAGGATTAAATAAGAATATGTTGAGCAAAATGCAATATTATCGGAGAACTACTATCCTTTTATGATGTAAAATTCCAATTTATAATTTTTCAATAGTTATGACCTGATGATGGAAAGGATGATGTTCAATAATATGGCCCAACGGAGAGCATAATTCATGAGTATGTTTATAAATTAAGCTGAAAAATGATTGTCTATCGAATGCTCGAATTATAGATACATTTGACGGAATTATTTACATAAGGATTTGAATAAAAGTAACTTAATATTGAACTTCATATTAAAATTTAATCTTTAATAGATTAACCCATAATTTTTTGGTCATATATTGGATCACTAATTTTATTGTTAGTTCATCTGGGAATTGTTACGATGAACATCCCAATTATGAAATAATTGACTTAATGAATTTATCTGTTCGGTATGATCTTTATCATTTTACTCATCATCTGATTTTTCAATAGAACTCTATCTCTTCTAAGAAAGATTCTCTTAATCCTCTTAATCTTCTTTCGGATTGCTCTATTATTATTACTGTTCTTGTTATTATTATTATTCTTCTTCTCCTTCCTCTTCATCAAATCCACAAAAATCTTCCTCGCTTGCTAAACTCTATTGCAAATACATGATTTAATTTTTTAATTCCCATAAATTGATCTTAGTCTGCTGAATACTCTTCTTCTAATTAATAATTAGCATTTCTATTTCAGCTTTTTTCTAAATATCCGATTAAATACTTCATCGATAAGCCTGAGTTGATCCTAATGATATAATCTTGAAATCTATATCTTTTTCTACAGTTGGTGATACAGTTGTGAATTTTTCGCTCTATCTTATGCTAATTACCCTTGACGCAAATCGAGCCTCTTAAAGATAGAGCCACGATTTAAAATATTTTGATTAATAAGTAGGGGTGGACCTTTTGCATGATTAGTCTGGGCTAGATGATTCATTATCCTTCTTTAATTATAAGAATTGTTTCTATAATAGAAAGGTAGTATTAGTTATCTTCATAATCGAAAATAATAAATTAATTTGATCAGAAAAGATTGATATTTATGGAACAGCAATGCGAAGGTTAATAGTCAAAGAATACATGTTAAAGTGATTTTCAAAATAAGTTTTATAAAATATATAAATGTCTCAAGAGGAAAGTATTGAGGAAGAGATTGTCGTCACAGGCAGTCTTTTCACTATTACTCTTTTCTAATAAAAGCTAATGAGAAATTTTCTTCTGATCAGTAACAAATTACGAAAGTTGTAAGGATTGACAGAACTCTAACAGCGGAATCGAGCACTCTAAAAGGAGTTAAAATTTGTAAATATGAAAGTTGATACTCTGATCTAAAAACTTCCTAAGTAGGGAATGTCCATAAGCCGAAGCGATATCCGAACAATATCAAAAGATTTGTTTTTTTAATTGTTAAATTCAAATGACGAAAAAATGATCAAATCGAAATATCTCGCATAGATTCAGGGGGAAATTGTTAGATTGAAGGAATAGGTATCAAAACTCAGTCGAAATTAATATTCAAAGGATACAGATTTTTCATAAAATAAAATTGAAAAGAATAACGCTTCGAAAGTTAGTTTTACGACTGAACAAACTGCAAGAGAAAGGGAAAAATAGAAAAAGAGTATTGAGGTGACTAAATAAAATTTAAAACATGTTTTAGATCCAAATGAGTAAGAAATATTAAACAGCATCATGGGCGGCAAACCCGAAAAGAAAAGAAATGTTCAAATAGATAAAAATGAATAGTTATGCAGTCGATTTGATAAGCTCTAAAAAATAGTTGAATAAATGAGGTTGGGGAGAGGATATGCCAGTTTTCTATAAAAATAAGTACAGCATTTCAAAAGATTTGAAGAATTTGAATAAAAATCTAAACCAACATTCAGAAAACCAAAATAAAAACAATATGAGCCATAAAAAGAAAGAAAAGAAATTGTAGATGTGTAAATATCCAAAAAAGGACTTTATCTGTAACTACAAAAAATGGACGTAAATAGATAATCAATTGCCAAATAATAAGCAACACAAAGAAGCACAATCATCAAAAGTGCTTTGGCAAAGTAACCAATTTAAAAAGATCAAAAATTATAATTATCGAATTAGGTAAAATACATTAAAGAAAATAAGAAGTAAAAGAATGAAGAAAGCTTTAGACGTTCAAGTTCAATAAAAAGACTCGATCCAATAGACCGAAGACTTAGAATTGATGATTTTAAGGAATTAAATAGCATACTTCGATCACTTGAACTTAAAATCTAAGGAAAAATATCACACGATATTTACTAAACATTTGTCAAAGATTTTGAAGAAAAATTATAAGTTATCAAACTCAGTAGAGATACTGCGGTACCTATTTTATTATTTAGGCTTAAATAAACGAACTCAGAAAAAATATCTTTGCTCTTTAGAGCAAACTAAATTCAGTGATTGAATATCTTCAAAGTATAACTAAGGAAGAAGATGGCTTGGTGGTAAAAAAGAAGTGGTCTTGCATCAGTTGTGACAAAAACCTATAGAACTACTAAGGCAAAATAGGCCAGCATTTAAATTGGGATCTTGTAAATGTTAAGAAAATGTCGCCTTCGAAAGTTGGTTTTGGTCAAACTGGGCAATTCGCAGCGAGAGTTCGTAATTTGATGTAAGGAAATGATATATAATGATATATTTCCTTTATTTAGCATAAATAAAAATAGTTTTAACAAGATTAAATCAAATATTATCACTCATCGATGGAAATGTTGATAAACTTTAATAGTTTTATTAAGTTGGTTTTACTTATTCTTATTTATTTTCATTAATCGGCTTTAATGGAATGTAAACCAGCGTAGTTTTGGTTTAACAATCTTCTAGAGAGAGATGGTAAGGTTTAATTGTTGCATAATAGATCCAAATGCCCAACAGAATTGCACATAGTTTTATTCCTATGCTAATATATTGTTTCCGGTTTTAGTCTTTTTCATCCATTTAGGCTGTCTGTTTATCATCTCTTTGCTCTTCTATTTTGATTTATTTTATGCTCTATATTCTTTCTTTCGTGCCTTCTTATAGTTTAACATCACTGATATCATTTCCTAATGTTGGCAATTAGAAGCTATTTTTAACTTCCATTTATGGAGGAGGAAGAAGGGCTAATGCATCTATTTGCCTTTTTTCGATGATGTTAAAAGCTTCTCTCAAAGTTTCAATGGGATAATATCCCCCAACATTTGCCTCAAGCTATCCTTTGATATTGTATACACCCACATAAGGAAAAGATGGGATGGCTATTTTGGCGCTGCACAAGTCATTATGAATGGAGCAGTCCACATCATAAAATCTGAATCCCCATTACTTTTCAGTTCTCAGCTGTTCTTAGATTACTTTCATCAATCGGCAATATCTGCAGGTTCTTGTAAAAAATTTTACGTATTTATATTTGCCTTTCTCCATTGTAGCAGCATCAAAATTTTACCAGGTTAGCGCTGCCTGATGTCCTTGTTCATACCACTCTTCAGTGGCAACTAATACCATCATGCAAAGTATGACAACTATGATTTCGATTTTTGCCTTCATTTTAATATATATCATAAAGAATATTCCATCGAATATAACCCTAGAAATGGATTAAAAACTATTAACATATTTAAATCAAAGTTCATCCCAAACATCATCGTCTTGAAAAGCCTCTTTTCTCTTTTGTCGAATTTAAATCAATCTCTCACTGCCCCTCTCCACAACTTCGTTCATCCTGGTGAACATCTAAATGTAATTTTAGTTTTTCTTTTCCAGTTCGATTTTAATTTATTAAAAATCTGAGCTTGCCTGTTTCTCAACAGCTGTAATCTAAATTTTAACATTTTTTTTCTTGAGAGGAGACGACAATTATGGTCTCATTATTTTTTACAAACTTGACTTTCCTTTTATTGGGGATAGACTTTGATCAGCAAATTCCCTTTCCTATTTGTCTTTCGGTTTATCAACTTTGATTAATAAATATTCGTCAGTTTATGATATCTTCGATTTATTGAAGTGTTCCTTCAGTTTGTTTCTCACTGCGATTGATATTAATCTTTATAACTCTTATTCGCGCATTAAATATCTCTCAAGCAGGGTTTTTGCTTTTACATAAGTCGGTTGGTCAAGTAGATACTCTCGAATACGCCTCTTACTTCCTGCAGCATCAGAGTTGCATTTCATGCTTTCTAAATTCATTGATATTTTTACTTTTTAATGATGCAATGTATTTGGAAATTCTATCCATTTTTTCTTCTGTAGTTTAGGTTCGAGCTTTGTAGATTGGAATCTCAATGCTTTTGCTTTGTCTTACATCAGTAGTCCGACTGGTTCTCAGGGAGTCTAATGAATTTTCAGGAACAATGTCAGCCATAGATTCACTGCGGGCTAGAATTGCAGCATCTTTAGCCTTTTAAATGTTCAATTTTTTGGCCTTAAGCCTTGTCTCTCTTTTTTAATTTTCCTTTTTATCTTAAGTTTCTAATTTTTGTTTGCGATACAGCAGTTCTCTCTCTTGATCAAACAACTCTCCCAAGACTAATTCCATAATTTTTTACTTTTTACGAGACTGTTCTTAAGATTCACAATTCCAGATAGGTCTAATAATTCGAGTTTCATGAGTGTTGTCCTTTCGATGTTGGCATACAATGCATCTTTTGGCAACTATACCTTAAGTTATGCCGCCAGATCTCTGCATTTACTTCTGATCTTTTTAAAATCAGTCAAAAGACTTTCTGTTTAAACAAATTTTTACTGATCTGCTTTGACTATTCGCTTAATTTATTAGATGTTTTTTTACTCATTGAACAATTAATAAGTCAAAGTTTGAAACGCACAATTAATGATTTTATCAAAAAGTA
>Ga0302191_10001613_pt1 | contig 14350 bp, 13 predicted proteins | sample II_Bog_E3_1_FD_198775 | JGI IMG/M metagenome (GOLD analysis project Ga0302191, IMG submission 198775) | Peat permafrost microbial communities from Stordalen Mire near Abisko, Sweden - II_Bog_E3_1 | ecosystem: Environmental > Terrestrial > Soil > Wetlands > Peat | place: Sweden: Abisko...
AAGATCATGATTTTATTAATGGATTTGATGAGATCTAAGTTATCCAAATGCTGGTAAAATGTTATCTGGCAGTTATTGATGATATTGCACAGTGCTCTGATTACATCTTAGAGTAATCGCATATGCTTCTTGTTCATTTGGTTTTAGAAGAGGTTCATTAGGACATCAAGCAGCACCTTTACCTTGTTATATTCTAGCTTTGATTGCAAGTTACTCATTTTAGCAAGTTAATCAGCAATATTCTTGATCTACTCTTCTTAGTTTTTAATGGAAGTGATACTTCGACCTTCTTTTATCCATTACTACCAACGCTTGTACTTGAACTCTTGGATTTGATTGTTGGATTTAGTAATGTTTTTGGAGGTTTACCATAGACCTTTGTTTTTTGTAATGGCTCTTTCTCTGAGAGTGTTATAATAGCTTATCTTATCAGGTTTCAAATATTTTTAGGCATTTTTGGACAGCTAGGCATAACCATCAACGATAATTCTCTCCTTTATGTTGACTCTATCTCTGATTCTAACTATATCTCCATAGATATTAACCTCCTCTTTGTAGTTTTAGGACCCACTGACAGTCAATTCAATAAATTATCCCTCCATCTGTTCCTTAAAATAGGACTGTGCTCTCTCCCACATTTCCTTCGGATGCATATTTCCTACTCTAATGAGTTTCAGCTCAGAAAAGTAAAAAGTAATGTACTTCAGGTTACTCAAGTTAATGAGATCCAGTTTCAAACATTCGACTTTGCTGACAAAACACTGGAAAACACTTTATGAGAGTATTTAACTGCTCATGTACTACTTTAACTCTTTGTCATGGTACTTGGCTGTGATGTCCTACTTGTTGAGAAAGATCGATCCCTTCTTATATTACTCTCGAATTTTGCTGTTGTTCTTTTTTTATAGAGTATACTCGATAGTGCCATTATACAGTGCAGGCAGCAGGTGATGATAGCTCTTGTTATTGGTGCTTTTCAGCTAAATATTTATGAGACTTCTATCTCTGATATCTTCGATGAGGTAATGGAAGGGGGTGATGACCTTGCAGACTCGAGCTTGGCAGGTTTCTTACATTTATCAAACTTAATTTAATTATTTTTAAAAATAAGCTGAGGGTTATTTAAGAATAGTTTATGATTAAATATACGTTCTAATAATACAAAGATCACTTTTTTTTAGGCCAAAGAACACCATCGCCCGCTGGACCTTCGTTAGATACAAAAATAGGGATGAACCAAGTACAGCTGTTTCTGCCAAAGACTTGCACCCAGTTATAGTAATTTCCTGTATTGGAAGATAAGTACCGATGTCATATTATGAGGCCACATCCTATGGGTTTTTACCCTGCCTTTTTAACTCTAAAGTCTATAGAGTTGTAGTGTTAGAGAAGATGAGCTGCAAGTGAAATTTGAGGAAAAGTATGATGGTCACAAAGATAACTGTGTTCAAAATGAAAGCAACAGTAATGAAGATGGTTTTAATGATAACACTACTATCACCCTCTCCCAAAGTTTGTATTAGGGTAGGTATCGAGAAGGCAAATGTGAGAATATCAATAAAGGTCGCAAGTGTGGTGTAGATCAGCATCAAAATGAAAGGCTTTCGATTATGAAAACCGATGCAGGTGTTGATCCATGGGCTAAATAAACTCAAATTTACCAATGATGGTCCATGTTCAAAACGCACCGACTGCAGGCTGAGCAATGGTGTGTTCGTTAGGGTTTAAACACATGACAAATGAGACAATATTTTCTCGTTTGATTTTCAATTCCGAAGCCCTAGCTTAAAAATGATTTACCCACTGTATTGGTACCTTTCCGGGATCTCTACGAATGGCCTCGATGATGGACCAGACCAGTAAAATAAGTACAATGTGATAGACAACGATGAAGATGACTGTTAATACATTTCCAAAGGGGTGCAGATCAATTACCAGCAATTTGACGAAGCAGATGTAGATAAATATGAGGATTAGGGATATCATTACTAGGAAGAAATAGGGGAATTTTTTGCGTAGGTCCTCCATCTCGATTATTAATATATTTAAAAATTATTGTAAGGGTTATTGGTTATACGAAATCACTTTCACTAGCATATATTTTGATTGAGTAAGCAAAGGTTAATACAGGTGGACATCTAAAAATGACTTTAGGGTCAAGAAAGTAGTAGTTATCTTAGCAAATCAGGGGATATGAGATAGAAAGAAGATAAGGTAGGCTGAGATCGTTTATTAAGCAGTCAGATATTACTGTTTATTCTACGATGATCACACCATTTACACTACCAATTATATTGATGATTTCGACATAAAAAAAAATATGGTCTGAGGGCTAGGATGTGGTTCTAAAACGACTCTATGAGGAGGAAGGCATGCGCAATTGGAGCTAAATCGCCAAGAAGATGCTTTCACATTACAGTCTGCCGAGAAAGAGTGCTAAGCAGTGTAGATAACGGTAACCCTCTCCCGAATCAGCTACGAAAATCACATCAGCACAGAGGTGTCGAAGATGTAATGGACCATCGAGTAGTAACTGATGCTGATCCAGTATCACAACGAGATGGGTAACAAATGGTCGCAGATAGCGCAGAAAATACCAGGCAAGTACTTATGTCCACATCAGATCTGACAACTGCATTAAAAACCACTTCTACTCCAAACTTCGGAAGATTCTACGCAAACTGAACTCAGTCATTCACACGCACTTCCGAAGGGTATTTCGCGAAATTAACATTAATGTTATTTATAAAGTTGTTGAGGCTTGCGAGGAACAGTTCAAGGAAAAACCTAACTGTGAAGAACTTGTTTCCGCTACCTGTCGAGGTATCTGGTTTTGTATACAGAGATTCAGAATAAAATGCTCAATCTGAGCATGTTGAAAGAGGAAGAGTAGGATTCGGAATAAAGAGTGACCATCTATCACGATTTGATTAAGGAAATATACAGTATCAGCAAAATTTATAAACGTAAGAACAAGAAGAGCAGAAACAACTCCATTCAAGCACCCAATGTGAAAGGACATAAGAAAAAACAAGTCATCGTCGTGTCGAATAACTCCGAACAGGGATACGCGAGCGATCCTTCCTCCGTCTTCGAGGATGGTTAATCCTTCCGCAGCGGTCAGGTCAAGGAAGATATGATTAAAAATCATGACTTTTAGAGCGAAGAGTACGACGAAGTGTAGGTTAAACCTCATAAAAAGAAAAATGACATCGTGGTAAAAGACGAGGAACAGGGCATCAAAGACTTGCTGAAGGATGCCGGATTGCTTCAGTTTGATAACTCGGATGTGGCCAGCGCGAACGGTTTTAAGTTCTCTTCGCGTTCTTCCTTCAAGAGTTACTCTTAGAATCAAAACATGGAATCAGACCAACAATTTTGTATTTATGAAGGTATGCAGTTGATGACAGTGAAGTCGAAAAGGGTTTCTCTTCCAATAAGAGGAATAGAAACTACTTTAAGAACCTGGATGATCCTTCCGACAAGTCAGAGAAGGAGGGACCTGCAGATTTTTATATTTAATGATCGCACTCATATTGCCATTTACATCCAAGTTTATACTTATCTCTTATAAATATAATTACTGAATCTTTGTAAACTGAAGATCGGCATTGCGTACGAAGTGTAGTTGGGATGATTGATGTATTGCAGGGTCTAATTTAGTACGACTGAAAATAATTTTGTTACTGGCTATGATCCCACTATACTTTTATTCCTTTAATCATCGATAGAATAGAATTTAATAATCTTATTCTTACTAACGATGGAAAAAATATCGACCACATTCAACAAGGCAGAAATCAACTTCTGCTCGGATCAATGCATCACTGTCCTACAGCACGCTTTCTTTACTCCTAATGAAATGAACTGCTTTCGCAGGTAACTTTGTTGCTATTCAGATGCACGAGGACCGTCCCAAAGAACATACTCAGCTGGCAAAGAATCGGTCCACACTCCGAAGAGATCTTCTAGAAAATGAGCGATTTTTGAACGAAAAACATCTCAACACATATTTGATATCAATACTTCTCTAAGTTTTTAATTATCAACATTCTATCAGGCATGATTGCCATCTTATTAGAAGAACAAACTTCCTTTTAAATCTTAATATAGAGGCTTGAGATCCAAGGCTGCGGATAATTATGGTCGGACTATGAAAAAGATCCGTTGCTGTAAAATGATAACAAAAATCATCAATGATCAAAAAAAGATGTTGCCTCTGTTAGTTCCTGGTAAAGCAAGGTGTTACGCCTATTCTCCAGTATAAATAGCAATTAAATATAGGTCTTTCTTAATACTGACATTGCATATGTCATTATAAAGATATCCTGCCAAATAAGATCAACACTAAAGGTGATATGCAGACCAAATAATGATAAAAATCAACTGGCTGTCTGCAACCAATACAGAAACAATAGAACTAGTTCTTTATCCAACATAGTTATTTTATCACGTTTTATTCTTTATTGCATAATGAAGAACTATTATTTATTTTTATCAACAACACAGCCTTATAATGGCAGGGGTTTCCTTGTTTTTAAACAACGATTCAACATGGTCATTCAAATTAAATGATTTAGATCACTTTTTAGATGATTTGTCGCCACTCGTCCGCGGTTTGTTTTCACTCATCGGTTTATTCAACTTCAAAGGTTTTCCTTCGGAATAATTCAATCGTTTTTTGGGCTCCTCGCCATGATTCTAAACGTACTTGAGTTTTTCCTCGACTATGTTCAACTGTTATTCCATTTCAGCGATTGTTGACTCCTTGATTTTAAATTTTTATATTAAGGAGGCCATTTTACCTCTAAGCTCGTTATTTTACCTTTCAAGTTGCTCATTCCTCTGACGAAGGCCAGTATTTTCGTTTGCCAGTTGTTTGAAGGTTTAGTCAAGTTCAAGTTGATCCCCTCCTATCTTGTCGGTTCCTCTCCCTGCTTTGGATTATCGAGAAAGGATTGCTATGGTTTTCTTCAATTTGTCGTTTTATATTTTAATAGATTCATGCTATTCTATCAATTTTTGTATCCAGTCCTATAGCTCTTGATTCTTCTTCTGCAGCTTTTAGAATTATAAACTCTTGCTGGTATCTTTTGGAGATTCTTTTTATAACTGAGATAGTTTCTTATAATAAGCCTAGAGAGATTGAGTAAGGGTTGTGTTTTTATTCTTCTCTTCTTTAATTTGCTGACGAAGAACTTCAATTTATTATCTCGACTGACGGTCTCGAACTTAGTTGCTACTTTAAGCAATCCTGTTTTTGAAAGGAATGCCCATTTATGAGGGCTATTTGGCTTGTCTAATTCTGGTAATTTGTGTTTTCAGTGACCGGTTTTCTTCTAACTTTTATTATAATTCCTCCTTCAAGCAATGCACTTCTGCTTTTAATTGAGCCACTTCCTCATAAAGCTCAGCTTATCTTTATTCAAAACGACTCAAGTCAGCGCTCAATTTGTTAGACTTTGGACTATTTAGTCTCTCCTCTTCAAATATTTTCTATAAAATGTTATTGCGCTATATACTTGGAGAGGGAGTGATGTGCGGAGAATCCTTCTCATGCTATTAAAGCATCTCCGCATAATTTCCGAGCTGCTTGTAAATTATACCCAAGGAGTGTTGAGTCTATTCATCGAATAGAGCGAGACTTTACTCTACCTCCTTCCGTATATCAGCGGAAGAGCCTATTCTGTTCAACTTCACGAGACACAACTTGAGGTCGTTTAGTTAGCTTTACAGTTGTTAGTTTTTTTGCTGCGAATAGCTGAAATCTTTGACGAGTTGGTCAATGCTTGCCTCTTGTGCTTTCTTCAGGTCAGGATTCTGAAGATAATCCATTAATTTTGATTTCATTCGGCAAGAAGCTATGGAATTTACAGCCTGTTTCCGTGTTTCTCTCAGTCGAATAATTTCTTTGCAGAGTGGCTCAAAGACTAATCTTATCTTGTCGGGCACCCTCTTTAATTTAAGCATAATTTCGTCATTTCGATATAAGTTTGAACTCATCATTGCGATAAGCTCATATACTATATTTTTGCTTGTTAGATGCACACACTAAGTCTGCATAAAAACGATGAATTTATTACACATTTCTCTGAGTTATAAACTTGAGATGGACTTCATCTCATCAAAAGACTGCTCACTACCATTATTGATTATTTTCGATAGGAAATTAGCCATTTTGTGAGAATCTTCACCTCCACCTGCTTCCGTTAATTTTTTGAGAATGCCTTCGAAGATCTACCTAAAAAAGAAGTTTTATTTTAGGCTCATCAATCGTAGTTTAAAATCGTATAGTTTTTACTCGCTTAGGTCTTTCAGTTGTTCGAGCAGATCAATTAACATAAAATAGAGTTTGCAGTTTTTATCTTGGTCTACTAGCTTGTTATTAAGATTTTATAATGCTATCTGAAAATCTAAATTCTTGCTACTGCCTTATCTTTTTAGGGGGTACTGTTTTAATGATTTATCAGGGAAGCAGTTATTGTCTGCCAAGATTTGCTTGACGTTGTTAACTATCCACGTCTTTTAATCCATCTCCTTTAACACGTAGTTGAGGGTGTCTAATATAATCTTTTTTAAGTCTTCATTTTCCCTATCCCCCTCCTTCGACAGGATGACCTTGTCACCTTTAACCGCATATAACAACTTCTTGAGTTCATTCTTTTCTTGGGCGCTGAACACTAAGCCTGAATCCCTTATCATGACAATAATAATTAACTATATTCTCTTCATTAAATATACAGTCAAAGCATATAATATTTTTTTCTATATCCCCTCAACCATTTCAATTAAAATTGACTCTACATATGAAAATGATGAGACAATCATATTTGAAGTAAATCATCGTTTTAGGGCTTCGAACAGCTTTTCATCCTCAGTCACGACTTTGGTGCGCAACAAATCGCAGTTTTCATCCAAATCCCAGACATGACCGCATTTGGGAGTGTTGCCCGTGGAACTTGCGCAAATCATCTTTGCAACTATCTTGCTCTCTCCCTCATCAGGGGTGAGAAAATATACAGCCCGATCGTATCCGCATTCAGGGCATTCAACATGCACATTGGGCATGGTAGGATCGAATATGTATGACAGATCAGGGATATACTTTTTGGAGCCTGGATATGAAAGCATTTACCTACTTGCAGTTCCTTGGTGTAGAGCATGCAGTCTTTCCCCTCCCGCCTGCTAAAATCGATAAAGCGGTGCTAGCAGAACGGACATGCAAATTATAGATTGTGACCATTGGCCTTGTACGGCGTGAGCATGTTTTTGCATTTGTTGCAGAAGTACATGCCGAAGACTGCAGTGACTCCCTCCTCGACGTTTGACTAGCTGTATCCTCTGTCATTCTCCTCGTTTTCGCTCTGCATGGGACCAATATAATATGAGCGGATGGTGAAATATTTAAAGAGTCACTACCTATAAATACGTCCAAAATGATATAGTTTAGCATATTACATATTCGGATTAATAAATTGAATTTAGATGGAGAACTACCAGCAGAATACGCTGCTAACTACAGCATAAATAGCTCAGTTGGAAATATTCGTATCGGGGAGAGGACTTTGCGATATGGACGTCTTCTCTAAGTCAGACCCCTACGTTAAGGTCTTTTTCAAGAGTGGACCCAATCATCAGTGGACTTTCATCGGCAGGACAGAGACCATCGATAATACCCTCAATCCCAATTTTAAAAAATCGTTTGTGGTGGACTACATTTTTTAATCCAGGCAGGAACTCAAATTTTAAGTCATGGATGAGGATGATAAAAAGAACTCTAATAACGATGATTTTATAGGAAAAGTGTAAACCACGCTTGGGGCATTGGCCGGAGCTCGCGATCAAACGTCCATCCTGCAATTAGTCAACCCTCAGAAAAAGGAGGGGATTGGAAAGCTTATTTTACGAGTAGAGCCTTGTAATGAGCAAAAACGTATAACATTGCATATTTAGAGTTTATCACGATGAAATGGAAAGCCAACAAATTGATGAACACTGACTCGTGGTTTGACTGGTGGGACAAAAGCGATCCTTATCTTAAGTTTCTTAAAATCAGGAAAGATAACACCTTTGTCGAAGTGAACAGGACTGCAGTTGTCATGAATGATCTCAACCCGCGATGGGACCCAATTTAAATTTCAATAGCCAAACTTATACGTGAGGATAATCTGGAAAAGAAGTTTAAGGTGGAGTGCTGGGATTGGGAATAAGAAGGTGAAGCCAAGCATCAGTTCATTGGAGAAGCCTACATAAAGCTTCCCTAACTGCTTTCATCTTAGACCCCACTAGAAATTCCTCTTCATAACCCTAAATGCAAAAAACCAGGAATGTTGACTCTCTAAAGAATGACATTCTATTAAAAACCAAGTTTCATCGACTACCTCCGAGGTGGATTGCAACTAAACCTTTCAGTGGCTATTGATTTTACAGGGTCCAATGGTACCCCTACCCAACCAACCTCTCTCCACTTTATAAACTCATACTCTCCTAATCAATATCAGCAGGCCATCATGGCCATTGGCAATATCTTGCTAAACTATGACTATGATAAGAGAGTGCCCGCATTTGGGTTTGGCGCCGTCACTAAATTTCCAACGATGAACTCCACTACAGTTAGTCATTGTTTTCCACTCAGCGGCAATTACAACGAAATTGAAGCTGTGGGTTTGGATGGATTAATGAGCTTATACTGTCGGGCGTTGACGAATGTTTCATTTTCAGGGCCAACCTTCTTCGGACCCATCATTAAGCAGTTTATTGACATCGCTTATAAGGCTCACATGGAGGGAGGAGGGGCCACTTACCAAGTTCTACTTATTCTGACGGATGGGTAGATTCATGATATGGACTAAACTGTAAACCTGATTGTGGCAAATTCGCATCTACCCTTATCGATAATCATTGTGGGGGTAGGAAAGTCCAATTTTGATAATATGAACACTCTCGATGGAGACAATGGACTATATAATAGCACTGGACTCAAAGCCGCTCGCGATATTGTTCAGTTTGTGCCTTTTAGCCAAGTGCAGCTCAATCCCGAGCTTTTAGCCAAGTAACTATTAGCCTAACTGCCTTTTCAAGTCACTCAATACATGGTACTTATATGAAGATTTAGGGCATGATAGGTATAAAGCCAAATCCACCAAACGAAGTGAATATTGAGAATATCATGATCGAGAATCAAATGGGTTAAATCGAAGCAAATCTCAAATAGAACCTTCCTCATCTTTTCGTGGGATTGACTCTCGGGGCTACCGAAACGTAAAAGCCATGATAATTTTGGACTTTTTGGGATGATATTATTGAATACGATTAAACAAATTAATTGCGGTGACTTGATTTCAATAATTGATATATGATACACAAATTAGTAATCATCGGGATATTACTCATCGCTACCGCCTACGCTTATAGCGAGAAGAACAATGTTCTCATTTTATCGGATGCCGATCTCGAAGGAATCACTGATCAGTTTCCCCATATTTTGATAGGATACTTCGAACCATAGTATCATCTTAAATTATATAGATGTAAGCCGTGCCAATAAATGACCATAATCATGGAGCAAATTGCTGAGGAATTCAAGCAGAAGAACTCTCAGAGTATGAATATTGAAAAGTAGTGCGTCTTGCCACCATAAACTGTGATTAGAATCCATAGAGCTTCTAATTTGGTCAATTGAGAGCCATTCCTACTCTAATCTACTATCAAGAGGGATACCCAACTAATTTTTAGGGCGATAAGACAAGACCCTATCTACAAAAATGGCTGGCCAAAAAGGTATAGTCCCCAGTCAAATAAATTACTAATGCCGAACTCTAAATCTTAAAGAATTCAGATAGTGAGAAAGTATCGATCATATTCATCGGCTCTGTGCATAGTGTTCGAGGCCATCAATTCACTGAATTGGCCAATGACGATCAATACAACGGTAACTTTTGAGATATTTAGACTACTATTTTATTGAGTAAGAAGTCGAACCTTATGGAACTGTGTTTCTCTTGAGGTCATTTGCTGAAGATCTTTACTATCCTTCTTTTGATTAGGAAACTTATTATTGGATTGCCAAGAACGATCGTCCTGACGTTGTTCCTTTTGATAGTCGATCAATGACATCTGTCTTTAAAGAAGGACGCACTGGGATCCTCTTCTTCATTGAGGAGGACTATAAAAAAAAACTTTAAATATTCAAAGAGGCCGCCAAACTATGGAAACTCCAAGAGCGATCTGCAATTAGCATTACTTTCATCACTGTGACTGTAATTATAAATTAATACAGCCAGACTATGCGCATTATCCTAATTTTGTAGATTATATGCAAATTAATCCGATGAATGCACCCGTCGTAATCGTCAATGGAGGATTAGAGACGAAGTATATACTCAAACAAAAGATTAATCGAGTCACACCTCAGAGCATAGTTCAATTTTTGGACAATTATTAGAAAGGGAAGATCGAAGAGCAATCGTTGAGCCCACACTCTCAAAACCATCGCCAAGAGAGCCAAGAATAGCCCTCATAGTAGTCAGTTGAGAGCGAGCTTTGATTGGATTTGATTGGAATGTATTAATAAATTCTAGAGCAATAAGCTCACCATAAAATATATTCTACATTCCTCATAATGTTTCGCCGGTTGTTCAGTTGCAGCCTGGCTTCTCGAGCTTTCCCCTTCTTAAGCAAAAATAGGCACTTCTTTAACAACCACCACTTAAGCAGAGGGGCGAAGGCTTCCCTCTTCGCAACTACCTATCTGGCCTTCATGCCAGCAACCATAAATCTGCAGTAATAAAAGAAAGAGACCGAAGTAGATTAGCAAAAGGATAGTAGCCAGAAAGTATTACCTGTTATGACTATCGAAAAATCCTTCCTCTCAAGAATCTGGTTTGCCATTATACATGTGGTCCGATTCTTTCAGTTGTTGATAATATTTTTGCCTCCTATCGTCACACTCCCTCTGCTTCTGTTCAAGCGAACCTAAAACTATTGGATGGATCTCTTTGTTAAGGCAATTGAGAGATCCGGAGTTGTGTTCATCAAGGCATTTCAATATCTTAGCCATAGAAGAGATATTATCGGGCCTGACCTGGCGTCTAAATTCGAGTATCTCCGTGAAAATGCTCCGACTCATTCCCTTTAAACGACTAAAGCCAACTTCAAATAAGCATATGGACGCAATATAGAGGATATCTTCGAAGAGTTTAACCCAATTCCAATAGCCTCCGGATCCGTAAGCCAAGTGTACAAAGCAATGTACAAGGGCAAAAAAGTGGCAGTGAAAGTCCGCCATCCGGATGTTGACAAATACATCGAGAGAGATGTGAACTTACTGTTTTTTCTGAGTTATCTAGCTTCTTTTATTTCTCCAGCAATGGAAATACCAGTGAGCGAACACTCCTTAAAGAAGACTCTAACAGAACAATTGGATTTCACTTTCGAGATGAAAAATCTGAATACCTTTAATAAGATGTTTGAATCACGCGGAGATATCAAGTTCCCCTTTCCGTTTTAGGAAAACACCAAGGACTCAGTGTTGATTGAGACTTTCGTTGAAGGAGTACCAGTTACCTATTATGAGTATAATAAGCATCCTCTAAACAAGGTCATTGCTCGACTGGGATCCACCACTTTCTTCGAAATGCTGATGAAGAATAACTTCATCCACGCTGACTGTCACGGAGGCAACATCTTTATTGAGATCACTGAGCAGTCCTATAATTTTCTGACCTAAATAAGGGACAGCATAAAAGAGATATACTATTCTATCGAGACCTAACTGAAGTCTTGGACTTTTAGTAGTGAAAAGATAAAACAGTTATATGTTGAGAGCAGGAAGGAGGAACAGGATATTAGAAATCTATTGAGGAAGTATAAGGAAAAGATTGTCGTTAACTTGATAGATGTTGGAATGGTTATTACCCTCAACGAAAAGGACAAGAAAAATTTTGTTAACTTCATCAAATCAATCATTGAAGGCCGAGGAGAGATTTGCGCAGAGCTCATTTACAGTCTATCTAACTTTGAAGGCCAAAAGATACTCGGTGGCACTTTCGAGAAGTACCACAAGCAACTAACTGACTTGTTCAGTGTTATTAACAACCAAGGACTGGATAATCTCCAAGGGATGGACTTGTTTATCGATATGCTAACAATTATAAGGCAAAACAAGATGAAGCTGGATGGATAATTTGCGACTCTTCTAACCAACATGATGGTGCTGGAAGCGATCGCTAAGGACATCGACCCTGAAATTAATATTCTGAAGTGCGCATTTCCTTACTTCAAGTACGTATAAGACTTCGGGGTTTATACCAAATGATGGTTATCTTATTATAAATTGAATAATGATGATTTCAAACAATTAAGGAATGATGATTCGTTCCCAAAATAAATAAATATCACTGAGATCTTCATTTCTCAGCTACCAGCCAGACGTCACTTTCAACAAAGGACCAGATTCCTTCAGTTTTATTGGGTAACGGTTCATTCGGAATGGGTTCCTGACCACTCTGACTGTTTAATGAAGGAGTTATTTTTTCCAAGCTTATAGGCTCTGTTTTTTCCATTTATATCTATTAAAGAAGGGCTTACTGATCTTCGATATAACGAATAATCTGAGCCATGCTTCCATGGCGTTTCATCATCTTTTGGTGGTGGCTACGACACTGATCGGACGACCGCGTTTTGATGCGCTGACTGACCATGACGTTGATTCTCATTGATCTGCGAGAGCGGTTATCAGTTTCAAAAAGTTCCTGGTTTTATTTCAAGAAATTTTTGTAGATAACACTCTCTCTAAGGGTCCAGGCCGAACAGTTGAACTTTTTTTTATTCTTTTTCAATTTTTACTCTTTGAGCTTCAGCTGTTTGGAGGCACATTTATTTTATAAACAAGGGGGCTCAAATTAGCTGTCGCTGTCTGAAGAATAGTTGGGTAACGCCGAAGGAGGGTGGGGGGTGGCGTTGGGTTAGTTGTTGGTGTTCATGTGTTATTTAAAGTTCTTCCTTTGATAAATGAAATAATTATAGAAATAATTGATAAAAATCAGCTGGTCTGTCAGTTGAATTGCAGGGAAAGATGAATATTTGAGTTTTAAGTATATTTTGTTTGTCAATTGGTTGTTTTAATAATTTTTCTTTTGGTTTTGGACTAACTCTTATCTTGTTGATTGAGATTGAGCCTATTTTTAAGATCAAGGATCGAATACATATCAGACAAACACACTTATATAAATGATTGGTTGTGAGTTTAGGATACTGAATTGATGGACAAATATTCTGTTTTTGGTATTAATATCCATCAATTGGTTTGATCTTCTCAAGATCCTGTTATAATGTAAAAGCTATAAATATAAGATATCATATTTACAATTAATTCCACAAGATATTTGCTGATAATTTCAACCTATAATAATACGAATTCCTATGATAAAAATGATAGCGCATCAGATTTAAAGCATATATTTATTAGATGGGGAACAAACAGTGCTGGGTCATCGCGTGGATTGTTGTCACACTCATTCAACTTTGCTATATACTCTACGCCACATACTCTCCTCTCTATTTTCCCATCCTCAACGCACCTTACACGCAAATCGCATCAATAGTAATTGGCATCTTTGCCACCTTGCTCGTGTTTAAGACTGAAAACAAAACCATTGAAAGGAGAATCAATGTGAGCTGGGGAGTTTTGATAATTATGGTGGGCCTAATCACTAGTGTTGCTCTTACAATGTGCAAAATATATATGTGGTGTTTGATCTGGGTGGTTGCTGGAGTTAAGATTCTGAGATAGTAAAAAATAAAGTATGAGCGAAGCCAAAACTAGTTATGGATGGAGTTCGGCGAGATCAAGAACATTAGCATGCGGACTGGCCTTACGTAAGATAATATAGACACCCCTTCTTCTTTTCGATCTGCTCCTCCATTTTTTATTAAGAAAAAGACCAACATTTGCAAAAATATTCTATGTTTCTTCAACGGTCTTCTCATCCTTCTATTCACAGCCAACGCCTTCGCAGTCTGTTACTATCACACAGCCTATCCTATATTAGGCTCGATTTATAACTTGAAATTGCCTCTGACAAATCAAAGCATTTCGTTTCATGCGTATTGTTCAGATGTTCCGAGTAGCAAATACCCGACAGTTGTTCTGGAACATGGTGGAGGTGGTAATATGGTTGGCTTCATGCCACTCGCGTCTGATTTAAAATAGCTAGGAATTAAAACTTGCATCTATGATAGGTTGGGCTATGGAAGGTCCACTAAAATTGTGCCTAATGTCAACCCGCAGTACAAAGCCTAAATAACCCATCTTCTTTTCAGCAAAATTTTAGATGAGGATTAAAAAATC
>Ga0302191_10001622_pt1 | contig 14310 bp, 14 predicted proteins | sample II_Bog_E3_1_FD_198775 | JGI IMG/M metagenome (GOLD analysis project Ga0302191, IMG submission 198775) | Peat permafrost microbial communities from Stordalen Mire near Abisko, Sweden - II_Bog_E3_1 | ecosystem: Environmental > Terrestrial > Soil > Wetlands > Peat | place: Sweden: Abisko...
AAAGATGTTTCGCGTTAGGTTCTGTATCTTTTTACAGTATGAAACTTGGCACTAAATCAGTCCTCTTCGGTGTTCATCAGTTTATCTGGCATCCCGTTACTGTTCTTCTCGCATGGGTTGATCTTTTCGGAATTCCTTCCTTTTGGGAACTTTTCTGTATCATCGTTCATGATGTCGGGTACATCGGCAAGTCTGATATGGACGGCCTCGACGGACACCGTCACCCCGAGTTAGGTGCCAGGATCGCTGGTTTCTTTTTCGGTGAGAAAGCTCGCCTGATGTGCCTTGGTCACTCCCGTAGTTATGCCTCATCACACGGACTGCCTACCTCGAAGCTGTGCTGGGCCGACAAGTGGTCACCGATGTTTGATCCTGTTCATTTTTACTGGCTGCGCGGTACTCTCTCAGGGGAGATTGCCGAATATCGCCGGACGTTCCCCCGTGCCGGCGGACAAAGTTCCCTTATGTGGGCGTGTGCCTTCCTTAAACACGTCGAGAATCATGCCTCTGAAATCTGGAATGGGGCGCAAGGGATTACTGATCATGGATACTCCCATGCTTCCCTCGTCGATGATCAATCTGAGCGCAAAGCCGCCTGATTTTTAATTCCACTGTAACTTACACTATGCCAAAATTCAAAAAATACGAGCGCGTAGAAACCGTCACCCCTCACAAAGGAGTCATTCAGTACGGCATTGTTCTGTCAGTTGCCGGAGGAAAGGTTACCGTTTTTTTCGACAACAGCACTCGCGTAAGCGGCCATGAATCTTGTTTCAAGCATTCGGTACAGCCGGTTCCTACTTTCCGCACCAAGTCGTTCAAGCGGAAGGACCGGGTTGAATTGAATTTTGAGGGCGCGGTTGTTTGCGGCTTCGTTAAATCTTCCAATCTGTTTCTTACCACTGTTACCCTCGACGGCGGCGAGCGGAACGTCACTGCTGATACTGGTACTGTTCGTTATTCGCAAGCACCTGTCGCCAGGGATACCATTTCCACCCCTATGGATGCCTATGAGGTTCGTGGTTTTCGCGAGTGTGGCGGTCGTAATGGAGACGGCTACGTCGCCAATATCTACAAGAATGGAAGAAAGGTGTGCATTGCCGAGAACGAGGGTCGCGGCGGTTGTGACAGCTATCACTCCGTGGATCACGCTGGTGTTTGTACCTTTGAAGAGGATGTCATGGCGTGGGCCAAGTCTTTCGCCACAGAAGAGCCCTTTGAACCCGGTGCTCGGTGGGTTTTCTGGTATGTCTTTAAACGCCCCTTCAACGTGACGGCAGCAGCCTATTGGAAAGAGTGGGAGGCTGAAACTGCTTCTGCTAAAGCCTGATTCTTTTCGTATCTTTTACACATGATCCCTGCCACGAACTCGATCTTTAAGGCCTTTCAAATGGCACTTTTGGGGACGGTGTTTCTGGCGGGTTTTTCAATTTCGGTTGTTTTCCGCGCTGGTTCTCTTGACCACTCTTCTTTGGCTTCTGGACACTCTGAGACGGTGTCATTATGCCCTGCTATCGTTGATCATTCCCGCTTTGGCGGAGTAACGGATTGGCGTGTGATTGATAACTTTGTTTTGCCGTCGGTGCCTGTTGTGATCCCTGCGTTCCAACCCGCCCCGCGCCTATTGCCAGTACTGGCCGTTGTTGGTTTCACTTGACGACCGGCGACAACTTTAAGGTTTATTTTTCATAATGTTAGCTCGCTGGATCATGGCTTCCAGTGGGCTAATTGTGTTTCCTTTACGGGCGAATTACTGACGATTGTCACCGTCCAACATGACTCCATCCGACCCTGCGTACCCGCACTTCAGGCAGCGGTGCGCCCCTATAACCCCAAAGTGGCCTCGCTTGTGCGTCGTGCTACAGACCGGGCACATCCATGGACTTGGTGGATATCCTGCCGCCAGATCAACTTCTTCCGCCTTTTTTACCTCCTGGATAATATCTGCGTTTATTTCTGGATCTGGATGGTATGTATTCATGAGGTTTAGATTAGCTGTCCTTTTATGGGGCGCTTAGTACTCTACCATTCTTTTCTGTTCTTACAATAGGTCAACTGATGTTTCGCCGCTAAAAGGTGTTCCTTTTTTCTTTCCAGGTGGTATCTTTCCCTAACTTAAACCCACCATGAAAATCTTCAAGATTCTCTTCTTCGTTCTCGCCCTATTCGTTGCCGGGGATTTTGCTTATTTCACCGCAAATTATTTTTCCATGGATGTTTTGCCGGAGGTGCATCTTCTCTATCCGGAGATAGCTGACCTACTGCTGCTTTCTGGCATCGTCGCTGTTATGTTTACTGTTGGCGCCTTGTTTTTAACCATTCGTGGACACCTTCATTACGCTTTCGTTGTCGGTGCAGCCCTTCTGAGTTTCTTCCTGTTTAGGACTTTCTATATGGGTATTGGCATGGAGACAACTCTCTCTGAAATTAAATCCGGGTCCCCTTATTTCACCTACATCCCCACTCCTGCTCATAACACCTGCTATATCGTCATCAAGGGCACCCCTACAAAATTTCCTCTCATTTTCTCCAAACTCATCCCTGATACCTATCACGTGTTCCCCTCTTCCGCTGCTCTTGATTCGCTCGTTACCAGTAACGGGAAATAATTTTGTCTTTTGCCTGGTATTAGCTATCTTACCCCATGAAGCAGAACCTTGCCGAACTTGTCAGGCTGTCACACTTTACGCCGCCCAGGATTCTACCCAACCCTATTTCCTGTCCTGATGGTGCAGAGGAATACTATGAGGCATCGTTCGACCCTAATTCTTCGAGCGGTTCCTTGTCAGATATTCCTCTAATTAAGTCGCTGCTTAAACGGTTCCCTGACTCTCCCTTCCCCTGGTATTTGCTTTCTGAGGTAGCTGACGATGTTGATGATTTTCCAGCCTATCTTCGACTGCTTGCAATCCGATCGACCATGGAGGCGAGACTCCTGGGAGCCAATGCCTTTTGCCGCGGCGGCATGAGTGAGGATAATGACCACACTGATCCCTTTCTTGAGGCTCTTACGGAACAGGCCGATGCCACTCTCGAACATGGCGATATATCCGCAGCGCGGATGCTTTATGAGCGTATGCTCCTACTTGATCCCGATGACAGGTTTTTCGTTTGCGGGAATCTTCCTGCCATCTATCTTGCACAAGATGATATTGCCGAGTTGGCATCTCTCTGGGAACGTGATGTGGCGCAGTTTCATCAAGCCGAATTTCACTTGGCGTTTTTTGCCTTTGGCGTTCAGGATTCGAAGAAACCGACTTGTTCCAAAGCACTCTCAGAACTTCTTAACGAGAATCAATTCATTGTCTCCTCCCTGGTTGGGGCGAGTAGCAGCCCTCTTGATGTGGATCCGGAGGACCTCAACTTACTGGTTTCTGCCATACAAGGCCCCGAATATGAGGCGCATGATATGCTCTCGCGATTCAAGGTTGCTTCCAAGGCTCTTAATCCTGCCGTGAATGTTCTTCGATCCATCTTTCCCCAGGAGCTTATCCCTTTTCCGGTAAGTGATTGCACTCACCCTGATCTTTCTTTCAGTTACAGTCCTGTGCCGGTCAAGAAATGGTGGTACTTGCGTGATGTCATCCGTAATCAGTGGGAAGTCTCACCCTAGTTTCACTGTATCTTCCGCCTCCAAGAGAGGCTTTCTCTTTTTCAGTATTGACCTTCACCCACCTACTCCGCAAATCTACCCACATTATGAACTACTTCACCCGATTGTTTTCTCTTCTCATCGCCCTCGTCGCTGTCTGTCCTTTGCGATCGCAGACCACCAATCCAGTCGATGGCTACTCCGGGTACACCAATAGCTACTTCCTCAGCTACTCGAAGGGTTCTTTCTCCCCGAGTGGAAACGGAGATGTTTTCGTCTCAATCAATTTCGCCGGCACGGCTACCAATGGCGCCACCGACATCAAGCACATCGGTGGAGTCACCGTCACCAATATTCAGGTTGATACCGGATCCCGCGGGCTGTACGTCAGTGCCAACCTCGTGAGCAATGTCATTACCCCAACCACCAACTCGTGGCCGGGCACCAACTATCTCAGTAGCTCCAAGCGCGTCTTTATCGGGCACTACATCCCAACCGCCGTCAATTTCCAGGTAACAGACCAGAATAGCAATCCAACTATCGCAACCGCCTATATACCAGTTCTTGTTGTCGATACTCTTGGGAGTTTTGCTGGCGGGTCGCCAACCTACTCCATGAACAACTCTTCAGGTAAGGTCATTCTAACCACCGGGGCCACGAAGAGCTACAGCGGAGGCAAGGTCACACTTTCGAATGGCCAAGCAGTTTCCTATTCCAATAATCCCCATCTCGATCCTAACTGGAATTTCGGTGTGGGTTTTGGCCCTCATACCAACGAGACTTCCCCTTCAGGCCCTGTCGGTGATAATACCAATCAGATCTACAATGCCCTGATTAATCTGACGACCATGTCTCAGTATCCCGCCAATGGTGGGATGGTGCCGGGGTATATTCTCGAAACCAATGGCATCCAACTTGGACTTACCGAGAGTACTACCAATTTTGCCTACACCGAGCTACTACCCTCCGGTTACAGCGATGCGGATTCCGTTCCGGATTGGCGTTTATCACTTGGAGAGGTGGTGGCCAACGGGTTCACCAATGGACCCGGCACTATTCTTATGGACGCCGGAATCGGGTATTCCTTCCTGAGTACAGATGTCGTTTATGGCTGGAAGCGCCGCGGCACAAATGCGCTTTCAATTAACCTTGTCAATTCCGGTGGCTCTGTCGGATATAATTTCACCGTTCTTCCCGGTGGCAGTACCGATCAGAGTAACAATGTCGTTGCCCCTTCTGGAGTCACCAATAATGGTAGCACTAATTCTCTCTTCATCAATACCGGCCGCCATGTCTTTTACGGCTTCAATATGCTCTATGATGCCCAGAATGGTTTCATCGGTGTCATTCCAAACAATAGCGACACAAACGTTTTCTTCACTCCCGGGTTCTACCCCTCCCCTGGTTCTCTTCTCCTGAAGCAGACTATTCTTTTCCCTGCTGTACCGGCCAAAAACTATGGCGATCCGGCTTTCGCCCTCAAGGCCACAGCTACATCAGGTCTTCCCATCACCTATTCTGTCCTTTCAGGACCCGCCACAGTTAGCCGCAATATCCTAACTCTTACCGGCGCAGGCACCATTACCGTTCAGGCGAACCAGGGCGGGGATCCCCGTTATCTCGGCGCACCAAGTGTGAATGTGGATATTGTCAGCGCCCAGAAGAGTCAGGCTATTACTTTTGTAGCACCTTCTGCCCGAGTCTTTATCCAAGGCGGCACAAACACACTCGTTGCTACGGCCGCCGGAGGACCTGTCACTTTCACTAGCGGTAATTCCAATATTGTTACTATCTCTGGCAATATCGCCACGACCGTTGCCGCGGGCAGCTCCACAATTACTGCAACGCAGGCAGGGAGCACCAACTATTTGCCCGCAAATCCGGTAAAACGCGTACTCACGATCGAGAAGGCTTCTCAGACTATCACCTTCCAACCCATCACCCCCATCCTTCTCGGGCAGGGTACTTTCAGCCTGTCCGCAACGGCATCCTCCGGCTTGCCTGTCGGTTTCATCAGCAGCAACACGAATGTCGTTACCGTCAGCGGATCTTCTGCCTTTATCGTTGGCAAAGGTACCGTCGTTATCACGGCGACTCAGGTCGGTAATAACAACTGGAAGGCCGCTCGCCCTGTCGGTCAGAGGTTCAGTGCTCCCTGATACTCCCCTACCATCATGAGAGAGCGGAAATGTCGGCACCGAAACTCGATTGTTCCGGGACCTCGTGTTCCGCTTGTTTACGGGTCTGCCACTACTGAGGTTTGCACCAGGTGCCATGCATGGCGCACCACTCATCATAAGGCTGGTCCATGGCGGGCGGATTCCCTGTCTGACGCCCTAAAGCCTGACGAAGATATGTAGTAGGTTTAACTCGATCTTTTGATCGATCTGTCGTAACTTTAAGGTGTGGACGCCCCCTCTTTACCTCCTTTCAGAAATCCCTTCCAGAAGCATGTGGAGGCTTATAGCAAGCTCCCCAATCTGATGCTCACTATGACACCGGAACAAAAACTGGCGGATTGGGATGCGAAGCAGAAGCAGAGAGGCAATAGTGATTCTCTTTTGCACGTTCAGCCAGAGATTTTCGTCTCTCGGGTAACCGGTCGCTCTTGCCTGATTTAGCTTTTGCCACATTCCCTAGCAGCCTTTCGTTTTATTCATCGGATTCACCACGCGTCGTAAGTAGCCTTTTCGGCAATAGCGCCCTTGATGAATCGGTAATAAAAAACTCTCAACATTCTGTAGGCACGATGGGCAATGCGTATGTTTTGCTGGATCCCTTCCGGGTATCGTTTGTGTTCCTTAAATAGTATCAGGTACCGATACTCTGGCTCCATAAACTGATGCGCCTCCCTGTCCATATTCAGTTCCTTGTCCCCATACAAAACAGCGGCCATTGCGGCGCTAAAGGCATAAGCGGCGATTTCCTCCCTGATTAGATAGTATATAAGATCGGACTGTTTATATTTATAATATGTTTCGTACCCCTCGGTTCCTTCCCGTATGAAGCCAACTGCATGATAATATTCATGGTAAAAGCAGTATGCTAGCGTTATTTTTCTCGCGGCTTCTGTTGGTTTATCCGGGTTTCCTCCACTGTAGTTTGCGTTTTGTATTGCCACGCGCCACATACCTATGCCCGACATGTAAATCGTCCTTGGCACTGTTTCATAGATGTGATTTATGGTATTCTTTACATGGATCTGAACCCTCCTTGGGTCTTGCTGATTCCACGACGCCAGGTGTTTGTCGAAAATCTCTTTGGTTTTTGTGTAGATTTCCTCTGGAAGAATGGTGTCAGTGTATCCGATTTTCCAGCCAATGGCCTCAAGTTCTCGAACGACATTCCAGAGAAGTTTGCAAACCTTCAACCCGTCATTCACTATCGAGTTGAGCCATTCCTCCCTGTTCATTGGCACTGCAGAGGTGGCCCGTAATTTGATTGGTTGTGTTCTTCTAAGCGGAATTATTGGTTCATTGAAGAGTGAATGCACTTTTGGACTTTATCATTCATCTCCCTTTTGGGCTACCCCCCTATATCAACGCGCCGTCTTCTTTTTCGGACTACTTGTGATATGCTGCTGTATCTTCCCTGTGACCTATTTCATTATGCATCATTCACGCCCGGTTGTATCAGAAAACGGTCGGGTGTGATTATTCCTTCACCTCAATACAATCCTTACCGACATGAAGAAAAAACTCGCCGACTTCTACCTCGACAGGCTCAACAATTTTAAAACCGTCGCAGCTTTTGCTGCCCATCATGAGATGGACGAGGCTGATGCCACTATTCTGCTGGCCCTTGGTCATAAATTCCACGAGGAGCGTGCTTCCCGTGCCCGCAATGGGGTTTTAGCGAAAGAGATGGCGATCCGGGGCGATCGCGGTATTCCTCATCGCGGTGCTACCCTCTCTGGGAGAGCCATTCGTTCCAGTGCCTGCCGTAGCGGGTATCCATCTTGTCAGTGCGGTGAAAGACGTGCCTGATTTGAGCGACGTATCTTCATCTACCATGCAACACCAAGTCACCCCCACGCTCGACGCAGCTCTCTTCTATCCCGGACAGTCTTTTACAAAGATCGCATCCCTCCCTCAGGTGGAAGTATTTATTGCCGAGGCGCACCGTCTCGGTCATTTTGTTTCCGAGGAACGCCCCAAGGATTCGACTCCCGACAGTCTTGTCGCTACTTTCTATATTCATAACGGAGATACCGACGCTCTCATGCTGACTGGTATTCGCGTTGAGAATAGCAGTAACTATTCCGTCAGTTTTAACCGCCTCTACTGGCACGAGGATTATCTTTCCTGATAGTTGGTTTTGTTAGTTGACTCAAGCGGTCACCATCAAAGTCCGTTTTGTATTCGGGGTGGATGTAGTTCACCCTTGGGAGGGTATTTTTCAGTATCTTTGACAATGGTTCTCTGTCCTTGCGCCTTAAATCTTCCCACTCTTGAGTTTGAGTCTGTTGTTCATATCGGATCTTCTGACATTAGACCTGTCCCATCCCGTGTCACCAACTCCCAGGAAGGTTGTCTTCTTTCAGTTTCTGTCCATCCCGACGTATGGCGGCGTATCGCCCGACTCGGTGGAGGTGCCTGGACGAAGCTTTCCTTTCCCTATCCTCTCCGGTTTGTTGACCTTCCTGAATCCCTCGAAACCAACAGAGACGAAATATTGGCCGCTGGATTCGCCGGTGACCTTATCACTGAAGCCACATTCTGGAAATCGTTCCATACGGACGAAGAGGGTGAGGAGGGACACTTTTTGCACGCCACCAAGGAAGAGGCTGATGCCGAAGATGGTGTCAGAGATCCCGAGCGTGCCCAGGTGTTCCTTTCAACTGAGACACTTTCTTGTTTTTGGTGTGGGTCACCCAAGAAAATAAGCCCATTCTTCACCTTATCAGCCCTTGTCGCATTTCTTGTGAAGGATGATCCAGCTATCCACGGGGTTTGGTGGAATGATTTTTTTGACCCTTGTTCGCTATCGGCACCTCGCGGCGGTATTTTTCAGGATCGTATTCCCCTTCTTACGCAGGAGATAACTGACCGCGGCTCAAAAGTCAGAGCATAGAAACTTATCGCGAACGGACATCTATCGTGGTATGCTGTAAAGGATCGCGATGACCATATCTGGCTGTCGTGCTGTTCTTTGGCATTTCTGGATAGTCGTCGCGGTTAAGAAGATTGATATTTGTGACTTGGTTCTCGGTTTTAAGGTGTTTTGGTATGACAGAATCAGGCATTAGAGTCACCGCAGTCGCTCCTCACGCAGGAGCGTGGATTGAAAGGGTGATGGGATTTTTCTTCATACTGATACAATTGTCGCTCCTTTCGTAGGAGCGTGGATTGAAAGCTTCAGGACCTCATCGGGATCACCCTTGACGTGGGTCGCTCCTCACGCAGGAGCGTGGATTGAAAGCGTCGTAGAGACCGGCTTGCCGTTATATATCACCGTCGTTCCTCGTGCAGGAGCGTGGATTGAAAGCGTCGTTGGTTGTAACTTGCGCCAGCAGAATCGCGTCGCTCCTAGCGTAGGAGCGTGGATTGAAAGATGTTACTGAGGGATTAACCAGCGAGGCATCTCGTCGCTCCTCACTCAGGAGCGTGGATTGAAAGTACGGAGGCACGAATCACCGCAACTTGATCTTTAGTCGATCCTCACGCAGGAGCGTGGATTGAAAGATGTTACTGAGGGATTAACCAGCGAGGCATCTCGTCGCTCCTCACTCAGGAGCGTGGATTGAAAGTATACAAATCACGGAATCAAGATCCCGGGCCCCAAAGTCGCTCCTCACGTAGGAGCGTGGATTGAAAGACCTTGGGAATAGACCAAAATCAGTTTATCAAAGTCGCTCCTTGCGTAGGAGCGTGGATTGAAAGGTCTCCCAAAGCTTTATAAACTCTTTCTCTGATGTCGCTCCTTGCGTAGGAGCGTGGATTGAAAGCCAAGAGTGCTGTAGTCTCCGTATACGGACTTTGTCGCTCCTCACACAGGAGCGTGGATTGAAAGAGTAGGTTTCATCTCTTCCATGCCCCCCAAGATACGTCGCTCCTCACGCAGGAGCGTGGATTGAAAGTACCTTATTTAATGCTCCTTTTAAGGTATGTCTAAGTCGCTCCTCACGCAGGAGCGTGGATTGAAAGGGTTGTCCTTGTATTGGATCCCTATATCGAGTCCGTCGCTCCTCACGCAGGAGCGTGGATTGAAAGTTTGGTAATCTACTCGTCACCTCGTTGCCATTCGAGTCGCTCCTCACTCAGGAGCGTGGATTGAAAGTTCTGCCAGTCGAACGAATTGGAGCATCTGATTGAGTCGCTCCTCACGCAGGAGCGTGGATTGAAAGCACTGTACACGAGTTACTTTGATTTCTCGCCTTAGTCGCTCCTTGTGGAGGAACGCGGATTGAAAGGAAGAACAAGATCAAAATCCGCATCTTCCACTCCTTCTAGCTCAGCACTGCCACGTCACTGGGTCGTCAGATAAATGTTTCACGAACAGGTAGCTCTCATGGTATATTGCAAGAGTTCGCGATGACCATATCTGGCTGTCGTGGTGTTCTTTGGCATTTCTGGATAGTCGTCGCAGTTAAGAATGTTTGATATTTACGACATGGTTCGCGATTTTAAGGTGTTTTGGCATGAGAGAACCAGTCATTCAGGTCACTGTGGTCGCTCCTCACGCAGGAGCGTGGATTGAAAGGGCATGGCGTTTTGTGGATCATCACAAACTTTTGGTCGCTCCTCCGCAGGAGTGTGGATTGAAAGCTTGTTGCCCCGTGACAAGCAGTGGCTCGACGGTTCGCTCCTCGCGTAGGAGCGTGGATTGAAAGCCCCCTATTTCCAAGCTTCACGAGCGGGTGTAAATGTCGCTCCTCACACAGGAGCGTGGATTGAAAGGTATCTTCATCCATGTTCACTGACCTTCTTCCCGGTTTCACCGTTCAGGCACCAGCCTTTTCCGAGGAACTTTACGACTATCATCTCGCTGCCTCCGGCGCTGAGGCAAACTTCAACGAGGTCATCGCCCGGGCCGGTTTCCTAAACCCTCGCGATGCAGCTCCCGCTTATGTCATTGAAGCAGCCGAACGTCTCTCGTTTTCCATCTTTGACGCCGTTGAAGCTGCAGCGGCTGACACTTGTGGGGTTTCCCTCAACTACTCCAGTGGTAAGGACTCCACTCTCATGCTTTCTCTCTTCATCCGATGGATGATGAAGCGTAAGAAGGCTGGCCTTCCTCTTCGCAAGTTGGTTGTTGGCATTGCCGACACAGGTAGCGAACTTCCCGCCATGGCGCAGCGCATGGAGGACGAGGCTTACTGGCTCGGTGAGTTTGCCTCCCAAGAGAATCTCCCTATCGAAGTATTTCTTGAGCGCCCTCCCTTGAAAAACTACCTCCTTGTTGAGGTTCTTGGTAACGGCAAGCCCCTTCCCCGCCTCACCCGTGGCGGTTCCGGTAACCAAGCCTCTGAATGGTGCATGAGCCGCGTCAAGAGCACCACTCTGGATAACATTTGCCGACGGTTGGAGGAAACCTTCCCGTTCTTCGTTTCCCTCCTCGGTGTTCGCTCCGATGAGAGCAGCCGCCGTGAGGCAATCATTGCCGAATACTCCAATGGCGCACCTCGTGGTCTCTGCCGCATGGGTGATGGCACCAAACCACAGATCGGTTGCATTCCCATTGCTCACTGGTCGAAGGTTCTCATGCGGCACTTTCTTATCGCCTCTATCGAAGATGCATCTCTCATGCCATGGCGCTTGAATGGTGATGGCGGTGCAGAGTTGAATCGGATCTACCGTGAGGCTGCAGGCCCGGTTTCCGCCGAAAGCGCCACCGAGTGCCAGCTCACCATCACCAAGGATGGATCGGTTTCCAACTCCTGCTCCGATCTCTCCGGTACCCGTATGGGATGCTGGATGTGCATGCTTTCCAGCAACAAGTCCCTTTCCAACATCGCCAAGGTCAACCCAAGTCACCGGTGGCTTAAAAAGTTCCATGGCTATCTCTTCGGGCACCACAGGCGTAATTTCAAACGCATCGCCCTTCGCGATGAACTCGACTTCAACAAGGACACCATGTTCCCCAAAGGGTTTACTTTCCGTGAGCGCTACTTCATGACCATGCTGCTTTGCCGGACGCAGATCGAAAGCCGCTTCACTCTCCTGACTCCCGGCATGATCGACATGATCGAAGAGTTCTGGGCCAAATTCGGCATCATGGGTATCACGGTGGCTGACGCTATGAATGACGCCCGCAAGTGGAAGCAGACCGGAAAACCCGTCATGTGCTTCGATGCAGACCCTTACCTTCAGGCATCCTTGACCACCATCCTCGGCCTTTCGATCCCTCGCGGTGCCTTTTGGCTCCCTCCCTCCACCAAGGGTCTCAGCCGTGGTCTTGAGCTTCTCCATCTTCTTGTATTTGCTCGCGGACAAGGGGGAGATGCCATCCTTCCCGTTCTGATGGCTTACGTCTTCACCCGCGCCAACCCCGCAGATGGTCAGCAAAACGACCTGCTTGTCATGATCACCGATACCCCGAGCGGGTTTGGTACACGCACCAACACCGGCCTTATCAATGGCCTCTGCGGTGCAGGATGGACGCTTTCAGGTATCCGCCAACCCACCCTCATGGAATGCCGCATGAGTGACGGGCGCACGGTTCTCTACCAGACGACCAACGCAACCGAGCAGGCCAAGGTCGATAAATACCTAGCTGCAGGTGATATTACCTCCGCTGCCGCTGTCGGTGCCACAATGTCAGCCAACATCGACCGCCTCGCTACCGGATGTGATCCTGAGCCTCTCGTCACCGATTGGCGTCGTCAACAGTCCGAACAGGAGATGGTTGGCAAACTCGACGAAACTGCCTTCAAGGCCCTCTATGCCAAGGTTCTCGATGCCGTCATCATCACCGACATGTTCGAGAACGAGGTTCAGGCCAGAATCGCTCCAGTCCTTAACCGCGCCCATGGCGAGACTCACCTCCTGAGTCAGACCAACCCTGACGGCAGCGCTTTCCGCACATCCCTACGCCGCCAAGCCACCGAAGAAGCCAACATTGAGTCGCTTCGCCCACTATTCAATGATTATGTCAAGGTTGCCACTTCCCTCGCTGATGCACTCCGCGACGGCGAAGCCTCAATCGGCCTTCTTGAGAGGATCGCCTATATCGTCCGCAATAGCTTCTTCGATGAAGCCTACGCCGAAGAGGAACTGCTCGCCCTCGTTAAGAGGATGAAAGTTCAGCCAGCACCGCTACCACTCGCCGCCTGATTCTTTAGTCTATATCCGTATCTTCGCCCATGAGTATCACCCTTCCAGAACGCATGCATTCCACGACAGAAGATGGCCTATCCCGATGCCGTGGCTATATGGTAGCCGTCAGTAAATCCCGCGATGTCCCTATCACAACTGCCCTGCGTGGTCGCAATATGACATCCCTCTATCCGGTCCAGAATGGCACCAAGTCCATTCAGCTCATGAAGAGTCTCGCGGGTCGTGGGATTGATACCCGGGCGATCACCTCGGGATGCGGTGGGGTTGAGTATCTCACTCTTGCGGAGATGGAGGCTATGGTTATACCTGGATGGTGATTTTTTTAATCCACGCTCCTGTATGAGGAGCGTCCATATGATGTTTGTTTTTGATCTCGCTTTACTTCAATCCACGCTCCTACGCGAGGAGCGACTGCGGTGACTCTAAGGCCTGATTCTGTCATGCCAAAACACCTTAAAAATCGCAAACCAGGTCACAAATATCAATCTTCTTCACCGCGACGACTATCCAGGAATGCCAAAGAACACTACGATCACCGGATATGGTCATCGCCTCCCGTAATAGATACCATCTCCGCCCATCCTTGGCTAGTTTTCTGGTTCCACTTTTATTGTATCTTTACTCATGACCGATGTAACAAATACCAAAACCAAGACTGTTCTCACTTACAGTCTTCCTCCCAACGAGGCTGTTGTTGCTGCCTTCCAACAGGAGGTCAAACGCAATTTCAATACTTGGAGTTATGATTTCTCGGCCGCAGTCAGAGACGGCGATTTCTGGGTTTGTGGCGATTTTCGCGCTCCCGCCGCACAGTAACTACTTTTTGTGCAAACCGTTGCCCCTGTTTTTGCTTGGAATACTGCTTCTCCGGTTGAATTAACCGAAGCGGCTGCAGCATGGGTAGTTCAGTTCCCTGAAGATAGCCCCGGTTGTTGCGTGTCAGAATAGATGTCGCGCCAATGACGGAATAAATGTCTCATATAGAAAATCATCGACAGAGTAAACTCATGCCGGAGATGTCGCTCGATCTGTCATATTTTGAGACATCTATTCTGTCACGCAACACCCCGGTGGTGGTGAGGCCACCGATTTTATCTGGAAGTACGTTCCTGATTTTGATCTGACAAAAACAGCACCCCTTGAGGACTGGAAGAAATTTCTTCAAGACGAAATAGAGATGTGGTCTGATGAGGGGCAATCTGATCGATTTGATCATCTTCAGAAGACATGGATTCTTGCCCGTCACACGGACCCGATCTTTGTTGTCGATGGCGGGGATGGCGAGTTTTATATCTGGGACGGCAATCACCGGGTCGCGGTTTCTGTTACCCATGGGCTCTTAACCATCCCGGCAATTGTTGGAGTTCGTCGATAACCCTGTATCTTACCCCTATGCCTACCCTTAATAAACCCAAGAAAGCTCGCCTTCGCATTTATGAC
>Ga0302191_10001625_pt1 | contig 14297 bp, 13 predicted proteins | sample II_Bog_E3_1_FD_198775 | JGI IMG/M metagenome (GOLD analysis project Ga0302191, IMG submission 198775) | Peat permafrost microbial communities from Stordalen Mire near Abisko, Sweden - II_Bog_E3_1 | ecosystem: Environmental > Terrestrial > Soil > Wetlands > Peat | place: Sweden: Abisko...
AGCCTCTTCAAAAAAGATGCAATCGTCTTGATCGTCATCCGCCAGCAGTATATTCAGTTCTTTTAAATTCATGCGTTAAGAATTCCTTTTAATTCACTGTTTAAAAATATTTTCACCAATTCAGATGAATTAATTACAAATTTCTCCCATGCCCGACTATCAACCTTTTTCAGTCAGCGTAATAAGTACACCTTGAATAGCCTGTTTGAGTTGCTCTAAATCAGCGGTTTTACTAATATAGTGATACGCCCCTTTCTTTAGCAATATTTCTTTCATGAGCTCTTTATAACTCATGTCTTGCTTGAAAAGTGGTGAAAAAATGATGACGGGAAGGTCTTTCAGTTTTATGTTTGCTTTAATCTCATCTAAACATTCGAATCCATCTTTGCGGGGCATATTGAGATCAAGGAAAAGAAGATCAGGAAGGTTTTCAGAATTCTCCGAAAGATAATTCATCAGTTCTTCCCCGTCTTTAAAAATTGTTAGATGGGTTGCAATGGGTATTTCGTTTAATGCTTTCTCAAAGAAAAGACAATCATCGGTATCATCATCTGCAAGCAGGATATTTAGATGGACTTGTTTTTGTTTAGGGTTCAAGGGGATTATTTATAACTGTGAAAGGAATCGCGAAAAAATTCTTAAACCAAAAAAATGTTTTGGAGTTATTTTTCTCCGTTGTGACTATAAAGTTTTCTATGCTCGGTTGTACAGTATTTTTTTGCTTTACATATATGAGCATTTGCTGAACTGCTTTTTTGAGTTCTGAAATTTCAAAAGGCTTACTTATATAATAAGTTGCTCCGTGGTTATAAAGCATGTCTGCAATCTTCTTATGAAAGGAAGTGGAGTAAATGATTATGGGCAGCTCTTTAAGTCTTGGGTTGAGTTTTATCTCAGATAAGCATTCAAAGCCATTTTTGCGGGGCATATTGAGGTCGAGGAAAAGAATGTCCGGAAGTTCGTATGCCTCATTTGTAAGTTGTTGCATCAGTTGTTCTCCATCATTTAAGACACTAAGATGCGTAGGCTGTAGAATATCTTTTAATGCTTCTTCAAAAAAGTAACGGTCATCAGGATCGTCATCGGCAAGCAGTATTTTTAGAGGAGCATTTGGTTGGTTAAGTTTCATGATTTTTAATTAAATAAACATACAAGGCAAGTGCAATGCAATAGTTATAGCAGGTAAAGAAGGCAATATCTAACCTTTTAAGAGTTACACATGTATAGTTAAAAGTTACATATATCACACATTACGCTATTTGGAAAATGCAAAAAAAGTTAGCTTGCAAGCATACTGGATTTTTGGGAAAACTCTATCTAAATTTGTTTTAATATGGATAATAAATGAAACATACTTCAAAACAATTTATTTAATTAGCACTAATAGGGTAAAAAATTAATGACTTGTATTAAATAAATAAATCAGATGCAATTTTGTCGGCAAGTAATTTCCCTTTTTGTGTCAAAATCAAACTATCCTGTTTCCATTGCAAGTGCCCTGAAGCAATATAGGGCTCTGCACCCGACAGAAAAGCATTTAATTTTTCTTCCCCGAACCCTTCACTGATAAAGCCCGGACTAACTCCCCATATGGTTCTCAGGCGGGTCATAATATATTCATTGAGTTTGTTTTCTTGTGTAAGAATTTCAATTTCAATATTCGGTCTTTTTGAAAGTATTGCTTTTATATATCTGGCATTATTCGCCACATTAAATTGTCTTGAAATACCATTGTAGGAATGGGCAGAAGGACCTATACCCAGGTAATGCTCATCCTTCCAATAACTGCTGTTATGCCTGGACGACTGACCTTCTTTACTAAAATTCGAAATTTCATAATGAATGAAATTATGCTTCTCCGCTTCACACATTAATAATTCAAATTGTTCTATAGTTTCAGGTTCGGCAGGCAGGGTTATGGTACCCTTGCGTAAAAAATGGTTGAAGGCAGTCTTCTCTTCAATAGTTAGGCAATAAGCGGAAAGATGAGGCACATCTAATTTAAAAGCTTGGTCCAAATTAAAAGCCCATTTTTCCATGGTTAAGTTAGGAAGTCCGTAAATTAAATCAATGCTGATATTTTTTATTCCGCCTGCCTGGGCATTTTTAACAGCTTGTATAGCTTGTTCTGCAGTATGTGAGCGATTCATGCGCTCAAGGTCCTCATCAAAAAACGATTGTATTCCTATACTGAGCCTGTTAATTCCTGTTTCGGTAAGTTCTTTTATTTTTTCCGGTGTTAAATCGTCGGGATTGGCCTCCAGCGTAATTTCCGCGTCGGAATTGACTTCAAAATGTTCTTTTATTTTGCCGATAATTTTGTTTAATTCTATATAGCTTAATAGGGATGGAGTTCCTCCTCCAAAATAAATAGTAGAAAGGTTTTTTCCGGACAAATAATCTTTTCTTAATGCTATTTCGCTGTATAGTGCATCTACCAGTAATTCTTTATTCTGCAAGGAAGTGGAAAAATGGAAGTCACAATAATGACAGGCTTTTTTGCAAAACGGGATATGGATATAAACCCCTGCCACCGTAATTAAGAGTTGGAGGCCGCTTTTAAAACTATCCGGAAAGTAGTTCCTTTATTTATTTCAGAATTCTTCACTGTTATTTTCCCCCCGTGGTAATCTTCAATTATCCGCTTGCAAAGCGAAAGGCCTAAGCCCCAACCCCTGCTTTTGGTAGTATATCCGGGTTCAAAAACGGTTTTAAATTTCCCTTTGGGAATACCTTTTCCCGTATCGGTAATATCCACAATTATGGTATTTGCCTGGCGCGACACATCTATGGAAATAGCTCCCTGTCCGCTCATGGCATCAATGGCATTGCGGAAAAGGTTTTCAATAACCCAGGAAAACAAGGGGGGATTTAAAAGGGCAACGGTATCTGTATTAGGTGCCACTGTTAAAGCGAATTTTACTTTTTCGGAACTGCGCGTGCGTATGTAATCTTTGGTTTCTTCCAGTTCATCCATCATGTCATACGGCTCTAATTGTGGTGTGGAGCCTATTTTAGAAAACCTGCTGGTAATGGTCTCCAATCGCTTTACATCTTTTTCCATTTCATCGGTCAGCTCCACATTTTTCGATTTCAAATATTCTACCCATGCCATTAATGAGGTAAGCGGAGTGCCCAGTTGATGGGCGGTTTCTTTAGCCAGCCCTACCCAAACCCTGTTTTGTTCCGATTTACGGGCGCTGTTGAAAAGGTAATAAGCAAGCAGAATAAACAGACTTATTACACCCAGCTCAAGGTAGGGATAGTATCGCAACTCTTTGGACAAAGTAGATTCTTCGTAAAAAATATATCGTGTTCCTTCATCGGGCAATTCTATTTCAATTGGGAGATTACTTTGTCGCATATCCGCAATTAAGTTTTCCCTATACCCCATATCTTTCATGTTAAGGGTATCCACATTATCAGACTTCATAATTTTTGTTTGTGTGGAGTCCATAAGAATGACAGGTACTGAGGAGGCATTGGTTTGAACATCTTTCATAAAGGATGCAACCAAATCGTTAAGCACTAACTTCAGATCCGTAAAGAGCTTTGAATCGGAGTAGTAGAGGTAATTTTTTTTATTTTTAGAGATAATGATTTCAATAGGAGCATGTTGTTCACGCATCATTTTTACCTGGCTGTTCAGGTAGGCCGTATCATTCTTCTTTGCTTTTATAGAATCGAGGAGGTTGCGGTTTTGATAGGGTATGGGATTTCCTTTATCATCCGTTAAAATTACAGGAACAGTGCGATTATTTTTTATAACGTCCAGCAGGAAGCTCAGGTCACCTTGCGGGCCATATACATCGGCTATTTTCCTTTCGGCATCTGCCCATAACTGCACTTTTTGCCTTTCATCAGAGCCAATCTGGTTGAACAGGTTGTTGGCATATTTAACCAGCCGGGCTTTATTCTGTATGGCTTCCGCCCATAACTTCACCTTGTTGCGCTCTTCCTTCTCCAGCTTATGTACAAGGCTGTTGGTATAAAACAACGATGCCCCTGTAATAAGGAATCCCACTATTATCAGGAGAAACTTCCAACGGTTTTTTTGGGTGTAGTTCATTAATTAGTAGTCAATAGGAGGTATTGCGTAAAACACAAAGATACTTACAATAGTCCAAAATGTAATATCTTTGCTTGTGTAGGAAGCAGGACAAAACATGCTTCAGCGTAAAAATGAGTAAAAAAGGACGTGTTTTAGTGGCCATGAGCGGAGGGGTAGATAGCTCCGTGGCTGCCATGCTATTGCATGAAGAAGGATATGAAGTGGTAGGCATTACCATGAAAACATGGGATTATGCCTCTTCGGGCGGAAGCAAAAAGGAAACAGGCTGTTGCAGCCTCGATTCAATAAATGATGCCCGCCAGCTTGCCGTTAAGTATGGGTTCCCGCATTATATTCTTGACCTTAGGACAGAGTTCGGGGATAGCATCATCGATAATTTTGTAGAGGAATATATGGCAGGCAGAACTCCTAATCCATGCGTACTATGCAATACCCACATTAAATGGGATGCCCTGCTTAGAAGGGCGGACATGATGGACTGCGAATTTATTGCTACGGGCCATTATGCCAAAATAAGGGAAGAAAATGGCAGGCATGTTATCTCCAAAGGATTGGATGACTGGAAAGACCAGAGCTATGTGCTTTGGGGGCTTAAACAAGAGAGCCTGAAAAGAACTATTTTTCCTCTGGGCGGCTTTCGTAAACCTGAGATTCGTCAATTAGCTGATGAACGTGGATTCAGCGAACTTGCCAAAAAAGGTGAGAGCTATGAAATATGTTTTATCCCGGATAATGATTACCGTGGCTTTTTGAAAAGGAAAATAAACGGCCTTGCTGAAAAAGTAAATAACGGAGACTATGTTACTGCGGATGGAAACGTAATAGGAAAACATAAAGGGTATCCATTCTATACGATTGGCCAACGTAAAGGACTTGACCTTGCCGTTGGAGAGCCTATGTTCGTGACTGACATAGATGTGGCGACCAACAAGATTACCTTGGGTGTGAAAGAGGCATTAGAAAAGGATACAATGACAGTAGGGCGGTATAATCTTATCAAATACGATACCTTGCCCGATGGAATGGAAGCGCATACCAAAATACGGTATAAAGACCCCGGCGCAAAAGCCATACTGAAAGTAGAAAACGAAAAAATAAAAGCATTCTTCCAACGGAAAGTAAATGCTATTACTCCCGGACAATCGGCTGTGTTTTATGAAGGCGATGATTTGCTGGGCGGAGGAATTATTGAATCGGCTACAGCATGAGTGGGAAAATAAAATACGTAATGCTTGTTGCAGGCATTTTTGGCCTTTTATTTTTTTCCTGTAAAAAGGAACAGCAGCCTGTCGTTTATACAGGGCGCGATTATTTCCCCAATAATGTGGGACATTATGTTATTTATCAATGCGATTCGATAATAGTTAATCCATTCAGCAAAAAAACTCCCCCGTTCGATACGTTCCAATACCAAATTAAAGAGGTGATAGATTCTTTATTCCTGAACAACCAGGGACAGCTTACCCAACGCATTGTTCGTTATAAAAGAGCAGATACTTCCACCCTGCCATGGAGCAATATTCTTACACCGGAAAAAGTTTGGACAGGCACATTGCTTTCCAATATGGCTGTGAGATTGGAGGATAATATTAATTATATAAAATTAGTCTTCCCCATGAGTTTAAATCAACAATGGAATGGCAATGCCATGAATACCATTGGAACATGGAACTACCAATATACCACACTTAATATACCTGCCATTGTTAATGGTATAAGTTTCGATTCTACCCTTACCGTATTGCAGCAAAAAGATTCTTCGCTTGACGGATATCAATATTATGTTGAACAATATGCCGCCGGTGTAGGCCTGATTTATAGAAAGATAGTAGATTGGCAGTCAACCAATCTGTATTTTGCATCGCCACCTCCTCTTGATAGCGCGAACTCAGGCACCATTTTATATACAGAGGCATATTTGTCTTCCGGAAATCAATAGTCAGTAACATTTCCCCTTCTCTTCCTGAATGATTCTTAATTTTGCAGTATCAGGACTATGGGATTCAAAAAAATAACACCGGTAATAACAGAATCGCTAAAAGAGATTGTAGGGAAAGAGTATGTTTTTACCGATGCTGAATCGCTGAGGCATTACGGACATGATGAAACGGAAGATCTGAACTTTCCGCCGCAGCTTGTTATTAAACCCCGCACAGCGGAAGAAATAGCCGGTATTTTAAAAATTTGCAATGCTGAACTTATACCGCTTACACCACGCGGAGCAGGTACCGGGCTTAGCGGAGGCGCATTGCCTGTATATGGAGGCGTAGTATTATCTATGGAACGGTTTAATCGTATTCTCAACATAGATGAAAGAAACCTGCAAGCTACAGTAGAGCCAGGGGTTATCAATCAAGTGTTTCAGGAAGCCGTAATGGAGAAAGGACTTTTTTACCCTCCCGACCCTGCCAGCAAAGGCAGTTGTTTTTTGGGGGGCAATGTAGCTGAACGTGCCGGTGGTCCTAAAGCAGTAAAATATGGAGTTACCAAAGACTATGTGCTGAATTTGGAAGTGGTGTTGCCAACCGGCGAAATTATATGGACGGGTGCGAACGTTCTTAAAAATTCAACCGGATATAATCTCACGCAACTGATGACAGGAAGCGAAGGCACGCTTGGAATCATCACTAAAATAGTTTTCCGACTTATTCCATTGCCTAAATATAACCTGCTTATGCTGGCGCCTTTCTTTTCGGCCATCAAGGCCTGCGAAGCAGTATCGGCTATTTTCAGGGCGGGTATCACTCCCTCTGCCCTGGAATTTGTGGAACGTGATGCCATTGACTGGGCGCTAAAATACGTAGATGGAATTTCCATACAAGTAAAAGACGAAATACAAGCGCACCTGATTATAGAAGTAGATGGAAACGACCCCGAGGTGCTGATGAAAGAATGTGAAAAAATAATGGAAGTTCTTCAGCCTTTTGAATGCGATGAAATTCTTTTCGCCGATACGCAGGAACAAAAAAACGCACTTTGGAAAATGCGGAGAAGTGTAGCCGAAGCAGTAAAAACGCATTCTGTTTATAAAGAAGAGGATACCGTTGTACCCCGCGCCGAGCTTCCGGTTCTGCTGGCAGGAGTAAAGGATATTGGTAAGAAATATGGTTTTCAATCTGTATGTTATGGACATGCCGGAGACGGCAACCTGCATGTGAATATTATTAAAAATAACATGAGTGAGGAAGAGTGGTCAACTATTCTTCCGCCGGGTATCCGGGAAATATTCCAACTTTGCGTAAAGTTAGGAGGGACTATTTCCGGAGAACATGGCATAGGATGGGTACAAAAGGATTATATGGATATTGCTTTCACCGAGAAATCAATCGCCTTGCAAAAACAGATAAAATCGGTATTTGACCCTAATGGAATTTTAAACCCCGGCAAAATCTGGTTATGAAAAAGATGCTTCAATCTAAATTAGTGAAAAACTTTATCAGCCACTGGATTCAGGGGTTGATTGTGTTGGCTCCTATAGTTATTACTGTTTTTGTTTTTTACAGGCTGTTTATTTTCTTCAACAGTAATTTTCAATTTCCCAGAATTGTTAATCCTTATCTCGATCCGTTTATTGTACCCATTGCCATCATATTATTTATTTATCTGATAGGTCGGCTTTCTGCTTCTATTTTATTTACACCTGTGTATGTTGGTCTGGAGAAAGGAGTGGAAAGGGTTCCTTTTATACGGGTGGTATATTCCGCCGTGAAAGATCTTTTTTCTGCATTTGTAGGGAACAAAAAGAAATTTAACCGCCCGGTTCTGGTGACGATAGATAAAGCAAATGATATAAAGCAAATGGGATTTGTAACCCAGACTGACTTATCTACGATGGCTATTGCAGAAGACTTGATCTCCGTTTATTTGCCCTTTTCGTATGGGCTGAACGGCAAACTGATTATTGTGCATAAAGACAGTGTGCAACCATTAAATGTGTCGCCGGCCGAAGCCATGAAATTCATTATTTCGGGCGGAGTTACCCATGTGGATTGATCTAATATAAAATGGCAAAAGATTCTATTATATCAAAAATTCCGCCCAAGTTTATACCGTATTTACTGGTGTTGGCAGGTACATTGCTATTTCTTCCATTTCTCGGAAAAGTTCACCTGTTTGATTGGGATGAAATAAACTTTGCGGAATGTGCCCGGGAAATGATTGCAGCCAAGCAGTATTTTTTAGTCACTATAAATTATTTGCCCTTTTGGGAAAAACCACCTTTGTTTATCTGGATGCAAAGTCTGTGTATGAATATTTTCGGTATCACAGACTATGCTGCCCGTCTGCCCAATGCACTATGCGGAATTGCAACATTTGTTGTACTTTATAAAATCGGTACCATATATAAGGACAGGCGTTTTGGATTGCTATGGGTCCTGGCTTATGCCGGTTCTTTGCTTCCGCAATTCTATTTTAAATCGGGTATCATTGACCCTTGGTTTAACTTTTTCATTTTTACAAGTGTGTATTTCTTTATGCGCGTTCAAATGCAGAAAAAGGATTTGATGCCGGGCAAAGGCAACCTGTTTGTGGTATTATCCGCTTTCCTGATGGGTATGGCCGTAATAACAAAAGGTCCGGTGGCATTGCTTGTTTTTTGTTTATGCCTGTTTGTTTATTGGCTGATTGAAAAAAGAAGAGCTCCGTTACGTTATAGGCAAGTACTGCTTTTTATAACGGTGTTATTAGTTGGCGGTGGTTCCTGGTTTGCCGCCGAAATTTTTACCGGCCACCGGGATATAATAATGCAATTTATCAATTATCAGATCAGGCTATTTAAAACGGGAGATGCCGGTCATGGCGGGCCTTTTTATTTCCATATAGTTATATTGCTGATTGGCTGTTTCCCTGCTTCCATATTTGCATTCAGAGGGATGAGTTCGGAGATGAAAGACGATGAAAAAGGCCGGGAAATATCCCTTTGGATGGGTATCTTATTTTGGGTGACACTCATATTATTTTCTATTGTAAAAACAAAAATTATTCACTATTCCTCCCTTTGTTATTATCCCCTTACATACTTTGCAGCTATAGCCATAAGCAATTTGCTTGACGGAGATGTGAAGTGGAGGAAATGGATGACCTGGGGACTTTCCATCACCGGCGGACTTATTGCCATTGCCCTAATTGGACTGCCTATTGTTGGAATGAACAAGCAAGCTATTTTAAACAGTGGTTTATTAAAGGATCCTTTTGCAGCGGCTAATTTGCAGGCCGATATCCATTGGTCATATGCCGATTGCTTGTTGGGAGTTTTTTTACTGTCTGCACTTATTATATCTCTTATTTATATTCATAAAGGCAAAATTAAAAAAGGCATATTTAGTATGTTTTTTGGCAGCCTGATTACTACTAATTTAGCGCTTATAGTGATTACTCCTAAAATTGAAATGCTTACACAGCAAGCTGCTATAGAGTTTTATCAGCGATTACAGGGCAAAGATGTATATGTTACTACGCTCGGGTTTAAAAGCTATGCCCATTATTTTTATTCGGATGAACAACCCTGGACAAATATCAATTGCACGAATGAAGACTGGCTGTTGAAAGGAGACATAGATAAACCTGTTTATTTTGTTTGTAAAATAAATCATGCGGATGAATACGAAAAACAATATCCGCAATTAAAGGAACTCTACCGGAAAAACGGATTTGTATTTTTGGAAAGGACGAATGTTAAATAAGCTTGGTATTGTGGAATCCCCCTTTATTAATACCTTTGTCGTAATAACTAAACACAAACATGGCTTGTAGCGGATGTTCAACAGGTAGGGGCGGCAGTAGCGAAGGTGGCTGTAGCAGCGGAGGCTGCAACAAGCTTAATGTATTCGACTGGCTTGCCAATATGGAGCTTCCCGGCGGGCAAAAACCTTTTGATATTGTAGAAGTGCGTTTTAAAAACAGCCGTAAGGAGTTTTTCAGAAACCGCAATAATTTGCAACTTTTACAAGGGAATATTGTATCGGTTGAAGGTGCCAGTGGTTTTGATGTGGGCGTAGTTTCGGTAGCCGGTGAAACCGCCAGGCTGCAATTGAAAAAGAAAAGAATGACAGAGGATGACCCAAGCATTAAAAATATACTTAGGAAATCTTCAGCCAGTGATATAGAAAAGTGGAAAGAATCTCAGGAGCTTGAAAAGGTAATGATTGTGAGGGCAAGGATACTTGCATCTAACATGAAGTTAGACATGAAGATAAATGACATGGAAATTCAGGCGGATAAGTCGCAGGCATCTTTTTACTATACCGCTCCCGGCAGGGTTGATTTCAGGGAGCTTATCAGAGCATATAGCTCCGAATTCAGGTTACGCATACAAATGTGGCAAATAGGGGAGAGGCAGGAAGCCGGAAGGCTTGGAGGCATTGGTTCTTGCGGCAGGGAACTCTGCTGTTCTACATGGCTCACCGATTTCCGTTCTGTCAGCACGTCGGCCGCAAGATACCAGCAACTGGCTCTTAATCCTGTTAAACTGGCAGGGCAATGCGGAAAATTGAAATGCTGCCTTAACTATGAGTTAGATTCATATATGGATGCCCTGAAGGATTTTCCTCAAACACTTGATCTGGAATCGCAGAAAGGCAGGGCTGTTCATCAGAAGACAGATATATTCAGAAGGACTATCTGGTACACTTATCTGGATGCCCCGGAAAACTTTATTCCGCTGACAGTAGAGCGAGTTAAGTTTATTATTGATATGAACCAGAAAGGCAAAAAGCCTGATGCAATTGAAGATTTGAAACTGGAAAGCATGAAAGAAAAAGAACTGGGATATGTTGTTGGTGTAGGCAGTAAAAAGAATAATAATAGAAGAAGGAGAAGGGATTAAGAGCAATTTTAATTCAGCGAAGCAATAGCTTCCTCCACAGTTTTAGTGTTTCCGTAAAACGAAAGAATTTTCATAAGCACTTCTTCCACCATAGCATCGGGACAGGAGGCGCCACTGGTAAGCACAACTGTTAAAGGTGTTTTTTCCGGCAAAAAGCTAAGGGCCGTTTTTCGCTGTTCCGAATGAATTTCGAAATAATTTATTTTATCTTTTGATTCTATTTCTTTTACTGATGAAATGAAATATGTTTTAAATCGTTGTTCGCATAATTCCACCAGGTGCGATGTATTGGAGCTATTATAGCCTCCCACCACAATGGCAACATCGGCCTCCTGTTTTAGTAACTGCTGTGTAGCATCCTGGTTTTCATTGGTGGCATAGCAAAGCGTATCGCGGGTATCGGCAAAGTGTTGCTGTATGGTCGAAGCCCCGAATTTTTCCACCATCACTTGTTTTAAGTAATTGGCTATATCCTGTGTTTCTGCAGCCAGCATGGTAGTTTGGTTAATCACGCCCAGCCTGTCTAAACTGCTAAGTGGGTTGAAAGCCGGTGAATATCTTCCTTTAAAGATTTCTTCAAATTTTTCCAGGGAAATTTTCCCCAATATGAAATCACCCAACAACTGCGTTTCCTTTTTGTCTTTTACAATAAGAGAGGGGCTATTCGCCGAACTGTGCGAGAAGGTTGCCCGGGTTTCTTCATGTCCCGGCCTGCCGTGTATAATAACGGTATAGTTTTCGGCCCCCAGCTTTTCCGCTTTATTCCATACCCGGTGAACAAAAGGGCAGGTTGTATCGTATGTTTTTATTTCAATACCAATTTCAGCCAGTTGCCTGCTAATGTCAAGGGTGGTTCCAAATGCGGGAATAATCACCACATCTTCTTTTTTTAGTTCCGAAAAAGGAGTTATTGTTTTACCATCGGTATCCATTAAAAATTGTACACCCCGGTCCTGTAAATTCGAATTTACTTCAGGGTTGTGAATCATTTGGCTAAGCAGAAATATGCGTTTATCGGGATTTTCTTTCACCGCGCGGAATGAAAGCTCAATAGCATTTTGCACCCCGTAACAAAACCCAAAATGGCGGGCCAGTAAAAACCGCACCTGGCCAAAATCTAACAGGGTAGGGGAGAAATCTTTTTTCTTAGGATCCTTACCCGAACGGAAGTCTTTAACCCTTGATAATATAGGGCTATTATAAAATTCAGGAATTTCAAATGTTTTCACAGGTGCAAAGGTAGGAAAAGCATGGGAAAAGGAGGTGAGATCTTATTATAAGGATTCAGTTTTTGCCAATAAAATAAGGGTATATAATCCCTCTTTCATTAACTCTTTGCTTATTTCATGCAAAAAACACTCTTTTCAGGCATATTAATCCAAAAAGACATATATTCGCACCTCCAAAACCTTAAAAACCACTAATTATGTCATATTTCTTTACTTCCGAATCCGTTTCAGAAGGTCATCCTGATAAAGTAGCTGACCAAATTTCAGATGCGGTACTTGATGCATTGCTTGCACAAGACCCTAATTCCAAAGTTGCCTGCGAAACCTTTGTTACTACCGGTTTGGCTGTAATTGGTGGAGAAATAAAGACTAAAGGATATATTGATGTACAAAAAATAGCCAGGGAAGCCATTCGCAAGATTGGTTACACCAAGGCAGAATATATGTTTGATGCTGATTCTTGCGGTGTAATATCAACCATTCACGAACAATCGCCCGATATTAACCAAGGTGTTGAAAGAGTAAAAGAAGAAGACCAGGGTGCCGGCGACCAGGGAATGATGTTCGGATATGCATGTACCGAAACCGACAATTATATGCCTCTCGCTATTGAAATTGCGCACTTATTAGTGAAAGAACTTGCTGCTATCCGCAGGGAAGGCAAAAAGATGAAGTATCTAAGGCCGGATGCCAAGTCACAGGTTACCGTTCAATACAGCGACAAAGGAAAAGCGGAACGTATTGATACGATAGTGATATCTACCCAACACGATGACTTTGATAAAGACGAAGTGATGTTGGCAAAAATTCGGGAGGATGTTATCAATATCCTTATACCAAGGGTTAAGAAATTACTTCCTGCTAAAGTGAAAAAACTGTTTAAAGAAGACATTAAATATTTTGTAAACCCGACCGGAAAGTTTGTAATCGGCGGTCCGCATGGCGATACCGGTTTAACAGGCCGGAAAATTATTGTGGATACATACGGAGGAAAATGCGCACACGGTGGTGGTGCATTTTCAGGAAAAGATTCGAGCAAGGTTGACCGTTCAGCTGCGTATGCTGTTCGTCACGTTGCAAAAAATTTAGTGGCTGCCGGTGTATGTTCCGAAGTAGAGGTACAAGTAGCCTATGCCATTGGTGTAGCCCAACCGGTTTCTATTAGCGTGGATACTTACGGAACCGCAAAAGTAAAAGACAAAGAAGGTAAAAAACTTACGGATGGAGAAATAGCAGCCCGCGTAGGTAAAATATTTGATATGCGTCCGGCCGCCATCGTTAAACGTTTTGGTCTGCGTAACCCTATTTTTTCGGAAACTGCAGCTTATGGGCACATTGGCAGGACTCCCGGCATAAAGGAAATAAACGGTAAAAAATACGAAACCTTTACCTGGGAAAAGTTAGACTATGTCGATGCTCTGAAAAAAGAATTTGGCATAACGGAAGAGAAGCAAGTGGAAGTAGCTTAAAAATTCAGACAGTAGTTATTATAAAGTGTTAGGGGGCTTTTAGCCCCCTAATTATTTTATAGCAAAAGACTTTATTTTTGTTGAGGGGTTGAATCGTCCTTTAGCCTAAAATGGATAGGTATCATATATTGCACTCTTACAGCATGACCATTTTGTTGTCCGGGTGTCCATTTAGGCATGCCTGAAATTACCCGTACAGCTTCATTTTCCAAACTTCTTCCACCCTGCACTCCTCTTAATACTGTAACCGTAGAAACGGAACCATCTTTTTCAATTATAAAACTTACATACACAGTCCCTTGTATATTATTTGCTTGTGCATCTTTAGGATACACGATATTGTCTGCCAGGTATTGATTGATATCGCCTTGGAATACTGGTTTTGACTGAACTACACTATATGCCTTGCTGGTGTCGGCCGCAGGTTGTGTGCTCTGGGAATATATATTTGAAAAGCCCAACAGCATGATACAAAAAGCCAATAAAGTTTTCATGGTTTTATTGTTTTGATATGTATTATAACGTGTGTATCCCTATAAAATTGTATTAACGCCCGAATACGAAGCCTAGTTTATAATTGGCATTTACAGCTTTTCCGGTTGAATCCCTGGCAGGTTTCCACCTGGGCATAGCTTTAACTATTTGGACTGCTGCATTATCCACATTACCGCCTACAGTTCCACCTCCCATTTTAATGATGG
>Ga0302191_10001633_pt1 | contig 14261 bp, 13 predicted proteins | sample II_Bog_E3_1_FD_198775 | JGI IMG/M metagenome (GOLD analysis project Ga0302191, IMG submission 198775) | Peat permafrost microbial communities from Stordalen Mire near Abisko, Sweden - II_Bog_E3_1 | ecosystem: Environmental > Terrestrial > Soil > Wetlands > Peat | place: Sweden: Abisko...
CATTTACTTTTTATTCTCAATATTACGAGAGGCCCTCACTACACATACATTGATATCCAAAAGCATTCGCGACAATGAAATGGCATCCACCAGCACGCTCTAACCGACTATTGCAGAATCTATCACCCCTGCAAGAAGCATGTCCTATATCTTTCTTGTTTTAAAGTTAAATCCCTCCCACCCAACGCCTCCCAAAGCAGAGTAAGCTTCTGGTAGAGCTTCAACGAGTCTTTTTCTGGGAGACCGAAGTGCTTTGGCAAGGACCTTTACTCCAGGTTCAAATTATCCGCGATATGATTCGAGCATATCAGCCATTCTCCAGTAGGTGACTCCTCCGCCTGCCACAACACCATGTTTTTTCGCAGTTTGCACGCTATTAAGGGCGTCAATAATCTTATCATAGATTTCTAGAGCCACTGCTTCAGTTGAGCCCCCAGCATAAATTACAGAATTAGTGCAAACGTCGCTTCTTTTCCCCATTACAGAAGTCTCAATCTGATCCATATCGACGCGTATTGCTCTACCTAAGTGTTTATACTCGATCTCCCGAATGGATGGTCCGTATTAATTAAAAATCGTTGCCTCAGTTGTCAAAGCCAATTGACGCATATAGTCTTTTGCAATTGAGCCATAATTCTTCAAAATTAGGGGAAATGCTTCCACAATATTTTTGCGTTTATTGTAGATAAGCGTACTGAGTACGGAATCGCTGATGACTGGACTCACTATAAACAGTTGTTTGCGTGCTTTCTTTGCCAGCTATAAGGCTGCCAATATGTCTTCGACGCTATTAATTCCGTTTTAGTCAAGAAGCACCAGAGGATAGTCTAATTCCACCTTATCACCCACGTTTTTAAAGTCAGGATGTGGAATTCCCGACACCATCTTCAACCCAGTGTAGAACTGCATTAGATAGGATCTACCTCTACGTAGCTGTCAGTTAGATGTGTTTTCTATACTTTAATGATTTATGCATTTGATACAGCCTTACTAACGAGTGAAGAAAGCAATGCATCCCCTTTTGTCGCTATCATAGCCACTCGCTGGAAGTCCTCCTCCTGAATTATGGCTTAGCTACAGTTGATATCTGCTGTGCTGCCATTTTTAGGAACTACATGCCTAAATTCCGCCCAACCAGCAGGCCTTATTTGATGTCTCGAATTGAGGCACCTGCTTATAGACTCTTCCTTCCTTCTTTCACAATTTATGAGATGAGGATGGCAGAAGTGGTTGTACCATCACCCGCGAAACGATTAGTACCGTTGGCTGACTTCTTTATGAGCGTACAGACTGCATCTTTTAGACGGTCTTCCTAAATGCATCATCAGCTACATAGTCGATATGCTTAACCACAGTGACTCCATCTTTAGTTATACGAGGTTATCCCTTCTCGTTCTCAATTACCACATTGCGTCCCATCGGTCCCAAAGTCACAGCAGCAGTGCGACCCACCTCCTCGGCTGTTTCCGCGATGATTCTCAGGCAGTCGCTCCCAAACAGCAATCGCTTTGCGGAAAATAGTGCGCGCAGCCCTTTGCTAACCCACATTATAATTAATTGAGACTATGATCTTCTTTGAGTGTATGCAAATCATGCAAGTTTGCCCTGCGAGAGCTGTCTTCTGTAGTCCTCGAAATCTCCCTGGAATTTTTTGAGACGAGTATCTTTTAGGTACCAAATCTAATCGCAGACGGTGGAGATGAGATGCTGGTCGTGAGAGACGATGATAACTCCGCCTTGGTAGTTATTGAGCGCGATGATTAGAGCGTTTACTGCGTCGATATCCAAGTGATTGGTAGGCTCGTCCAGTACTAGAATATGGGGGTTCTTCCACATGGCCAGCGCAAACGCTACTCTTGATTTTTGACCACCTGATAGCAGGTAGTTGGGCCTAAGAGCAAGGGTTCCAGTCATTCCAAAGGAGCCGAGATGCGAACGATAAGTCTCTTGTGTGCTTCCTGGGAAGTCAACCATGAATTGTTCTAGAGGGGAAAGATGAAGTTTGAGTTGATCGGTATGATGCTGGGTAAACATAGATAGGGACAGTCTCCCATTCCTGTAAGAGTTGCCCGAAACTAGACTGAGCTCCCCAACTAATAATTTAAGCAGAGTTGATTTACCGACTCCATTTGCGCCTACAATAGCTATTCTACTCTCCATATCGATCGCGAAGTTGATGTTACGTAAAATATGTTTTTATTCCTGGTAACTAAAATATCCATCCTCAATGCGCAACAGTGGTGGACGCAGTTTGTCGGGAGTGGGGAAGATGAACACGCAACTCGGATCTTAAATTACTTCCTCGACGAGCTCCATCTTATTGATGGCTTTGATACGGGACTGCACGAGAGAGGCGCGCTTGGCGTTAAACCTAAATAGCATTCTAAATACCTGAACTTATCAATGAAGGATTGCATGTGCTATAGCTTCATTTGCTGGTTGTCAAACTGCTTCTTATTGCGCTCGCGGTTTTCTATTCTCAATTTTTCGAAGGTATCGTAGTTTCCCCTGTAATAGTCAAGCTTTTAGTTATAGAAGTGGATGGTCTCGTTGCATGTTACGTTCAGAAACTCACGTGCGTGAGATACGATCACAACTGTGCTTTTGCAATTGCATACGTAGTCTTATAACCACATCACCGCGTCGAGATCCAAATGATTTGTTGGCTCGTCCAATAGTAGGACTTCTGGCTCAACGAACAAAGCACGAGCGAGGGCTACACGTACTCGCCATCCTCCAGACAGTGATTCCACTGGTTTTTGCAGCATATCAATAGTAAACCCAAGACCTCCTAAAATGGCTGCAGCCCTGGATTCAGCCTTATTGGCTTCGATCTCTTCCAATCTCTTAAAGATTTGGTTCATTCTGACAGTGTTGTTGTCCTTGGTAGACAATTCCTCCTGTTATGACAATAATTATTCACGTTCAATATCAGTCTCAAGCACTGTGTTCATAACTGTTTTGGAAGTGTCCCTCAACTCCTGCTCCACCAATAGAATCTGTAAGTGGTTGGGCATTTTTGGGAATTCACCTCGAGCCAATGCGTTCATCAGGCATGTTTTACCTATACCGTTCCTACCCACCAAACCATATTTGCGTCCATATGACAATTTGAGGTTAGTGCCCTCAAGGAGGGTTTTACCTGCAATGATCAAACTAATGTTTTCAAGGATAAGGTCAAAATTTTTGCCAGTGCCAATCCTCTCCCTGCGTATTTGAACAGGTGGCAGTTCTTTTTTCCTTAGTTCAATCTCACTCATATGCTTCTGTAAATTAATCATCGCCTTTTCCTCATCGCGATCCAGTCCTCCTTTCTATTTTTTTCGCCATTTTTATTTTGACAACTGGTCGTTACTGTTTCCTGCAGTTTGCTTCTTAGCGAATAGAGGTTGCCGAGCCTCTTACATTGAAAGGACCTTCTCGAGCACCACACTTTGATCAAGGCGATCAGCTGACAAACTGAATTTGTTTTATAAGCTTAGCAAACCAGCATTCTTGAGACAGAGGAACAAGTTATCACAGCGTTTGATCCATTCGTTGCGATCGACACGAAATAACCCAAGGAAATCAGCTATCATTTCATAGAGTTAAGCAGAATTGATGGGGGATTCCTCGAGAAGGATTCCTGCTATGTGTTGATCGAGCTCATCGTCACCCTGTGGGAGAGTGAGCTCCTTCTTAACCAGCTTCTGAACGATCCCCAGCGCTTATGTATCGCTGGACATGTTAGACTGTTGATTATAGATTTATTAGAGAGTTTGCATATTAAAGCCAGAAAATCAATAACCAGATTTTATGCAAAATAATGGATGCGATCGTGAGTGAATCAATGAAAATGAGCCGAGCATAATTATCGATCAGATTAATTCTTATGAAATTCAAAATGTTTTTATAAATTTAAGGGGATGAACCAACGATAAGTTATTAGTTATATTTTATCATCTTTTCATCATTCTTAACATTTAACTTTTCAGATAATAAGCGAATATAAACATCGCTGGCAATTCATTCTTTAGCGTACAGGCCAGACCCACTCATCGCAATCAACCAGGATAATTCATTACATACTAGGCTTCTATTTCATTTGTTAGCGCATCCCTTAATGTAGAGATGTTTGTATATTTCATATCATTTGGTCTTGAATCCGAACTATCGTTTGGATTAATTTTTGCTAAATAGTGAGATGACCTCTTCTTTCTCCTGTCTTTTCCGTATTCCTGTAGACTTGTTCCCTTTCATTCCCCTTATTAATCTATAATACTTTGCCAATAGTATAAATAAACTTGCAAATAATTTAAATCCCACCCTTAGCAACAAAATTTATGTATTTTCACCAATGCATCAATAATTTAAAATTTACTCATCCCTCCTTCCTCCAAACTAACCACTCACTCACCTTTCTTTTTTTCCTCACCATCACCATAATTACTGACTTTTACTTTTAAATAAAATTCTTTAAAATTCTTTAAAATTCTTTTAATAAATTTTACCGAAGATAAAGATAAACCAAAATCATTTATACAACATCCTTTATCATAAATTTACTTAATATTTGAATTTATTGGGCAACAAGTCAATTATTTTTACTATGATCAAGGATTTTCCTTTGGTTTTAGAAACTAATATTATTCAATGGAAAAATCGGTATATTCTTTCAAAATATACCAGGACGGCTTTATCACGCACCTCTTCTTGTCAAACCAATCACTTCTTATTGATAATTATTGTCGTTCAATAATTTTAAATTTATTCCTAATTTATTGGTAACCCCAATATTTTTGAAAATTGGTTCATCAATACTTTACAAATTGGTTGAACATATCGATATCTCCTCTAAAATACTTTTGCTAAGCCCAATTGTTGATATTTTACTTTTAATAGGGTCTATCGACCAATAGAATCTCATACTGGTAAGTCCCTATCTATTTTAAATTTAGTCTCAGTAAAAAGGGACATATTAAATACAAACACTCGAGTCCAATAAATGATATTTCCACCCTTGAGCTCCCAAAGAAAAAAAAGTAGTTGTTTTGTTTTAATATAAAATCATGAGAGATTATCGATTATATAATCATAAACTTAACATGGAAAAAATCTTAGCTGGCAAGTTACTTAGAAAACACACAACTAAAACAACTTCTGCTCCTCTCCTCGCTCCAATCAAATGTGACCCAATCACCAAGACATTCTCAGAGAAAAATAAGTTGCCAAGCGAAGCAAAACCCAAGAAACATGCTGATAAATTGGAATAGCCAAATAAACTAAAGATAGAAGATAGTCTTCTATCTATTGAGGTGGTGGGTTGGTAATCTGTCAAAGAATTTATTGATTGGGAAACTGAAACTGAAATTTGCTAATTTTACATGGGGTAATGCTCTCAGTGAAACAAACATAATCAATAATGATTTTATTCTTAATTCCTTTTTTCTATCCTTATTTATTCAGAGTCCCTGCATTGGGGTTGAGTTATCTTTGCAGATTCAATGCGCAAATGGAAATGATTAACTTCGTCTTCGCAATTTATTACCGTAGATCTGTAAAAATGTAAAGTTGTTTTGATGAATTCAAAAATAGATATTAAGCATGTTTCTATAAGGGAATCGCCATTGCAGTGGCATAGGGACTCGTATCTTGAACATAAAATTTGATATTGCATGGTCTTTGTATTTTCATCATAGAACAAATCTCAACAGGACATAGTTCATCAACCATTCCCACCAAAACGAAACAACCAGCACTGTTAGAAGCAAACTATAATCAAAACACCATCAAAATATATATTTTTGATGCTGTTTTCTTAGTTGATTAACTCTTAACTCACTGATAACTATTTTATTAATTTATTGAAATTATTAATCCATTAATTTACTGGCTGTAGACTTCATCTAAACATCAAATCGACATAAATTAAAGAACCAATTTATAAGAATTTATTCATCATTTTTTTTGCTTATATTCGTAAAAACCCTTTCCTGATTTTATACCTAGATAACCTGCGTTCACGTAGTTAACCAATAAAGGGCATGGTCGATATTTGGAGTCTCCCAGATCACGATGGAGCACCTGCATAATGGAAAGGCAAGTGTCTAGACCTATAAAATCAGCAAGGGTTAAAGGACCCATTGGAACGTTTGTTCCTAATTTCATAGTCTTATCAATATCCTCCTTAGTTCCTATTCCCTCATACAGGGCAAAGATAGACTCATTAATATATGGCATTAACAGTCTATTTGCGATAAATCCCGGAATATCTTTGGAAGTTGAAGTTTATTTTTTCATTTTCGCAGCCAATCTAACTTAGTTAATGCATACTCCTATGTGGTCTTGTGAGTCTAATCAGAAGTTTGCAGAGCCCTGATAACTTCTACAAGCTTCATGACTGGAACAGGATTCATAAAATGCATTCCAATGACTTGTGTAGGTCTTTTAGTGGCATTTGCGAGCTGTGTGATTGAAATGGAAGAAGTATTACTCGCAATGATGGCTTATGGCTTCAATATTTTGTCAAGAGCGGAGAGAACTGAATGCTTAACGTTAAAATTTTATACAATGGCCTGAATTATCGAACAGTTACTTCCACTACGAAATCTGTATCTTTTTCTTTGAAGTCATTGATATCCTCAATAAACGATAGTCGGGTGTTGAATTCAGTAATTTGTTAGGGAGTAATTCTGCTTTTATCTTGCTCTTTCTTCAGCCAGCTGTTCACAAACTATTTTGATTTGCGGATGGACACTGAGTTCGAATCGTAAATGGTGACTGGAAGTTTTGCAACGTGGTTGGCCACAATAGCAATACCAGTGCCCATTTGACCTGCTCCAACTACTCCGAAATTGCGAACGGTCGAAAAGCCCAACACAGACCTGAATATCATATTCCCTATTAATATAATTTAAGCAATAATCATATCTTGACTTTAATAGCTAGTATTGACCTTATCCCATGATTCTATCAAAAGTACTCAGCATATACTCAATGAGATTCATTCATAAAAACATTTATTTGTTGGAACTTGGAATATTTGATTTGAGATTTGAGACTGCGTTGAAAACGATCTATTGTGGACATCGAGAAGGGAGCAACTTGGATTAATAAAAGAATTAAAAAGTGTAGAATCAGGATATCGACCAAAATCAGATTTTAACTTTGAAAGCGCTTCCCTCGGTCAATAGGCATTTGCCGCCAGCCGGCTTCGAAAGAATGTTTTTACAGTTATTGCAAGCCACAAGTGTCTGGGCATGACTGAACACCACTGCCGTTTAGTTGCATCCTCCGCATTTTACGTCCATGAAATAGGAATTGGGAGCAGGTACCAATCTTTTAAGTTTATGTCTGTTCTTTTCCGTTTAGAGTGTGGGGTGTAAGAGGTCTCTGTCCATATGGAGTTGCTGGATATAAATATTAGAAATATTTTATAATTAAATAAATATGAAATTCTTATATATGCTCGAAATTCTTTGATTAACACCATCAACATTACTGAATAACGGGCTCAAAGCTTACGATTTTGGAAGTATAGTTTTGGTTGATTTATAACACAAATAATAAGAAAACAAGATGGTTCCAATCACTTCTGGATGGCTGCTTTACTCTGATGTTCTGTGTCGCAGATGTGGTTTATTTATATTATTTTCTTGCTGATGAGCTCTCTTTTCTCCTCGCTCATGTTGAGCATTGATGAGTAAATAATTAAAATATCCTGATACATTTTGCGGCGAGGAGCTAGTCCACTTTTCCTAAGAATAAACTCCTTGTTCTATCGAAATTTTATGATGTTTTAGTTTTTTGTTTGCAGATTGGCAAATTTCATGAACACTCGATGGACTATTAGATCGATCCTGTACTTTATGTGCTATGGTAGATACTTTTGATTGTCTCCGTATGCTTATTTCAGGGCTATGACGCATTGATGCAAACCTCCTTTTTCGATGTACGTCTTGACTAAAACAGAATCTTATTGGGAGCTCCATTTTTATTTAAATTATTTTCTCCTTTATTTTGAACTTTCCTAACTCGTGTTTCGATTTTTATTATCGCGAAAGCTGGGCTGGATTGCTTCTTTTTATAGAGATGGGTTCTCTGCTTTGCTAGTATGCCTATTAGATTGGGCAGGAACGGGCTTGGGTTGCTATTCACCGATAATGGTCATAGCATCTTCCAGCTCTATCGTTTATTTCTGATTATTTTATCGGCCCTTCTTCAGGAAAGAAGCAACGAGATTACTGGCAGGACCATTCTTTGAATTTTCCTGGTTGTTTTTATAATCTCCTCGATATTATTTAGGCGAAACTATTCTAGTTTGCTTGGGTCTACTTTCAATAGTGGGGGTCTTATATTTCTGACTATTTTCTGCTATGTTGATATTATTTGCACGGAAGTGAACTGCGGATTATCTTTATGGTTAAACTATCTATTTGTTATTCAGCGTGTATCTTTTTTGCTGTTGATTTGGCATTTTGTCAGTTTACCAATAGTTATTTTGAGTTAACTCCGATATCTATAGCATTTACTCTTCATCATTCATCTTTTGATCGTGGGAAGTTTGATTATCTTATTCATATCGAAAAGAATTGAGCATTGGTTCGTCAATATTATCCTTACCATCCGTGTTACTAGCCAAATTAAAATTAGAATTTCCATCATTATATACATGTTCCCTATTCGTTTTTGAATGATTTGAGTGCTTTGTGATTGGTTGCTCGTTCAAGGTGGGAACATACGTATTGAAGGAGGTTGCCTATTCAAAACTATACTCTTCCATTATCTTGTTATCATTATTATGTTCATTCAGATATTATCTATTTTTTACGCAGGATTATAAATTGCTATTTGTTTTTTTTGCAAAATTCTTTTGAGTTTGCCGAGCAAATTCCTTCTTCGAAAAGACAGGCTGATTTTGAATTCGTCCTTTTGATTTGACTTTAGCCTGTGCAGTCTTTTCGACTATTTCCACTCGTTCTCTCAGTTCTATTTTGCTACTTTTCCCAATTTGCAGATCTGATCTCTATCGACAAATTATTTGTAGCTAAAAAGATAGAAACGGTTTGCAGACTGAAATGCAGTAATTATAAATTTATAGCATATCTTTTTCGTTATCCTCCATTCCTCTCTCATAGAGTTCCCTCAATAATTTTTTAATGCTTTATATCCTTACTGTTTATGATCGACACCGCGTATCTTGAACACTCTCGATTAGTTTATGGACAACTTGGTCGATTTACTTCGACTGCAGCGTAATCGAATCGCCTAATTGATTTGTTTTGATCAGGTGGTTTTGAACTGAAATGATTACTTCACCGATCAGGTAGTGCAGTTTCCACACGAACAGATCTATTTATTGCGGAAAATATGTTTTCTTCTTTATTACTTAACAAAACAGCCGCTCGTCCGCAAAGATATTTAGAATCTATTCGCTCGTCAACCCTCGAAAAGATCCTTCAGAAGTTTCCCCTAGTCTGAGTTATGTGCCATTTTTGGTCTAAATGAGTTTAAATTGCTTCCCACTTGATCCTTGTTCATAACTTTGCAGCCATTCCTTGGAAGGATCTCTTTAAAAGTAGTTCCACTTTTCGTCTGCAAAAAAATCCTGAGCAATTTGTAAGTAGTTGATCATGTGTTGGTGAGTGGCAGATAGTTTACCGATTCTTAAGTTCAACGTCTTTTAGTTCTAGGCATTATTATTAATATAAGAAAAGAAACTTCGAGTAGGGTTTCATATATATGTTAGAATTAATACCAATAGTTAGGATTTCTTCAGCGAGGGAGACTCCATCATTAAATTAATAATCAAACAAACTAGAAAGTTGGTGGGTACTCGCAATCGATAAAATTTATGGTTTTTGAAAGGAATGACCAATTTTAAATGTTATATTGGCAACATATCCTGCGACTGAACAAATAAACGAAGCAGAATTATAGCATCATTCAATGATGGATCTTGGAAAGTCAATAATAACAAAATTAGGCAACTACAGCGGATGACTTTGATAAAGATATGGCATGTTATAATATCACTCGTTCTTGCAGACAGTCTGTCCTTCTCCCGGGTTTTTGTTGATCTCACCACTGTCTTCAGACGGAGTTTCAGTTATGAATTCCATGAATTCTATCAACTTCTAAGGTTACTAATCCCCTTTGGTTAGCCATAACTATGAATCCACCATCGATCCCTTCAACATTCCGATCTTATCTTCGCTATCCTCATCCGCACGATTTTCTTCTTCGCAATTTTATGACGAAAATGCTTGCCCAAACAATATTTCCACGAGAGATTGCTTGTCCTTAACTTTAGTAAATTTGGAATTGGGACTGGTTTTGCTCTACTATTACGTTAGCTATGGCTATGAAAAAGTCACCTTACGATTTACTTATACCTTCTTTATTTATTCTGGCTTCTATTATTCTGAAGATATGAGCTTGTCGCCATCAGGAAGACTTGGTGGTGGCGGTAGTTCATCCTATTTGTGCTCAATGGACTATGCGTGCGGATCTAAAGCGATTTACACCGCAGAGCTGGGGTTTATATTGACTTTCTAATTTTATAATTCCTTTGGAGCCTCTTTATCCTCATCCTTATCGGAATCAAAGGGCAGCTCAAAATCGAAGTAATGCTCATTTTTTTATTCTTGTTCTTCGTTCTTATCGCCTTCTTCACTAAGAACTTAGGTTCCACCCAACGAGTCAAGTTTTGGAGTGAATGATACGGCAGGCTTCGCTTCAAGTCCCGAGAATAGTTAATTGCCATTATAAGTCTAAATCACTTACTCTTTGACATCTTCACCTTCGAAATCGTCCCACTTGCCTTGACTGAAGCTCCGAGGGCCACCTCCAATAACGGTCGAATAAAAATTGCGTTTATCGCGAATAATGGTCTCCAAATCATTCCAGTTCTCAGCTAAATAAAGCATCAATTACTAAAGGCTTGGAGTTCTTCCGTTTTATTCTTGACTGCTTCTCCAATGAGAAAGAGTTGACTTTCGTAACTATTTTTGCAGAGAGCATTTGTGAGATTGTCCCTCAAAATAGATTAGAAGCCTATTTAGTTTTTGAGGAGCAGATACACTTATGGAGATTTATGAACTCCTTCGATGAGTACATCCTTTTGGTAATTGTGTAGAACATTGTTGTCCGGATCCTTCTGCATAATCTTCAGTGTCTCGCTCATGAAATCCTTGGTAAATATCGGTCCAATAAGTTCAGGCTCGACAGTGATTAAAATTTTGATCAGTTTATAGTAGCATAAAAGTTCGAGTCCTAAATTAGGTTGCACTTACTCTCTTCCGAAACGAACGGCTCCAGTCCGAGTTTCAGCAAGCAATCCTTCAAGCAGTGAATAAAATTTTAGTTGACTTTAATTGCCTTATTGATTTATGTGTTAGACTCATTAGATGCTTTTGAGTTTTATTTTTATTTCTACCTTATCGGCAAATGGATGCGCAGATAGGCCTATAGACAGTGCAACAATTCTCCTTTCAGAACGTGATCTTAGGGATATTTTGAGAGAGCGGTAATTAGAAACTGGAAGTTCTATGCACTTGCGACTATGTTTCGGATGAGGCTGCTGTATTTCTATTTTTAGTATTTGTCCTCGTGCTTATCGACGAGACCCTCGAGAAATTCCGCAAAATTTTATACTAAAGCCAGCAATCGATTTGGGTTTTACTATTGTCCGATAGTTTCGCAAATCACTTTGACTAGACTCAGCTTAAGGGGCTAGTAAAATTAATTGTCCTCCCCCTCTGCCTCTAATGCTTTTTCTAATAACTCGCAGACGGAATTGCTGCCGAAATAATGCATCAACCCCTTCATAATGTCTCCGTTGAGCATTAGAAGCATCTAAATAGTTTGCTTTTTACCTTTTACGGACGCTGGTAAAGAAAGGGAGTGACTAGCTTCACTAAATACGCGAAACCTGTCTCCTCTGCTTATTTTGATAGCACGACCCCAAAAATATATTCCAGTATGGGAGGCGTCGCCGTGCTTTGAATCACCTCATCGTCTTCCTTTTTGCCGTTCTCTTCAAAAACGCAGTGCATAAACTCCTCACTAAGACTGGTGAGGACTTATATGGCACAATGAGTTAATGTCGTATTGACTGGACATTTGTTCCTATCTCTGTATAAATTGGGATTGAGTGCGATATCGATAATCTCGTAGAGAGTGCTCCGATGACTTGGCAGTATAATTCTGCATATTGCGGATGATACATCTGTGTGAAGTTGGCACTATTATTTTTGACTTTTTCGAGGAAGTGTTCAGTTTCCATAAGGGCGACTGCGTTTATGTTATCGGAGAGCAATGCTTCGAAGTTGACTGTTTCCTCTTCTTGATCCTTGTTATTTCCCCACCTACTCATGTATGTAATAAATATGAATAAAAATGGTGCAATATAAATGTTTGGCATCAACTCATTAAAATATACAGGCGGCAGCTTTTATTAAGAATTGATAATACTTATAAACGGCCTCATTGAATAGAACTGGATCTTAAATAAGCAAACACAACCTAGGTGATGACTTTCCTTTGATTTTGCGATTTAATTCTGTCCTCGTGAATTGTCAAAAGACCTTTCTCATGCAAATAATTGAATTGCATACTATTGTCCGAATAATACGCCTAATTGTGTATATAGTTAATATATAGTAGAAAAGCACAATCAAACAAACAGCTCTGATTTTGCTTTGGGCTATTATCTTAATTAATTTGCCTCCTCAATAAAAGACTGGGCTTTATCAGCTCAGTTACCATGACTGTAACATTTAATTTTTCAACCACTTTTTAATGGATAAAAAATAGTCTCTCAATGAAGGATTTCCCAATTTAGATCCAACTAACCACCCAGAATAAAAAAGCTCAAATAATGTTACGATATAGTCGGAGTTTAATGGCGAATACTTTCAATAACTGTCCTTGAACCCCTAAATTGCCTAGAAAATCAAGGACTAATGGAAGCCAATTCTGAAAGAACGCGAAATTATTTACAACGAAAATGACAGCAACAGTGAACTAATGACCATCGAAATCGTTTCTCATTCCATTAACTATGAAATCGTTATGCTCAAGATCCATTGCGGACCTTTTGAGTTTACCCTCAATATCTACAACACTTCCGATAGCAGTCCATATGAAAAACTCTCAACCAATGCTCAAGGCAACTTTGGTAAGATAATCTTCACTGATTTATTCGAGCACTAAGCTGCAGTCAAACTTTATTAATTCGATTAAAAAACAACTCCATTAGAATTGCAGCTCGTTGACGTCTTGCGATAGTACTCTTTCTTACTAATAGCCTCTGCCCTAAAAGTAGGACCGACACTCTTTCCCAACACCTTCTTCGACCTCATCATCTTTCGAAACTCCATTGTATTTTACATGGAAAAATGTACGGAATATCGAAATTTTTCATCAATTTAGCTGGATGTGAATTTGGTCCAATTAAAAGAGAATTTAAAGATTCTTCATGCCTTTCATATCGTACACATGGACGTGAAAACCTAAAATATTTGCTACAGCCCTCTTCTTAAGAAATATGTATTCATAGATTTTGGGTTTAGCAACTATCTCAAAGAAAATGTAGGAGAGAAGAGTATGACTCGCTTCTCCGGAAGTTTACGCTATTGCAGCGAATAAATGGTGCAACTGTATCTTAGCAATGAATATGCTAGCGTAGATCTCTATTATAACGATGTTGTTGGACTGCTAATTTCGATAGAATAAATTCTGTCCTATTTTACAGACCTTTCTAAGTTGTAAAATCGATAACTCAACTAAGAGGGATAATTTGGCGATAATTAAAAGTAAAAACTTATAGTGAAAGTGGTCAACTAAAATCGAATACCTCAGCTATTGAACACTTTGCAGATGAAGCTCTTCCTCTTCTATGGTTATCGACAAAACATCTATCTCTTAATTGATAAAATCAGCAAATACCATTCATCGAAGATAAGCATTCAGGCGATGCACGACTACTTCGACGAACTGGAGCCCACTCCTGAGCTCATTGAATTCTACTCCAACTTCTTTAAAAGATACAGCAAAAACTAAAACCTATAGCACCAATTTGTGAACAGGATTAACTACCAACACTCCAAAAAGAATAAAGTCAAATTCGAGTTTCTATTTAAGAGGATTGATTTCCTTCAGCACTACCATGTCAAATATCGCGACGATAGATTCAATAAACATCGATAGAGGGTTTAAATTCGTAACATCATCTTCGATTTGGATAGTATACTACTGTGGAATGAAGAAGTCTACTATAA